>Ga0114922_10000165_pt1 | contig 61270 bp, 45 predicted proteins | sample AartaG_FD_100975 | JGI IMG/M metagenome (GOLD analysis project Ga0114922, IMG submission 100975) | Deep subsurface microbial communities from Aarhus Bay to uncover new lineages of life (NeLLi) - Aarhus_00045 metaG | ecosystem: Environmental > Aquatic > Marine > Oceanic > Sediment | place...
TCTTACTTTATAAGTAGAAAAAAGTACCCCCATTTTTTGCTTTTCCACTTGTGTTTTTATGTAACTATTAGATATGATTAGGGTTGCATGCTTCTTGCCCTAATTTTTGGGGGAACTCCTGTTTATAGGATGTTATCTCTTTGTCATCGGCACAAACCGAACTGCCAGAATTCTTTTAGTTTCAGGCTTCCCATTGACTTTAGTAATAATCGTTAAAATCTGGGAAGTAAGGGGATTTCCAAGGGGAAGAATAATCCTGCCCCCTTCCCTCAGTTGCTCAAAAAGCCTGGGAGGAACTTGAGGGGATGCACATGTGATGATTATCGCGTCAAAAGGAGCTTCTTCCTTCCAGCCTGCATGACCGTCCCCCCATTTAACATGTATCTGATTATAGCCCAGTTTTTTCAAAGTTTTACGGGCCTTTTTGGCCAGCTCCTCAATAATTTCAATTGTATACACTTTATTGGTCAAATGCGCCAGCACTGCTGCCTGATATCCAGAGCCGGTTCCGATTTCCAGGACTTTCTCACCTTTCTTGATATCAATGGATTGCGTCATTTGAGCAACAATATATGGCTGGGAAATAGTCTGCCGGGCTTCAATAGGCAACGGATGGTCAGCATATGCCAGATGACTATAGGCCTTCAATACAAAAAGATGACGCGGAACTGTCCGCATTGCCTCAAGCACAGAAGGATCGGTTATGCCACGCTTTACTAACTGCCTCTGCACCATTTCTTCCCGAAGCCGTTTATACTCATTCTTCTGGCTAACAAAGCTATATGCAGGTAGATAGCTAAATATTAATAAAAGAATAATCGCCGATTTATAATTTTTTAAATACTTCATCTCTCCCTTCTTTTTTATTATAAATAAAAAATGGGGAAAATACCATCTAACCCCTAACGATGAGAAAGGCTTAGTTAAATATCACCTCTCTATTCCCCGCAGGGGGTGATTGACCTTAAAAAGCGATTCTGTCATTATTTCAGGCAATCGGTTGATATGTATAAAACAAAATATTCCTATTTAAAGTACCCTTTGAGAATATCAACAATTTTATCCGTCTATATATATAAATATTATTGTTTGACAAAAGGAAATATATTTGATATTTACATAAGTAAAGGTGATAAAGGCGGACAGTAAATTAACATGAAAAATGTAGCTGTATATCCTGGATCATTTGATCCTATTACAAACGGACATGTTGATATTATCAACAGGGGATTAAGAATTTTTGAAAAAATAATCGTTGCTGTCCTTGAAAACCCCAAAAAAAAACCACTTTTTTCTACAAAAAAACGGGTGGCTATGATAAACAGCATATATCAGAACGAAAAAAACATAGAAGTCAAAGCATTTGAAGGGCTTCTGGTGGAATTTGCAAAAAAAAACAAAGCCAAAATCGTTATGCGCGGACTAAGGGCAATTTCAGACTTTGAGTATGAATTCCAGATGGCGCTGATGAATAAAAAACTCGATTCTAAAATTGAAACTTTTTTTATGGTGCCAAGCTTGCAGTATTCATTCCTCAGTTCAAAACTAGTAAAAGAAGTCTGTATGTTAGGCGGTAGTCTCAGTGGACTTATTGCTCCGCAAATAGAAAAAAATATTATGGAAAAATTCAAGAAAAACAAAAAAATCTATAATATGAAAAAAGGATAAAAATATGTTCGGACTCAGTCGAGAAAAAGAAGTTGTAGGGCTTGATATAGGATCATATTCCATTAAAGCAGTCGAACTAAAAAGCCAAAAAAAAGGTGAAAAAGAATTATATGAAGTAAAAAAAATCGGTTATGAAGTGCTTCCCCATGATGCTATCGTAGAAGGAACAATTATAGATTCAGCCGCAGTGATCGAAACAATAAAAATGGTTTTTGATGAAAACAAAATTTCAAACAAAAACGTTTCTATCTCTATATCCGGAAATTCTGTAATTATTAAAAAAATATCCCTCCCTTCCATGGAAACAGAAGAACTTGCTGAATCCATAATCTGGGAAGCAAAACATAATATCCCCTACCCTTACGAAGAAACAAATGTGGATTACTCCATTCTAAAACCCCCCGACCATTCTCAAGACAAGAACCTCGATATTCTATTGGTAGCAGCCAAGAAAGACAAAATAGCAAGCTACAGTAATATTACTAATCAAGCCCGCAAAAATTTGGAAGCAATTGAAGTGGATGTATTTGCTCTGCAGAATATCATGGAAATCAATTATCCTGAGATTGTTAAGAATAAAACTCTTGCCATTATTAACCTTGGAGCAAATATTACCAATTTGATCATCATTGAAAAGGGAATGCCACAGCTTTTCCGTGACCTATCTCTGGGAGGGTCCTTGTTTACTGAGAACCTCAGTAAGGACCTGAATATAAGCTTTGATGACGCAGAAAAGTTGCTCAAAGGCCTTCCGGTAAAAAATATCCAGCCGGAACAATTAGAAGCAGGCCTTAATGTTAACATCCAAAACCTGCTTGAAGAGATTGAAAAAACATTCTCATTTTATGAAGCCAGTAATACGCACGAAAAGAAAATTGAATTTATCTTTCTCAGCGGAGGTCTTTCTAAATTAAAAGATTTGAAGAATAATTTTGATCAAAAATTCAATATAAAGACCGAAATCTTGAATCCATTCCTGAAAATCACCCACGATGTAAAGAAGTTCGATCCTATTTATTTTGATGAGATGGCCCCCCTGTTCGGGGTTTCTGCAGGATTGGCAACAAGAAAAATGGAAAAATAAAATGATCAGGATAAACTTACTAAAGCCTGAAAAAAAAGATGTCAAGATAGCTCCCAGAGCGCCTGAAGTTGCATTCAAAGAAAAAAAGACTACTCCGCTATACAGCTTATTTATCCTCCTTGCTATTGCAGCAATAGCGGCTCTTTTCTTCTTCCAAAAAAATAAGATATCTGAAGAGCAGACCCTTCTTGAAGCTGCCCAACAGGAGAAAAAAAGCTTACAGCAGGTATCGGAAAAATTACAGCAACTGGAAGCACAAAAAGAAACCTTAGCAAATAAAATAAATTTGATTAATGATTTACAATCCCGTCAAGGAAATGCAGTTATCATTATGGATGAACTGAGCAGTACTATCCCTGATTGGGTCTGGTTGACAGAAACCTCTTTTTCTGAAAACAAAATCCGTATCAAAGGAAAAGCGATGTCAAACAACCTGCTGGCTGACTATATTCGCAACTTGAAAGAAAGCCCATACTTGACCAAAATCGATCTCATCTCCTCTACATTGAGAAACGTACAAAACAGTGAGTATCTGGAATTTTCTATGACTGCTGAGCTAGCACCTCGCCATATAACACCGCTTCAATCTGACACAAAAGGGGGGGAGAAATGAAAGACTGGCCCTGGTATGGACATGTTGTAATAGCCGTTGTTATCTTCGGCATGTTTTTTCTTTTGTATTACCGGCCAAAAAATAATGAACTTGAAAATATAAGTTCAGAAAGAATAAGAACTGAAAATGAAGTAAAAATCTTAAAACAGAAAGAAAAGGAACTTCAAGCGATTGAAAAAGAACTTATCGCCATGAATATCAAGCTTAACCACCTTGAGACAATCATCCCTCAAAAAGAAGAAATTGACATAATTTTAAGAAGAATACAAGAGCTCGCCTATGATTCTAGGATAAATATCAGAGAGTTTATCTCCAAACCCCTGATCGACAAAGAATATTTCTCGGAAAAACCGATAAATATGAAAATAAGCGGCAGTTACCATAACCTTGCCACATTCTTCAACCAACTTGCTAATTTCTCCCGTCTTTTTAATATAGAAAATTTTAAGATCACAGCGCTCAGAGATCAATCCGATTTTTCTACCATATCCGCCACTACAACTGCCAAGACTTACATTTTCAGAGAACCGCCCCCTCCTGAAGAAAAACAACAATCAAACACAGGTAGGAACAAATGAAAAAAATTATCATAGTTATTATTATGACTGGATTAATATTCCCAGTTTTCCAGCTTTCCCATGCCCAGCAAACAGGAAATAATCAGCAAGCCGAGATTAATCAAGAAAAAAAAACCACAACGGATATCCTGGGAAAAAAGATGTTCATTTATAATTCAGAAGGAAGAAGAGATCCATTTAAAGATCTGCTAGCTGGAAGAGATGTAAGTGAAACTGCTAAGCGAGAGGGTATTTCACAAATGATGATTGGTGATATCGTACTTATCGGTATTGCTAAAATAAAGGATAACTTCACTGCAATTATAAATGGGCCCCAGGGATTCCCTCTCCAATTAAGGGTTGGAACCAAGGTTGCTGATGGATTCGTTCTATCTATCAATGATTCAAAAGTGGTTTTCCGAAAGACAAAAGAAAGGGGTGTTTCCATGTACAGATCAAAAGATATCACAAAAGAAATAAACCCAGAGGAGAGATAACATGAAAGGGAAAAAATTCATTATAGCCGTCTCCTTTCTATGCATCCTATCTCTTGGAAGTGGAGCCGAAGGTTACAGTAAACCGCCTGGATATATAGATAATATATCTATTCAGTCAGGAAATCTGAATACCAAGGTTGTTCTTGAGTCCACTTCCAGCCTCTCAATACTTGATTCATTCTATCTAAAAGAATTTCCTGCTACCATAGCTGTGGACATAGACAAAATTCAATATGACCAAAAACCCAAAATCTCACCTGAAAAATCATCTCTCATAAAAAACATCCAGTTTGAGGAAAGAGAGGGAAATAGGCTTCGCCTCCTGCTTGATATAAAAGAGAAAGTGCCATACCGGATTTATTCCAGCCAAAACAATACAATAATCGAATTAAATCAATTTCAGAAAGCCCAGGCCGGATATAATTTTGATCCTGGTGTAAAATCAGCAATTGAAAACCAGCAGGCATCTTTAGTTTACCTTAAAGATATTAATATCACTAACAGCAACGAACGACTAGATATAACTGCTGACTTGACCGGAACTACAATTCCGAATGTGTTTGTTCTTAACAATCCTCTTCGGTTAGTCATCGATCTGCATAATACCTTATTCTCAAATAAACCTTCAAATTACTCTATTCAAAAATTCGGAGTGAAAAAATTGCGCGCTGCTCAATTTCAAGTCTCTGACCCATACACCATTACCCGTATGGTCTATGATTTAAATGAACCAATATTTTATTCTATGGACAACAGAAATGATAAATTGACGATCTCCTTCTATGCGGACTCTGTTCTGGAAAAAGAACAAACCAAAGCAGACCTCCCGGTTGAAAAAACCAAACCAGAGATTGCAGAAAAACAACCTGTCAAAACAAATCCAGATATACCTGAGCCTAAAAAAGTACAAAGCAGTAAAAAAACTGAACAAGCTCCCCCTATTCAACAATTTAGACGGAAAACCCTTGCTGATTCTGAAAAAAAATACACGGGAAGCTTACTTTCTCTGAGATTTAAAGATGCCGAACTACAAGCGGTTATATTCTACTTAGCTGAACATGCTGGTTTGAATGTTACCCTTGATCCGGGAGTTACCGGTTCAGTCAACATAAGCTGGGTCGATGTACCCTGGGATCAAGCGCTCGATCTGATTCTTAAGCAAAATGGCATGGGTTATTCTATAGAAGGAAACATACTAAGGGTTGCTCCCATTACAGTTCTTACGCGAGAACGGGAACAAATACAAAAGTTAAGAGAAAGCCAGGAATTGTCGGGAACTCTGATAACCAGAACATATACTCTCTCATATTCAAAAGCCTCTGATGTCCAGGCATTATTAAGCAGCAAAATCTCCTCCCGGGGAGAACTCATAATCGACCCCCGCACTAATACCTTGATAATCACTGATGTTGAAGATACAATAGCGCTCCTGGAAAAACTTATTGATGTATTCGACACAGCAACTCCTCAGGTTTCAATCGAAGCTCGTATCGTCGAAGCTTCTTCGAATTTTGTCCGTAACCTCGGAATCCAGTGGGGTTGGAGGGGAATGGCGGATCCTTTTTATGGAAATCAAACATCATTACAATTCCCCAATAGTATACAATCTGACGGAGCTCTCATCCCTCAGGGAATCGTGACCAAAGGTATCGGCGGTCCTCTGGCAGGATATGGGATCAACCTGCCGGCTCCATCATTTTCAACTGCCGTAGGTCTTTCAATGGCTAATGTTCTAGATACCTTCAGACTGGACATGGCAATATCAGCACTTGAAACATCAGGTACAGGCCGGATTATTTCAGCTCCAAAAGTAACAACTCAAAATAATATGGAAGCACAGATCATCCAGGGAAGGCGAATCCCTGTACAAACAGTCGCCAATTTTACAGTAACAACCCGGTATGTAAACGCTGCCTTGGAATTAATTGCCACCCCCCAGATCACCGCCGAAGGTACTATCATTATGACGATTCAAATCAGAAACAATGCAGCCGACTTCGCTAACCTGGTCAATGGCATCCCTCCTATAACCACTCAGAGCGCCCAGACTACAGTTATGATACCGGACGGCGGCACCACTGTTATCGGAGGAATATATAGAACAGAAGATTCAATCACACGAGAAAAAGTTCCTCTTCTACATAAAATACCCATTCTGGGGAATCTATTCAAATCATTTGCGCGCACAAAACAAAACCGGGAACTACTGATCTTTATTACCCCCAGAATAATTAAATAAAAAAGGTAGAGACAAATGAAAAAGGCAAATTACCTATTAAAATTATTGGCAATCCTGCCGGCAATCTATTTCTTTATCTCCTGCAATGCTGTTGAAAATGAGACCAACTCTAGCAGCATTCTTTTGGTCGAAAACATAATGGGGCAGGATATGGAAGATAATGAAGCTAACTTTCTCCAGTCAGATGTGCTTTATCAAGACCCCACGACTGAGGCAGAAACCATCCATGCCGACATAGCTACAGCTACTCTGCAAACTAAGCTGCTTAATCCTCTCTCAGTAACCGGGCCCTCTCAGTATAATGACATCATGCTCGACCGCTATGTTGTCACTTATTTCCGCTCAGATGGCAATAATATTGAAGGTGTTGATGTCCCTTATTCTTTTGAAGGACACCTGTCAGTTAATATCCCTGTAGACAGTGAAGTCAAAATAACCTTTGTGATTGTACGGGAAGTTGCCAAAATGGAGCCTCCTCTGGTCGGGCTTACAGAAGGAAGGGACGTAGGAGTCCTCCAGGTTCATGCAAAAGTTGAGTTTTTCGGTCATGACACGGCCAATAAAAATATCAAAGCCACAGGATACTTGGATATCTTTTTTGCCAATTATGCAAATGATATTGGAGGCTGATAATGAAAACAAAAATATATACAATCGCGCTATTTATAAGCATTCTGAGTTTGGCCATCTTTACTTCATGTACAAGGTCAGACTTTGACCATCCCGGGCCGACCGGACCGTCCACCCTTGCTGTGATACTTAATGTCTCCGCCTCACCTAATGTGCTATATGCCGGCACAACCGGTGGAACAACAACCATCACGGCAACTTTAAAAAAATACAATGGAAACCCTTTAGCCAATAACACTGTTCACTTTGAAGTCGTTTATGAAAATGGAACAAGAGCCTATATCGGCTTTTTAGACAACCAGCAGAGTGTCACTACTAAAACAACCAATTCAAATGGAAATATCACACTTACTTACACAGGCCCCACCGAACAAGAACTGGTAGATCTTACTAAGGGAGCAGAGGAGGACTTTAAAATATACATCTACGCATATGCCGCCTGGGAAGGAAAAGAAATTATTGCCGAACTAACACCTATAATAATCCTGAAAGAAACAGGCGATACACCCATAATCTTAGATGTCTACGCTTCCCCCAATGTACTATATGCCGGCACTACCAGCGAAACATCATCCATAACCGCAAATTTAAGATTATCTAATGGAACCCCCTTAGCCAACAAAAGTATTTATTTTGAAGTTAATAATGCAGATGGAGAAAGAGTCTATATAGGCTATCTAGACGACCACCAGACTGTGCTTACTAAAATAACCGATTCAACAGGAAATATCACACTTACTTACACAGGCCCAACCGAACAAGAACTGATAGATCTGGGTATGGGTGCAGACGATAACTTCACAATCAACATCAAAGCCTATTATGCCGGAGAAGGAACTGATGATATTACCGAAACGACCCCAATTACCATTCTAAAAGAAACCGCTGATCCTTCCTCAATCCTCTATATATCTGCCTCTCCTAATGTACTATATGCCGGCACTTCCCGCGAAATATCAACCATATCTGTAAATTTGAAAAAATTCAGTGGAGATCCCTTGGCTTTCAAAACTATTTATTTTGAAATTGTTGATGCAGCTGAAAATGGAACAAAAACCGAAGTTGGCTTTTTAGATAATGAAAAGGATCAAAACAAAACTATTTCTAGAATAACCGATACAAATGGAAATATTACACTTACTTACTACGGCCCCACCGAACAAGAACTGATAGATCTGGGGAAAGGTACAGACGGTAACTTTGAAATTTATATAAAAGCCTATTACGCCGGAGAAGGAGCTGATGCTATTACCGAAACGACCCCAATCACTATTCTGAAAGAAATTACAGCGGATCCCGCAGTCCTTGAAATCTCCGCCAATCCTAATGTGTTATATGCCGGCACTTCCCGTGAAACATCAACCATATCTGTAGATTTAGAAAGATCTAGTGGATCCGCCTTAACCGACAAAACCATTTATTTTGAAATCATTGACGCTGCTGGAGATAGAGCCAACATAGGCTTTTTAGAAACCCAGCTGAATCAAAACCAAATTATTTCTGAAACCACCGATTCAAGTGGAAAAATCACACTTACTTACTACGGCCCCACCAACCAAGAACTTATAGACCTGGGTATGGGCTCTGATGATAACTTTATAATCTACATCAAAGCTTATTACGCCGGAGAAGGAGCTGATGATATTACCGAAACGACCCCAATCACTATTTTGAAAGAAGTTACATAGGATTAAATAGACTTCAAGATCAGCAGTTTTGCGGATTATTGTGATGAGCCGGATTACTCATAAATATAGACTGATTTCTTAATACGGCTTTTACTGAAAGCTGATTTCAAAACAGAGTCTATTTCTTCTTTACCCTTTGCTTTTAATATTACCTGAATCTGGTTTCTCCCCCTTACTCTGGCAACCGGAGCCAGGGCAGGTCCCAGCACTTCGATATCTCTGTTTTTTTTCACCCGGGCAGCAAACTGCCGGGATTTTTCAGCCAATACCCTTAAGTTTTCATCCTGAAATACGATCTCAGCCATATATGAGAAAGGAGGGTAATTCATAATCCTCCGGTACTGGATCTCCTGCTCGTAAAAGGCACGGTAATCACCGGAGGCCGCCATTCGGATACAGAAATTGTTAGGCATAGCAGTCTTGATAACAGCCCGAGAATCTTTATCCTTTTTTAAGTGTCTCAACATTTGGGATATGCTCAGGAAGGTTTTCTGGGCCGCTTTATAATCAGAAAGAGTCAGGGTAATTTCAGGGTAAAAAATAACCACCATAAAAGCAGGCGGCAGGTCAAGCCGGTGAGCTAACATGGAAGTGCCGACCAAAATATCAATTTCCCCATCTTTATAACGGGATATGATATCTTCCTGCCTACGCCTATTACCGACTTCATCAGTATGAAAAACAGCCACCCTGTTCTTCGGGAATTTCTTTTTAAACTCTTCTCCTATTACCTCCACTCCTATACCTTTTTTTAGCACAACTTTGCTTCCGCATTCAAGGCAAGCATTCATATATTTAATAGTGTAATTGCAGTAATGACACACCAACTCTCCTCTTTTTTTGTGATAGGTCAAACTGATATCACAATTTTTGCAGCGAGGGATATAAGAACACCTGGAGCAGGTCAGGAAAGCAGAATACCCTCTTCGGCCGGAAAAGGCTAGTACTTGTTCCTTTCTGGCCAGCCTTGATTTTATCTGCTTATAAAGAGAGTCTGAAACCAGCCTCCTTTCTTTTCCTTCATCTACTATTTCTACCTGGCCTGGGGAAGAAATTTTCTCCAAATTAATTAAATAACCCTGTTCTCCAGCCCTAAACCTGGCCTCTACAGAAGGAAAGGCAGAGCCCAAAACCAAAAGAGCCCCCTCCTGCTCTGCTTTAAACCTGGCTCCTATCCTTGCATCATAAGCGGGATTCTGCCTCTGATAGTAAGAGTCATCCTGTTCTTCATCTATGATTACCAAACCTACATTTTCTGTTGGAGATAAAATTGCTGACCGGGTGCCAATAACAACTTCAGCTGCCCCGTCCTTGATTGTTTTCCAGGCCTGCTCCCTTTTTTTTTCAGTAAGCCTGCTGTGAAGTATTGCTGTATTTCCAGTAAATCTTCTCTTAACTTTCTGAATAAGATCTTCTGTAAGTGCAATCTCAGGAACTAGGAATAAAATTCGTTTTTTAATAGCAAGGCAGTGCTTAATAAGATAAAAATATACGCCTTCCCTTCTCTCAGCGGAACCATACAGAAGAAACCGAGAAAAAACCTTCTTATCCAGGCTCTTTGTCAGTTTACCGGCAGCTTGAATAGATTTTTTATCCTGGGAAAAATCAATCTCAAGCTGCCCAGCTGCAGGAATATTGGACTTATCTTTATCACGCTTTTTTCTTTGAACCTCTTCTTTCCTGAAAATCAGGCCCTTCTTCTCGAGTCTTTGAAGATATATTCCCAGATCCCTTATCTTTAACTTCCTTTTCAGATAAGATTCTATATATGATTTTTTTTGCAAAAGTGTTAATATTTTTTTCTCATCATTTGAAAGGGATGCCATGTTTATCCCTTCTACTGCTTTGTCATAGAAGAAAACCCTTTTTCGGCTTTTAACTGTCAGCGATGGAGGTATAGAGGCTTGTAAAAGGCTGCCCCAGGATGAATAAAAATAAGCAGCCAGTTTCCGGGTATATAAAAGGAAAGGGGAAGTAAAAACAGGTTTGTCATCCAGCAGTTCTTTGACCTCTTTAAGCTTGTATTTACCGGCTGGGTTTTTCCAGTGCAGTTTGACAATAAATCCCGTCATAAGCCTGTGCCTAAATGACACAAGAACTCTCGAGCCTATTTTAATTTTTTCTTTTAAATCCTCCGGCACAATATAATAAAAGGTCTTTTCAAGGGGAAGAGGGACAATTACTTCAGCATATAAGGTCATCTCTTACCTAAGAAGGCAAGTACCTGTTTCATATCATCCCATACTAAACGCTTTAACTGCCGATTTTTTTCATTTCGGATTAAATAGGAAGGGTGAAAGGTCGGCATTACCTGGATATTCATATATTTATAGAACTTTCCCCGCAGAGAAGTTATTCCCACTTTCCTCTTTAAGAAAAAATGGTTCGGTACATTTCCTAAAGCAACAATGACTTTAGGCTGAATAAACCTTATCTGTTCAAATAAAAAAGGCTGGCATTTCTCCAATTCCTCTATGTTCGGATTGCGGTTTTCCGGAGGCCTGCACTTGACGACATTGGTAATATAGACATCCTCTCTCTTATACTCCATAGCATTGATTATCTTAGTTAACAACTGACCGGCCCTGCCTACAAAAGGCCTCCCCTGCTGGTCTTCATCATAACCAGGGCCTTCTCCTACAAACATCATTTCAGCCGTGATACTACCTTCCCCCGGAACAGTACATGTCCTGGTCTCAGCCAGAGGACATGCCCGACAATTCTGTATTTGTTTTTCAAGAGCCTGGAAGCGAGATCTTTGGGAGGGCGCGGATGACCTGGCAACAGGGGGGAAATAGAGATATTCCACTCCCAGCTGGGTTAAATAATTCAGTCTTTCCTGAAGGTCGGTAAGAAGTTTATCCTGATTTTTCCCCAATTATGTCCTCAATTTCATCCAGTATGATCTGGCTAATTTCCAATTTGCTTTTTTTTTCTGTAAGTACGCTTTTTCCACTCTTATAATAGATGCAAACCTTATTTTCATCTGAATCAAAGCCCATATCCGTTTTGGACACATCATTTGCTACTATAAAATCAAGATTTTTCTCTTTTACCTTCTGTAAAGCATTCTTTTTCAGGTCCCCGGTTTCTGCAGCAAAACCTATCAAAATTTTATTCCCTTTTTTTCTTCCCAATTCCGCAAGAATATCCTGTGTCCTTACTAATTTGATGTTTTTTGACAATTCCTGTTTTTTTATTTTCTGTTTGGCTTTGGTATTAAAAGTGAAATCAGAAACTGCAGCAGCCATTAAAACAATATCAGCCTGGTCGAAAGATCTCATGACTTCAGTCATCATTTCTTTAGCAGTCTGAACCTTTATAATCTTTATTCCAGGATGAGGGGGGATATAAGAAGGGCCGGAAATAAGGATTACTTCAGCTCCTCTCCGTAAAGCCTCCTCGGCCAATTCAAATCCCATTTTTCCAGAAGAACGGCTCGAGATAAAACGCACCGGATCAAAAAACTCCCGGGTGGGGCCGGCAGTGACCAGGACACATTTATGGTTTAAACTTGTTGCCTTATTTATAAATTCTAAACTTTTTTTTACTATTTCACGGGGAGAAGCCAGCCGCCCTAACCCTTCATCGCCACAAGCCAGGTAGCCTTTATCCGGTTCGATAAACTTAACCCCATCAGATTTTAAACGCTGTATATTTTTATATGTACAGCGGTGCAGGTACATACTTTCATTCATAGCCGGCGCAACCACAACCGGACAATCAGCAGCCATATAAACCGTTGATAAAGCATCATCTGCCACTCCGGCTGCAAATTTTCCTATTATATTAGCGGTTGCCGGGGCAACTAATAATAAATCAGCGCCCTGGGTTAAGGTTATATGTGAAATACTAGGTGATCTGGTCTCATCAAATAAATCCAGCAATACTTCATTTCCGGATAAAGCACTGAATAAGCGGGGAGAAATCAAGCAGGAGGCATTCTTTGTCATTACTACATGTACATCAAGGCCCTCTTTCTGAAATTCCCGAATGATCTCACAGGCCTTATATATACTTATGGATGAAGTAACACCAAGGATAATTATTTTTTTGGGCACTTCCATTATTCTCTCTCTGAAAAACTCCTGAGAATCGGGATTATTTCTTTCTGGTATAAGTCCAGGCGGCAATGCTGGCTATTAATAATGGACTTCAAATCCCAAACCGCAGTATCCAGCTTATCATTAATAATAATATAGTCAAAAACGGCATATGATCTTATTTCTTTCTGCGCGACTTTCAGCCTCCTTTGTATATCTTCCGGGCTCTCCCTCTCTCTTTTTTCCAACCGGTTTTTCAGTTCCCGGAATCCCGGAGGTAAAATAAAAATAAAAACCGCTTTTTTAAATCGTTCTCTTGCCTTCTGAGCTCCCTGAACATCGAGGTCTAGAAGAAGATTATTCCGGGCGCCTTTCTTTTCAATTTCACGCCGGGATGTCCCATAGTAATTTCCATGAACAATTGCCCATTCTACAAATTTATTGTCTTCTATCATGCTTTTAAATTTTTTGATAGAAACAAAATAATAGTCTTCTCCTTCTTTCTCAAACTTTTTCTTTTCCCGGGTAGTATAGGAAACCGAAAATTTTATATCCTTTATATCTCCCAGAACCCGTTTGGCTAAGGTTGATTTGCCGCATCCGGAAGGGCCTGAAATTACAAAAATCATATTATTATACCTTTATTTAACCTAGACTATTCATAAAAAATGTCGAGTTGTGAATAATCCAGGTTAATATATTAACATAAATTCCTTATGGCAACAATTTTGCGGATATGATAAATTTTATTCCAGATTTTGCACCTGCTGCCTAATACTTTCGACTTCGCTTTTTATTATTAAGCTTTGCTTTATGATGTCAATATCCTGGGCCTTGGAATTAATCGTATTAGCTTCCCTAAGAAGTTCTTGGGCAACAAAATCAATCTTTTTGCCGGCAGGCGATTCTTCCCTGGGAGAAAGCAGCTCCTGTAAATAAGCCATGTGTGATTTAGTCCTTTCAATTTCCTCAGACAGATCATAACGCTGCAGGATGAAAGCCGTTTCTTCAATTAGCTTCTCCTCAGAAGGGACAATTTGCTCCCCCATTTCCCGCAACTTTACCTCAATTTTTTGCCGAATAAGAGAAGGCTGTTTTTTCGCCAGTTTCTCCAACCTCCTTACAGCTTCTCTGGCTCCCTTAATATGCTTCTGTATTTCCCGTTTCAGTTCCTGCCCTTCCTTTCGCCTGACTTTTATCAGCTCAGCCAGAGTCTTTTTAAAACCTTCTTCTAGAAAATTTAGTTCATCCCGGGACAAATCTTTTCTCCTCAACTCCGCAACATTGGGGATGCTGAACAGATTATCTACAGAAAACGAAACTTTTTCCTTCAGCCGGGAAGATACTCTTTGCACAGATCTAATAATTTTGGAGAATAATTCCTCATTGATCCGGAGTTCCCAGTGGGTTGAATCCAGGAAATCTATTTGCAAATAAACTTCGATCCTTCCTCTGTAAAGCTCTTTCTGGCAGATAACTCTTAACCTATCCTCAACCTCTCTTATTTTGTTTCCCCGGCAATTCCAATCCAGGTACTTATGATTTAGGCTTTTTATACTAATACGCAAGGAAAAGGTCTTATAATCAAACTTTTTATCTACATAGCCAGTCATACTTTGGATCAATATTATTCACCTATTTCTACAGGAAACTGCAGATCATATAATTTTTTATAAATCCCCTCTTTCCGGTATAACTCTCTGTGAGATCCTCTTTCAACAATGCTGCCTTTATCAACCACGAAAATTATATCGGCATTTCTGATGGTGGAAAGCCGGTGAGCTATGATCAGGGTTGTTCGGTTCTTGATGATCTTCTCCAGTGCCCTCTGAATCAGCCTCTCAGATTCCGAATCCAGAGAGGAAGTGGCTTCATCAAGTATAAGGATAGGCGGGTTTTTCAAAAAAGCTCTTGCAATTGCCAGCCTTTGCTGCTGCCCACTGGATAAAAGCCCCCCTCCTTCTCCGATCTGAGTATCATATCCATAGCGTAGCCGGATTATAAACTCATGTGCTCCGGCATTCTTTGCAGCCTGGATGACTTCGTCTTCAGAGGTTTGGTCCAGACCGTAGGCAATATTATTACGCACAGTATCGTTAAAAAGAATAAGCTCCTGGGTAACAAGCCCCATGTGAGAGCGGAGAGAGGAAATACTTATTTCTTGAATGTTTTTATCATCGATGTATATTGTCCCAGAAGTCTGATCATAAAAGCGAGAAAGGAGATTAATGATCGTGGTTTTTCCGGAACCGCTTAATCCTATTAATGCCACTGTCTGCCTCGGCATGACTTCAAAATCAATATTTTTCAGAACTAATCCGGTTTCATTATATCTGAATGAAACATTTTCAAATTTGATCTTTCCTTCAATATCTGGAAGAGAAATAGCATGAGGATGCTCGGTAATTTGAGGCTTACTTAAAAGAACCTCCAGAACCCTTTCATGACAGGCAACACCCTGCTGAATAACATTATTCGCCCGGCTGATCTTTTTTATAGGAGTATACATAAGGAAAACCCCCATTACAAAAGAACCAAAATCTCCTGCACTTATATATCCTTTTGCTATCCTGTCCGTCCCTACAAGTAATATAAACGCACCAACTGCTCCTCCTAAAAATTCCATAAACGGTGAAGATAAGCTGCTTATCCAGGCAAGCCTCATACTGGTTTTAAAGTAACCTTTTGTGGCCTTTAAGAATTTCCCTAACTCGAATTTTTCCATAGTAAAGGCTTTAACAATTTTATTCCCTGTTATTGTCTCGTGTAAAAGACTATAGATGTAGGCCATCCTTGACTGGTTCGATCTTCCTGTCTTTTTAAGTTTACTGCTAAAAACTGCCAAAGGAAGCGCTGCCAGGGGAGCTATAACAAAGGAAGCTAGAGCCAAATGCCAGTCCTTTACAAAAAGCCCTATCATCAGAGCACATAAAATAAACATTTCCTGCATAAGGTCTTTAGCACTTCCGGAAAGCGCTTCCTGGATCCTATCTACATCACTGGTTAAACGAGACATAAGTTCGCCAGTAGACCTGCCGTCAAAATATCCTGAAGATTGGTATAGAATACTGCTGTATAGGTCATTCCGTAATTTTCTGGAAACATTCAGGCCTACGGACCGCATAGAAAATGAAGATAAAAAAGCAAACAATCCTTTGCCGAAAATTATGATAAGCAGCATCCAAGGCAAATATTTTATCATCTGGTCGATATTCAAATTGAAAAGCTTTAAAATAACATCTAAAAAACGCTTTTTCTCTGGAATACCTTCCGGAGCCATTCTGAACATATAATCCATTATAGGCTGGATCAAATCCACAAACATATAAGTAAATAAAGCTACAAATAAAGTACAAATAAAAGAAAAAACAAGCCGCTTCTTTTCAGTTATCGTTAGTTTTAATAGCTTAAAAACCTGTTTCATTTCTTATCCTGATTAAGAAGAATATCACAACCGCAATGGTATTTCAATTTATCACCTGCTCTGGAATAAATCGTTTGACAAAATATGGGGATAAATTTATACTTCCAGACGATTTGATTGTCGTTTTTTAACGTCAAGGCGAGGTAGCTCAGTCGGTAGAGCGAGAGACTGAAAATCTCTGCGTCGGCGGTTCAATTCCGTCCCTCGCCATTTGCTATTCTCCATTTCCCTTTGATCTAGATGGAAATAAGAATTACAATAATATAGAATTATTTCGGGCAAACAAAAGAGACGATGACTATAAAATGGATGGATAAAATATTTGAGGGGCCCTTTTCTATCAGATACTGGGAGCCTCAGAAATCTCCAGTTATATATTCCATCATGATAAAACCGGACCCTAAAAAAGCTCCGACCTCTTTCCGAATTCTTTATTTCGGCCACACATCAGAAATATCTGACACTCATTTTTTACAAAACCACAAAAAATTCGATTGTTGGGTAAACGCAGCCGGTTCCAAGGATAACCTATTCGTAGGATTCTACACCATGCCTGACTCTTCCCGCAAAGAGAGAGGAAAAGTCACAGCTGAACTTATCGATCGATATAAACCGATTTGTAATTATTAGCGGATTAAATATCTTTTATAAATTTAGCTAAATGTTCTTTAAACTCGGGTCTCTTCAACGCCAGTTTCAGAGAAGCTTGGAGATAATCGAGCTTATCACCACAATCATACCGGGTGCCTTTAAATAAATAGCCATAGACAGGCTCTTCCTTTAACAAAAGCCTGATAGCGTCGGTTATCTGGATCTCCCCCCTGTGGTCCGGAGAAGTATGTTTGATCATTTTAAATATTTTGGGCGTAAATACATAGCGCCCCAGGATAGCCAGGTTAGAAAAAGCTTTCCTGGGTCCTGGTTTTTCTGCCATGTCCTCAACCTTAAAAACTCTTTCTGAAATTTGTTTGGATTTGACTATCCCATATTTTTTCATTCCTTCTTCATCCACCCGCATGAGGACAATAACTGTAGCCTTATACTTCTGATGGATCTTTAACAGCTGTTTAATACATGGCACCTCACAATCAAATATATCATCCGGCAAAAGAACAGAAAACGGTTCTGATCCGACAAAACTTTCCGCCATTAAAATAGCATGCCCCAATCCCAGGATCTTCTTCTGCCGGATATAACAGAATTCAGCCAGGTTTGAAATCCGCCTAATTTCTTCCAATAAATCAAGTTTCTTTTTCTCTTCCAGAAAATGCTCCAGTTCCGGACTTATATCAAAATGGTCTTCAATAGCGGATTTCCCTCTGCTTGTTATTATTCCGATACTTTCTATTCCGGAATCAACCGCCTCTTCAACACTGTACTGGATCAATGGTTTATCCACGACATTCAGCATTTCTTTAGGCTGGGCTTTTGTAGATGGAAGAAAGCGAGTGCCGAATCCGGCCGCAGGAATAACCGCTTTACAGACCTTCATAATCTCTCCTTTGAATAAGTTAGAATATTAGAAAAACAGAGTTCGGGGGACACTATACTTAATTCCGGGAATTAAGTATAGTGTCCCCCGAACTCCAGTAAGTACTATCAGTAACTGTAATATATCTTAGAAATGATATCCTAAGCCTATAGTAAAAACCCAGTTGGTACGCTGATATTTTTCAAGATAAGGCCCGACAAGCAGATCTGTAAAACTTTTCTCTGCTTCCAGATAACTTGTGAAAAGCCCGCCAAGGTCCAGGTCAAAATTCTCTCCTACCCTGATTCGACCGCCAAATCCGAATGTGTCTGCAGTCAGCTCATGATCGAAGTCACTCTGAAATCCTTCTTTAAGGGCAGTTTGGGCACGCATGTAGCCGGCGCTTAATAAAATAGCTTTTGCTAGGTCATACTCAAATCCAATGGCGATATCATATGAATTACTGTCCACGAACTCTTCACGCCCATCCCAATCTGCATTTTTATCAAAGAAATAATTGGTAGAAATCGAGGCACGAAGTTCCGGAATTATTGCATATTCAAGGCCAAAAGAAAGAATGGCCGGTATATCATTATGCGTTTTCCCTTTATCCGGAAAAATCCCGACGTCATCAGCTGTGGTATCGTTTACTAATTCCAGCTTAGTATTAAATTCATATTTGATGCCGATATTCAGATTGTCATTCGGCCTGATATTTATGCCCAGAATCGGAGTTATGCCTGTGGCTGTTTGTTTGACGTCAACTGCTTTGTTGCTGACCATAGCAGCATAACCTGGTTGCCCGATAAGATTAAAGAAGTCGTCTGCAGGAAGCATAGCTCCGGTAGGATTTATCAAGGGATGACCCGGATTGAGCATGATGTTATTGATCGAACCTTCATATGTGTTGACAGCACTGATATAACGGACCCCGGCAGCTACAGAAATTATCTCGCTTATGGCATAAGATCCATTCACCTGGAATCCGTAGAAAATGGAGCTTCCTTCAAATGAAAGTTCTGCTGAATAGGCGGTTGTGGGGAGACCCATGCCTGACAGAAGGAATGGCAGGACAGTAAAGGGGATCTCAAAAGAAGGCAATCCATCGGCAAAATCGGCTGTTCCACCTCCTCCGTTTGGACCGAAACCAAAAGACAGGGCAAGCTTATCTTTTTTATAGACGGCATAGAAATTAGGAAAGAATGGAACATTTACCTCCCCTATATATGTGTCCTGATTAAGAAGAGGGTGGGCATTGATTACTTTTTTCTCCTGGGAAACAGTCTGATTATAAAATGCTACGTGAAAGCCGTTTTTAAGCTGAGTTAATCCTGCCGGATTGTAGTAGACAGCATCAATGTCCATGGAAGCGTTTCTGGCTAACATCCGAATAAATACCGCACTCTGGTTTGTATTCGTAATGATTGCTGCAGAAACCATGGGGATACAGAATAAAACTAAAGCCACAAATGTTAGAATTCTTTTCATTTTTTCTCCCTTAATTTTAATTATTAGCTTAGCCAATTTCCAATTTAAACTAATATACTAAATAATTTTTTGTTTTTCAACTATATATTTATCTTAAATTTTAAAAATATATTTTCCTTTATCATCCAAGTCAATCTTGACTGTATCGCCTTCCTTCAAACTCCCCTCCAGGAGCTGCAAAGCCAGGGGATTCTGAATATCCTGTTGAATTACCCGTTTTAAAGGCCTAACCCCATATACAGGGTCATATCCTTTCTCTACCAGCAATTTTTTTGCGGCTGGGCTGATTTTAATATCTATCTTTTTCTCCTTGAGCCTCTTACGTAATTCCTCGATCTGAATATCCAGTATTTTCTGAATCACTTCCTGAGACAGGACCCGGAAGATGATCACTTCATCCACCCGGTTGAGAAATTCCGGCCGGAAATGACCTTCCAGAATCTTTTTGACTTCCTTTTCCATCAGTTCATGCTCTCCCCTGAATCCCTTAATAACGTGGCTGCCCAGATTGGAGGTCATTATTATGATCGAATTTTTAAAATCTATCGTCCTGCCTTTTCCATCCGTAAGGCGGCCGTCATCCAGGATCTGGAGCAGAACATTAAAAACATCAGTATGGGCTTTCTCGATCTCATCCAAAAGAATTATCGAATATGGACGGCGTTTGACTGCTTCAGTAAGCTGCCCCCCCTCCTCATAGCCTACATATCCGGGAGGCGCACCTATGAGCCGGGAAACCGTGTGTTTCTCCATATATTCAGACATATCCAACCTGACCATAGCTCGTTCATCATCAAAAAGAAATTCAGCCAGAGTGCGGGCCAGTTCGGTTTTTCCCACTCCGGTCGGACCAAGGAAGATAAAAGAACCCAGCGGCCGTGATTTATCCTGGATACCTGCTCTCGCCCTCCGGATTGTATCTGAGACCGCTTTGATCGCTGAATCCTGACCCACGACTCTCCGGGCAAGATTTACTTCCATTTTAACAAGTTTTTCCGTCTCTCCTTCCAGCATCTTGGAGACCGGAATCCCGGTCCACTTGGAAACAACTACCGCAATATCCTCTTCATCTACTTCCTCTTTAAGTATCTTTTTGCTCTCCTGTTCCGCTGCCAGCTGTTTATTTAATTTGTCGATCTTCTGTTTAATTTCAATAAGTTTTCCGTATCTGATCTCAGCCACTTTGTCGAGCTCTCCCCGTCTCTCAGCATTCTGCTCTTCGCTTTTTAAGGTATCCATTTCTTCTTTTAATCTATTTATTGACTCGAGGAGTTCTTTTTCCCTCTGCCAGTGAAGCTTTAACATCTTGCTTTTTTCCTTTAGCTCCCCCAACTCTCTGTTTAATTTACCCAGCTTTTCTTTAACGCTTTTTTCTTTCTCTTTTTTTAAAGCCTGTTTCTCGATCTCAAGCTGCATTATTCTACGATCCAGTTCATCGATCTCCTCTGGTTTGCTGTCAATCTCGATCCGAATATGGGAAGCAGCTTCATCCATGAGGTCTACAGCTTTATCTGGCAGGAAGCGGTCTGTAATATATCGATCTGAGAGAGTGGCGGCAGCGACCAGGGCTGCATCTTTTATTTGCACCCCATGGTGAACCTCATATTTTTCTTTTACTCCCCTTAATATCGAAATTGTTTCGTCAACTGAAGGTTCTCCCACATATATCTGCTGAAAACGTCTTTCCAGAGCCGCATCCTTTTCAATATATTTTTTGTATTCATTCAGGGTAGTCGCCCCAATACAGCGCAGCTCCCCCCGCGCCAGGGGAGGTTTAAGCATGTTGGATGCATCTACCGCGCCCTCAGCCGCTCCAGCTCCGATAATCGTATGCAGCTCATCAATGAAGAGAATAATTTCTCCTTCGGATTCCTTGATCTCCTTTAAGACGGCTTTTAACCTATCCTCAAATTCTCCCCGGAATTTTGCCCCGGCAAGCAGAGACCCCATATCCAATGAAATCAGCTTCTTATCCTTTAACAACAGAGGAACATCACCGTTTGCAATCCGCTGAGCCAATCCTTCCACAATAGCGGTTTTCCCAACCCCTGCCTCTCCGATCAGGACGGGATTGTTTTTCTTCCTGCGGGAAAGGATCTGAATGACCCGCCTGATCTCATCCTCACGTCCGATCACCGGGTCAGGTTTCCCCTCCCGGGCGATCGCTGTGATATCCCTGGCATAGCGTTCCAGTACCTGGTATTTCCCTTCCGGCTGCTGATCCGTAATGCGATGAGTACCCCGGATCGACCTCAAAGCTTCAAGCACAGCCTCTTCACTCACTTCATTCTGTTTTAATATCCGGGCGGCCTCTCCCTTATCTTCTTTGAGTATAGCAAGAAGTATGTGTTCCGTTGAAATATATTCATCCTTGAGTTTATCCGCTTCCCTCTTAGCTACCTTAAGTACCTGCCTCGATCCGGAAGAAAGATAAACCTCTCCCCCGCCCTGAACCTTAGGTTTTCTCTCAAGCGCCTGAGTAACATCAGTCAGGACTTTGGCAGAATTCGCTCCGATTTTAGCTAGAACAGAATTGACTATATTTTCTTCCTGATTCAAAAAAATCCAGAGAAGATGCTCAGGTTGCATCTCCTGGTGCCCAAGTTCCCCGGCCCGGGAATGAGCACGCTGAATAGCATCCTGGGACATGACAGTGAAATTGTTAAAATTCATAATACCTTACTCCTGATATAGCCTTTATTTTCTCTCTTTTTCCAGCTTGTGCTTTAATTCATCCAAAAGATTTAGAGCCTCCAGAGGAGTCATGGATTCCGTATTTGCCTTCCCTATTTTTTCTTTAATACTATCCAGAAGCTCCTGTTCCCGGTCTTGTTGAAACAATAAGAATTGAGACGTATTCTGCTTATTTGAAGTCCGGTAAGCGATCTTAGGAAGCCCGGTATCGTCAAGTTCTTTCTTCTCCAGATTAAAGAGAATTTCTCGAGCCCTGTCTAAAACTATAGGCGGTATCCCGGCAAGTTTGGCTACATGGATGCCATAGCTTTGATCTGAGGGGCCTGCCACTATCTTCCTGAGAAAAATAATATCCCCCCTATGTTCCTGCACCGTTACATGGTAGTTCTTTATCCGGTCCATTGTAAGCGACAGCTCAGTTAATTCATGATAATGAGTTGCAAATAATGTTTTAGGCTTAAGCTTCTCTTTTTCATGTAAATACTCTACTATTGCCCATGCCAGGCTGAGCCCGTCAAAGGTACTGGTTCCTCTTCCTACTTCATCCAACAAGATCAGGCTGCGGGCGGTTGCATTATTTAATATAATGGATGTCTCCAACATTTCTACCATAAAAGTCGACTGCCCTACAGATAAAAAATCCATAGCACCGATACGGGTAAAAATGCGGTCGACAACTCCGATCTCTGCTTCTGCAGCCGGCACGAACGATCCCATTTGAGCTAATATGCAGATCAACGCTACCTGGCGCAAATAAGTCGATTTGCCCCCCATATTCGGACCTGTGATAATAATGATCTGATCGTCATCCCGGTCCAGATGGGTATCATTGGGAATAAAGGGATCCTCATTTGTAACTTCAATGACCGGATGGCGGCCCTGGGCTATTCTAATCATATCGCCGGCATTCACTTTCGGGCGGAAATAGCTGCGCCGAGCAGCCAGCTCTGCCAGAGCAGATAAAACATCCAGATAGGCAATATTAAGTGCAATTTTCTGAAGCCTTGCTGTCTCCTCTGAAATTTTTTTCCGAATATCCAAAAAAAGATTATATTCCAGTTCACCAATGCGCGCCTCTGCATTAAGGACTTTCTCTTCATATTCCTTGAGTTCCTGAGTGATGAAACGTTCTGAATTTACCAGAGTCTGCTTGCGGAAATAATCATCTGGGACCAGTCCCAGATTGGATTTTGTCACATCAATATAATAGCCAAAGACTTTATTATATCGGACTTTAAGGGAAGATATCCCTGTTCTTTCCCTCTCCTTTTTTTCCAGCCCGGTAATAAAAGATTTTCCGGAACGGCTTACCTTCCTGAGCTCATCCAGCTCAGTATTATATCCTTCCCGAATAATCCCTCCCTCTGTAAGAATAAAAGCAGGCTCCTCCCGAATCGACCGCTCAATGAATTGCAGGATATCTTCAGCATTGTCCCATTTTAAAAAGATATTTTGCAGCATTTCAGATTTAAAAGGTTTAAGCAGGGCCTGTATATGAGACAACGGCAAAAGAGATCTTTTCAGGGAAACCAAATCGCGCGCATGTGCTACTGCCAGGGAGATCTTACCGGCCAGTCGTGCCAGGTCTGATATCTCTTTAAAACTCTCCCGTAATTCATGCCGCTCGATAGTTAAAGAAAGAAGTTCAGAAACCGCATTCTGCCTTTCGTAAATGCTTCCAACATCCATGAGTGGCTGAAGCAGCCATGTCTTTAATAACCTGCCGCCCAGAGGATTGACTGTTAGGTCAATGATATCAAGGAGAGTACCGCTGCGGCGGTTGTCTCTTATGTTTTTGACCAGCTCCAGGTTTTTCAGCGTTGAAGAATCCAGAATCATATGGGTGCCTGACTGCATATAGGAGATACTTCCAATCAAAGAAAGTGAATCTTTTCTGAGTTTTTTTAGATAATATAGCAGCGCCCCTGAGGCAGAAACTGCAAAATCCCTGCCATCAAGGTCGAATCCAGCTAAAGACTTGACTCCAAAATGATCCTGTAAATAGTTTTTCGCCTGAATAAAATCATAGATCCAGTCTTCCTGCGGACTTTTTAAAACAGAGGACATATCATTGGCAGTAAAAATTTCATCTATTTTGTCTTCCTGGCCCATCGGAAAAGTAACTTCAATAGGAGCATATTTAATCAGCTCATCATTTATACTTCCCGGGGCATCCGCATTACTCTGGGCTGTTTTTATTTCTCCGGAAGCCAGGTCAACCACTGCCATTCCCCAGCTGCTGTTTTGGAAGAAAAGGCTGGCGATATATGTGTTTTCTTTTTCTTCTCCCACCTCGAGCTCCAGAGCTGTACCAGGGGTCAATATCTTTACAACTTCCCGTTTTACTATTCCTATTGCTTTTTTAGCATCTTCCACCTGCTCGCAAATTGCTATTTTAAAGCCGCGTTTCAACAATTTTGTCAGATAACTATCAACAGCATGATAAGGGACTCCACACATCGGGACCTTTTGACGCGAGGTTAAAGCGATTTCAAGAACGGTAGAGGCAACTTTCGCATCTTCATAAAACATCTCATAAAAATCCCCCAACCGAAAAAAAAGCAAAGTGTCTTTATGATCATTTTTAATACGGAAGTACTGCTCCATCATCGGAGTCAGAGAATTCTTATTAGTCATGCTTTTTAACTATACTTTTTAGAATTAATATTTTCAAGCAACTGTTAATTTTTTACTTATGGCATGTTATTGTGATTTAGTTCAGATAAAAGACGAATTGAAAGCAAAGATAATATAAATCTTAGAACTTATTTATCAGGTATTTTTAAAAGATATCTAAATTTAATAAGGTAGTCAAAACCAGACAGAAGAGTTACAATAGTTATAAAAAACATTGCCCAATACGTAATCACAGCTTCAGGTAATTTTAAATCATACAAAATGTTTATATTAATAGAAATCAAAATAAAAAGAACTCCTATTCCTTGAATTCCTGATTTCAATTTACCGCTTAATCTCGCTGATATGATTATTTTCTTTTCAGCCGCTATTTGCCTTAAAATACTTACATAAAACTCTCGGTAAAATATTATAAGCAGCATCCATATAGGATAATAATTTAATTGCAGGAAAGTAATAAAATATGTAAATCTTGCAATTTTATCAGCAAACGGGTCAAATAATTTTCCAAAATCTGTAAGCTGTCGATTGCGTCTCGCTATAATACCATCAAAAGTATCCGAAAGTTCACTAATAGAAAACAGAAACAGACATACGATCTTCCCCCAATTCGAACAATAACTGAAAAAAACAAAGAAAAATGGGGCAAGTAATAATCTTAATGTTGTCAGTTTATTCGGTAGATTCATTTTCACCAAAACTATTATATAAAAATAATATCCATTATTCAATAATTGGCTCAACGCAATAATTCACATTATCAGAACATCCCTCAAAAAATAGGCTATGTGTCATATTTATTACAAAAATTGAAGGAATTACCTGGATATTAAACCAGAATCATAGTACATAATAGGGGAACTCCTGTCTTTATTAGTTGCCCCCACGCTATTTCAGAGCCTGCTGTGCCTTAGCCAGGCTTTCTGTATCTTCCACATTAAACAAAACCGGCCTGGGAATCCATCTGCGGGATGTCCGTTTCATAAGAGCGGAGAGGACCTTGCCTGACCCAAGTTCGATTGCAAGGTCGACTTTCTCTTTTTCCAGGATCTCCATGGATTTATGCCAGAGTACTGTTCGGCTGACCTGACGCTTCAAGGCATCCCTGGCCGCACTTCCTGTTTGAATAACTTCTGCATCTACATTGGTGATAATGGGAAATTTTAAATCCTTAAACTCAATATAATCAAGGTCATAGGCAAGTTTTTTTTCCGCTCCCTTCATCAGTTTACAATGAAAAGGGGCACTAACCGGCAATATAACAGTTTTAAAAGCATCAACTTGGGACACCAATTCCTCTACTGCTTCCGTATGCCCCGCAACAACGATCTGCTCCCGGCTGTTCCAGTTGGCTATCGCTAACACACCTATGTCGACTTTGCTTACCGCTTTTTTTACGGATTCATATTCCGCTCCGATAACTGCTGCCATGGAGCCTACTCCAACCGGAACCGCTTCTTGCATATATTGTCCTCTTTTATGAACCAGCAGAACAGCATCTTCAAATTTTATGGCCCCTGCCGCCACAAGTGCTGAATATTCTCCCAGGCTGTGCCCGGCCGCAATAAAAGGTTCAGCGCCAAATAGAAAATAAGCAATATAACTGACAACCAACAGCGCCGGTTGGGTATTCTGCGTCATCTTCAACTCATCCTCCGGGCCTTCAAAACATAAATGGGAGAGCTCATATCCAAGGATCTCAGCCGCCCGCCCAAAAACTTCGCGGGCAAAAGAAAACGACTCATAAAACTCCTTTCCCATGCCAACATGCTGGGAAGCTTGCCCCGGGAATAAAAAAACCATTTTACTCATTACATTATCCTTATATTCTTCTCTTTAAAGTATTTAGGGTATTTATCCATAAAAACTTGAATATCAGACTTATCAATCAAATATTTAAGCCATTCTTCAATCTGCTTTTCTGCTTTTTTCTTTTTGACCATAGATTCGATCTCGCTTAATATCTTCATCATCGGCTGCGGTTTTTGATTTTTCTCCTTTTGCGCAGGAAGGTATATTTCCTCATAATAGACCTCGATCTCTTCTAAATTAGCAAAAATTTCCCGGCTGAACCTTCTGGAGATAACACTTTGATATAAGATCTTCTCTATAAGATACTCTTTTAGATCATCAATCTTAATATCAAACCGCTCAAGCTCACTTTTTAACAACTCCTTGTTTAATTTATCCAATTCTTTTTGCAGGGCAATATTTAATTCATCCGCTCCCCTTGTATCTGTCTCCCCTGTCATCTGGACCGCTAGTTTCTGCTCTATCATACTTTCAAGAATATCATTATAATCATATACTACTCCTCTATCCAATTCCCTGCCTAACAGGTCAAATGCCTGGACAATCCTTAAATCTGTAAGAGTGATAATGTCATCATTGACAACAGCAATAAGCCCATCGACAATTTCAACTTCTCCATTAGCAGGGGTAGAAAAAATGATTGTATATAAAAATATAAAAAGAAATAATCCAGGATAAAATGTATTTTCCTTAGACATTTTAAAATATATTCCCTATCGTAATGAAAAAAAATAAGCTATTAATCTCTTTGGGAGCATCCAAATTCCAACCCAGCTCCAGACGGACTGGCCCCATAGGCGTACGATACCGCAGTCCGAGGCCAAGAGCATCCTGAAATTCGGCCAAACTGACCTGGCTTCTTTTTGAAAAAACATTTCCCTTATCATAAAAAACCACCCCTGATAAATCCTTAAATTGAGATAAAAGCGGAAACGCCAACTCAAAATTAAACAGTATCAATACTTCCCCTCCCACCGGCTCTGAAGATGTGGGGTCCTTAGGACCAAGTTCATCAAATTCAGCACCACGGAAAGAGTTGCTGCCACCAGCAAAAAAACGTTCATGGATCGGCATCCTCCCTCCTCCCAAGCCGATCCGAGAAGTTACACTGAACAAAACCTGAGGCCATACAAGAAAATAATGCTGATACTTTGAATAGGACTTTAGAAAATCTGATTCCGCATTAAAAAGCGGATATGCCCACTCCAGTACACTTGAGAAAAAGAATCCTCCTCCAGGATTAAAGGGATCACTTCGCTTATCCCAGATAAAACTTCCAGAAATAGAAGTGGCGGAAAAGGGAAAATGCTGCCTGTCGACTCCAGCCTCCGCGATCTTCAGGTCAAACAACTTTGTTTGGGCAAGCCTTAAAGTAGTAAGAAGCACCATATCCTCTTTATCTGAAAGATGCTTGATTCCAGTCAGACTGATGCCTCGACGGTCAAAACTGTAACTCTTCCGCTCTTCCTGTTCTATCCAGGCATTTAAAAATGTCTGTATCGGAATACCGAAAAAATAAGGCTGTTCCCAAGAAAAAACCGCCCGCTTCTCTTTAAGACTTAGCTGTCCTACAAGGCTTACCCGAGCAGCTGTGCCAAATATATTGCTGCGGATATATTCCGCAGTGCCTCTGGGCCTTACAATATTATTCCAGATGTCAAAAGAACGGGGCTCATTTTTTGTCTCCAGGCCCACACCCAAACCAACATAATTTTTCTCACCCTCTCTTACACTGATAAGGAGGTTCTCTTTTCCTTCAGCAAGAATTATCTCTTCTACATTGACTTCAGTGAATATACCAAGATTTTCCAATCTTCTTTCAGTCTCTCGTATCCTGTTGTAATGAGCAAAATCCCCCGCTTTTATCATAAGCTCTCGCTTGATGGTATTTATCCTAGTATTACTATTGCCGGTGATTATAATGTTTTCTATTTTGACTTTTTGTCCTTCTTTGATTTGAAATTCAACTGAATATAAATTATCCTCTTCCGCTTGAACTTTTGCATTAATTTCAGAGCCGCGAACACCTTCAATTAAATAAAATTTTTCAAGCCTTTCAACATCTTTTTGTATGCTTGGAGAATAAAAAGGGCCACCCTCAAAACTATCGATTTGTTTTAGCAGGCTTGCTTTAGAAAACAAAACGGCTCCTTCTACCGAAAGGATTTTTATGTTGAGTTGCTTTCCTTCTTCTACAAAAAAGATGGGCTTTACACTCGTCCCCCTTCTTTCAAAATTAAGAACTACATCGGTTTCAGGAAATCCATTCGTTCTATATAAGAACTTTATCTCATCAGTAATCTCAAATAAACGGGATCCGCTTATCTTACTGAGGAATAGGATGTTTTTTTCCAGGGACAAGGCATCTTCCAGCTGATCAACCGTAAAATAACTTACTCCTTTAAAAGATATACCCTCAATTCGATACCTCCTTCCAGGAGACACCTTGTAAATTATATGGATCTTGTTATCTTCCCGCTTGATACTTGAATCAACATTAGAAAAAAGGTATCTCTTTTCCCTTAGGTATTCGATTATTTTTGATTCTCCTTCCTCCAGCCCCCATTCTTCAAAAATCCTGGCCTCCCAAATCGGCTTAATAAGAGCTATGGGGACCTCTGCTCCAGTGATTGATATCTCGATTTTTTCGTTAGGTAAAACCTCTAAAACAAGAAAAACACTTTTTTTCTTTTCATTGAAATCCTGCCGTTTAATCTTGATATCAACTCTCTGGTAATCCTCGGCAATATAAAGCTCCTTAAGTTTTTGAATGTCCTTCTCCAGGACCTTTGGTCTAAACACTTTTCCAAATCTGGTCGCCATCCTATTTTTCAACTTCCGGGGAGAGAAAATCAGTTTCCCTTCAAAATCGATACCTTCAACCTCATATCTCCCGGAAGATCGAATCTCAAAAAAAACATCGATCTGATTACTATCAGGGATTTTATCTCTATTAGCTTTTACTCCGGCATTAAAATAGCCGCTAATACGTAAGACCTCTTGTATCTCTTCAACCGCTTTTTTGAGCTTGCTTTCAGAAAAAGAACCCCCTTCAGTTAAACTAAAAATGCCTTCTCTTAGCTTTCTTCCGGGAACCCCATCACTACCCTGGAAAAATATCTTCCTTACAAAAAATCTGCTAGATAAAAGAAAAGTCAGGTCAAGTCTATTCCCCCCTGTTTTTAGAACCTTAATTTCAGAAAAAAGCCCGGTTTTATATATCTGTTTAATACTATTGTTTATTTTTTTTAGAGAAAATAAATCCCCTGGCCGAATTGTGATTAAGTCTTCAATTTCCTCGCCGCCGGCCTTATGGTCAATTATGATCGAAACGCTATTTATGAGCTCAGAAGCAGTATTTTCCTGGGAATACAGCACAGCGCTCCCTAAAAACAGCACATAGAGCATAACCGCCCCCCAGAAAATAATCCTGTTTAGATTGTTGTGTTTAAAAACGTTTGTGAATTTTAACATCCAAACTTATGCGTCCAGTTTCATCCCTGATTCCAACTACAGACAGATCTTTTGAAATTTCCCACTCTAAGCGCATTATCTCCTCACGCTGAGTGCTTAAATTTGTAGAATAAAGAATGAAAATATTTCTTGAAAGTTTTTTTCCTAGTGTTAAGCGAGCGGTCACTTCCGCTGTAGAGCCCAAAACAAAAGGATCTATGCGAAACCTGTCAACACTGAAAATTTTTTCCGCCCGTTTTTTTGCTTCTTCTGACAAGGAAAAGGAAACCATAGAAGCTGCTCCCTGCCTCATGCTTCTGTCATAATGATATGTACGCCGGAAAGCCTCTCCCAGGGCAAGCAGAGCCAATACATCTTCCTGAGGCAAAGGAGGTGACGAACCAAATTCAGGGATCAACTTGTTGGAGAGGCCGTTAAGAGAAAATGTCACCCGGTAGTCCTTTACATATGTCTCTCCCTGGAAACGAATATACGGCTCAATTGCTACAGGGTTAAAAAAACTTATTCTGCCCTCTAAAACCTTAAAATCTCTGCCCAGGAAATCAACACTCCCTCCCAAAGCTTCGATCTCTCCCAAAAGAACAGGATTTAAAACATTGCCTGAAATGGTCAAATCAAACTTCCCCCGTATCCTTCCCAAGGAATTTTCCATCCAGGCATTATCATCCGCCCGTAAATGAATATTCAAATTCAAGGCATCAAAAAAACCGGGTTTATTCTGCATCTGTTGATAAGCACTCGAAGAAAATGAAAGCTTTTCGGTCAACTCCCGCCGCCAGGAAAGCTGGTTAATAAATAAATCGCCATCCAGGAAAAAACGGTTTTTATCCCAGATCAGGTTTAGCTTTCCATCAGCTAGGACTCTTGTTCTTTCTAGCAGGGCAAGGGACAGTTTTTTCCCTTCCCCTCTAATGTCGATTTTTTCAAGTCCTTTACTGCTGATTTTAAGCATCCCTGAGCCCTTGACATCCCCACCTCCAAATTTACCTTGAAAAGATCGTATGGAAAAATCTCCATTCTCTACAAAGACCAATCCGGAAAAATCCCTAAAAGCATGAGCAAACCGGGGAAAAGGCAGTATGGACCCTTTAACGTCTATTACTCCTTTTATCTGCGGTAAAAGACGAGCACCACTGATATCTGCTAAATAGTTTATTCTACCCTCAGCGCCTCTCCAGGGCAGCAGAATATTCAGATTGTTAAAATCACCTTTGATACTGCCAGACATAGGGGTATCGCCAAATGGAATCCCTAGCAAAACCGAAAAAGGATTCTCTCCCGGAATAAAATTTCCCTTCAAATCAAGCTGTAGTGTCTTATCCTTTACATTCAGCTTGATATCCCCCTCTGCCCGGGTTGGCTGAAAAGGCGGGAAATAAAGATTTTCAACCATGTATTTTCCCAATATTAGATCCTTTCCTAACTTGCCTTTTCCACTTAAGTTCAACGAACACAGGCCTTTTATCTCCTTATAAAGCAAGGAAAGATCGATATTTTCCCCCTCAAGGTCAATATCAAATTCATTGGTTTCAGGGCAGAGAAAAGCATTGCCTTTTACTTCTCCTTGATAAAACTTGAATCTAAGTTCTGGAAAGGATACTGTTTTATCATCCCCTTTTATCTTTCCCCTCACGTCACTCAGCTCTTGACCAGCAAGATCTATCAGGGCTCCGGAAAAGGAACCGTTAAAGGATAGCTTCTTATTTCTTTCTTTATACTCAAAATAGCCGGAAGCTTTTCCCTTAAGAGGGAGATCTATTTCAAAAGCCGGAAGTATGGTTTCTACTCTCCCATTGTCTACCCAAATATTGACCGTAGTCTGCTCCGGATTCGAAAATAGACCGATTCTACCGTTAAAAAACGGATCTTTTACAGTAAACCTTCCAAAAAAATCGTTTCTTATAAGCTCGATCTCTCCCTCTACAGCTTCAGCATCAAGCTTATCAAAACCAGCAGTTATCAGCGAAAAACCGGCTTTGACCTGGGGAGAATTATAATCACCAAAAAGTTCAAGCTTAGCTTTGCCGGCACCTCTTATCTCTGGAAATATAAATTTTCTTTTAAGGATAAGTTCCGTAAATTGCCGGGCTTGCTTACCGTCCTTTACTTCTCCGTCAAATGTGATATCAAGTTCCCGGCCCAGGATCAGACTGCCTCGGACATTCATTCGGGAAAAACTTGAATCAATATCAGAGGAATAAAAAGAAACTCTATCCTTCCCATCCCAATCCAAATTTACTTTTCCATAAAAAGGAAATCTGCCTGGCCTTTTTAGCTCAAGCTCGTCTTTAAATTCAGCATTCACAGTCAAGTGATTGTCAATAAGTTTAAAACTCCCCCAGACTGGAGACGAAACCGGCCAGGGCAGTTTAAGGAAATTCGCTATAGAGTCCAGATGGAGATGCCGAGCAAGACCTTCAACCTTCCCTGCTTCAAAAAGTATTTTCAAATACTCCTTAGGCAAACCTCTTTTCCGGATATCAAGCTCAACAAAACCTCCGGAAGATTCCCAAAAATTTAGCTGGCCTGTAACCTCTCCCAAGGGGACATCATTTAGAACTAGAGAGCTGCTCGATACTTCTCCCTCAAAAACAATATTCTCTTCTTTTCTGCTTAAAATCCCCTCCGCTTTAGCATTCCCTTCCCACTTAAAAGGAAGTTTCAGTAATTCCGCCATCAGAGGGGTTCGCAGATTTATTGAAGTATCCAGGTCAAACTCGGGCTTTAAAAAATCAACTAAACGCCCCTTTGCCTTAACGATCCCGTCACTTCCTACTATCGTCAAGCGCTTGATATCAATTTCTTTACCGCGCCCCTCAAGTGCCAGCTTCACTCTGCCATTGATCCGGGGGAGCCCCCTTCCTAAATCCAACTCATTTTTCTCCACCTCAGCTTTAAGAGTAAAAGTATTTCCTCGCTGTATAAAAAAAACATTGGCCCCCTGAGAATGAATGCGAGATTCTTTTCCCCAGTAATAGACCTCTCCATCTCTTATCAATCCTCTCTCAACAGCAAAAGGGAAAGCCAAGGTAAACTTTCCTTTTTTCCCGGTTTTAGCTTTATCTGATATCTCGTAAATACGCAAAACCGGGTTATCTATCAGGACAATAAAGGGTTTGTCCCTTGACAGAAGTGCCCTAGTAGAGATCTTAACTGAGATTTTCCGGGCAGAGAAAAAAGGCGAGGATGAAACAGACCTGGCGTTCTCGATGATAAGTGCAGGAGGAAAAAGCGAAAGGTATAGTCTAGTATAACCAAAACTCGATTGAATCTTTTTCTTAACCTGATTTAATACAAGATTCTTTACCAGGTTGCTTGCCCCAAACAAAACCAGAACAATTAATCCCAGGATAAAAAAGCGCCTGAGTTTCTTCCAGGTATTCCTGACTATCAGCCAATAATTCAGAGACAATGTTTCTCCATTTTGGCGAAATAATATTCACTCCACAGTAAATAGTAAAGCACCAGCTTCGACCAAATCTCCCTCACCTGGTCCGATCTTTACTATTGTCCCTGGTTGGGGCGATTTAATCTCATTATGCATTTTCATCGCTTCAAGGATTATCACAGGCTGGCCTTCTTTGATCTCTGAGCCTTCTTTTTCTAACACCTTGACGATCCGGCCAGGCATAGATGTCCTAATGATTTTTTTTTCAGCTAAAAAATTCTTACTTCTCAGCATCTGGATGGCTGATTTTTTTTCGACCTGAATACATTTTCCATTCAAAAAAACCATATAGGAATTGGAATTAGTTGATACACTCAGGTCATAGATCTTCCCGTCAATATTTAAAATGAACTCATCCTTGTTTACAAACTCTGCCGTAACTTGATACTTTTTGCCTCCCAAATGGATCTGAATTCCATCATCCGCTTTCTCCATAAGCTTCAATTTATACTCTTTATCCTGATACCAAAAAGATATATTCATTTCATATCCTATTAGAAAAAGCTCTAATCCTGCCCTGTAATTTCCAGTTGCTTTTGCTATTCTTTTGCTTGCAGGCGAATACAGCCCTGCTTTCCCGGTAACTTTTAATCCCAGCCGCGATCAAGGCAACCACCTGTTCTTCAGGATCAACCGAGTTTCCTTCTTTTTCCAGCCGGGGAATAAAGTGAGTATTGTAATTACCTTCATAAAAATCAGGGTGTTTAAGGATCCGTTTAAAAAAAGGTATAATAGTTTTTATTCCATAAACCTGACACTCCGACAATGCCCGGCACATGCGCTGAATTGCCTCTTTTCGAGTAGCTCCCCAGGTTATTACCTTAGAAAGTAAAGGATCATATTCCAGGGGGACTTCATAACCTTCATAGATCCCGTTGTCGTAACGAACCCCCGGCCCCCCATCAGGTGAATGCAGGCGTTCAATCCTTCCAGGAGAAGGCATAAAGTCATTATTCGGATCTTCCGCATAAATCCGGCACTCCAGAGAAGCCCCTTTTGGTTTAATATCCTCCTGACTAAAGGCTAAGGGCCTGCCTGCTGCTATCTCGATCTGAGATTTAACAATATCTATCCCAGTCACCATTTCAGTAACCGGGTGCTCAACCTGGAGTCTAGTATTCATTTCCAAAAAATAGAAATTTTTATCCTTATCCACAATAAACTCAACAGTCCCGGCATTCTGGTATGCAACTGCTTTCGCCGCTTTCACTGCAATCCGCCCTATCTTATGACGGAGGTCATCATCTAAAAACGGGGATGGAGTTTCTTCCAGCACCTTCTGATAACGCCTCTGGATCGAACATTCTCTCTCTCCTAGATAGACAATATTTCCTATTTTATCAGCCAGGATCTGTACTTCAATATGATGAGGTTCTTTCATATATTTTTCAAGATAAAGAGAAGGATCCCCAAAGCTCGCTCGCGCCTCAGAACTGGCTATTTGAAAGGAAGACAGGAGATCTTTTTTCTCATTTACCAGGCGAAAACCTTTTCCCCCTCCTCCTGCTGAAGCCTTCAATAGGACGGGAAAACCTATCTTTTCCGCCTCTTCCATTAATTCTGATTCCTTTACAACAGGCTTAAGCATCCCTGGAATAATTGGAACTCCCGCATCCTTCATCCTCGACCTGGCCCTTGTTTTCTCGCCCATAAGCTGCATAGGCTTAGAACCAGGCCCGATAAAAACAATCCCTTCCTCCTCACAACGCCTTACAAACTCAGAGTTTTCAGCCAGAAATCCATATCCGGGATGAATAGCATCAGCCCTGCTTTTTTTAGCTGCGCTGATTATTTTATCAATATTAAGATAGCTTTCGGAAGGCATTGCAGCTCCGATAAGGTAAGCTTCTTTGGAAAGCCTGACGTGTAGGGCTTTGCTGTCAACATTTGAATATACGGCAATGGGAATAATACCCATTTCACGGCAGGCCCGGATAACCCTTACTGCTATTTCTCCCCGGTTGGCAATCAATACTTTTTTAAACATCATAAAGGGATATTCCCGTGTTTTTTCGGCGGATTCTGGTCGCGCTTGTTTTCCAGCATTTTTAAAGCAGCGATCAGCTTCGGGCGCGTATATTTCGGCTCGATCACCTCATCCAGATAACCTTTTTCACAGGCTATATAGGGATTAGCAAACTTTTCCCTAAACTCTTTGACTTTCCTCCTGCTTAACCCATCTGAATCTTCAGCTTTATCCAGTTCACGCTTATGCACGATCTTTACCGCTCCTTCAGGCCCCATAACAGAAATCTCTGCGGTAGGAAAGGCGTAATTGATATCAGCCCGGATATGCTTGGAAGCCATGACACAATATGCTCCTCCATATGCCTTACGGGTAATTATCGTTATCTTCGGCACTGTGGCTTCTGCAAAAGCATAAAGGATCTTGGCTCCATGTCGGATGATCCCCCCATGTTCCTGGGCGACTCCAGGTAGAAATCCCGGAACATCCTCAAAAGTTATCAAAGGAATATTAAAAGCATCGCAGAAACGAATAAAACGAGCTCCTTTATCAGATGAATTGATATCCAGTACTCCAGCCAGATGATCCGGCTGGTTAGCAACGATACCCACCGGTTTTCCGCTCAGCCGGCCGAAGCCTATTACTATATTTTTAGCATAATGCTCCTGGACTTCAAAAAAATAGTTATCATCCAATACTTCCTGAATTAGTTCACAAATGTTATATGGCTGATTGGGATCATCAGGGATAATGAGGTTTAATCTGTCATTTACCCTATCCAGCGGGTCCGTTGACTTCTTCTCCGGAGGATCTTCCATATTGTTATCCGGGATAAAAGATAAAAGCTCCCGGATAATTGCTAATGTATTCTCCTCATTCTCTGCTGCAAAATGAGCAACTCCACTCAAAGTATTATGCGCCTCTGCGCCTCCCAGCTCCTCCATTGTGACAACTTCGTGAGTCACTGCTTTGATCACATCCGGACCAGTAATGAACATCTTGCTGACTTTTCGGGTCATGACGATGAAATCGGTTATTGCAGGAGAATAAACAGCTCCTCCAGCACAGGGCCCGATTATTGCTGAGATCTGAGGGACCACTCCCGAAGCCAGGACATTTCTCAGAAATATATCTGCATATCCCGCCAGGCTGGCAACTCCTTCCTGGATACGCGCTCCCCCGGAATCGTTGAGCCCAATAATGGGAGTCCCGGCTTTCATGGCCAGGTCCATGATCTTGCATATCTTGGCTGCATTGGCAGCGCTTAAAGAACCGCCGAATACCGTAAAATCCTGAGCGAAAACAAATACTGACCGCCCTTCAATCGTGCCGTAGCCAGTAACTACTCCGTCACCATATATCCGCTTTTTATCCAAGCCAAAATCGTTGCTGTCATGAACAACAAACTTGTCCATTTCCTGAAAAGATCCTTCATCTAAAAGCAACTTAATTCTCTCACGTGCAGTAAATTTCTTTTCTTTGTGCCGCTTGGCAATTTTGTCTTTTCCTCCTCCCAACTCGGCAAGTTTTTCGCGGCGTCTAACTTCCTCGATTTTTTTTTCAATAGACATTTTTTATCCTAGCTTATTTACTTAGACTTAACCTTTTCCCAGTCTTTTAAGAATCTTTCAATCCCGATATCAGTCAGCGGATGCTTGACCATTTTCTCAAGCGCGGCAAAAGGAAGAGTTGCTATATCTGCTCCCATAAGTGCGGCTTCAACAATATGCAGAGGATGCCTTATACTCGCAACTATCACTTCAGTATCAAACCCATAATTATTAAAAATAGTTACAATCTGATCCACTAGATCCATGCCATCATGAGAGATATCATCAAGCCTGCCAACAAACGGACTTACATATCTAGCTCCCGCTTTAGCAGCTAATAGAGCCTGCAGAGGAGAAAAAACCAGGGTTGTATTAGCCTGTATGTCTTCCTGCGTCAGGGCTTTAATCGCTTTCAGCCCCTCAATTCCTATGGGAATCTTTACTACAACATTATCAGCTAGTTCAGCCAAGCTCCTGGCCTCTTTAATGATCTCCTCAGCCCGGCTTGATACACATTCTACACTTACCGGCCCGGAAACAATTCTGCATATCTGTTCGATCAAATCCTCAAACGCTTCCTCTTCCCGGGAACAAAGGGTAGGATTAGTTGTAACTCCGTCTACTATTCCCCAGCTGACTGCCTCCTTTATCTGTTTAAGGTTTGCTGTATCCAGAAAAATTTTCATGATAACCTCCTTCTCACCTATCCTGAATTATTCATAAAAAATGTCGATACAAATGATACTAAGTAAATGATAATTAGTAAATGATAAATAATTCAGGATACCTGGATTATTCACGAAATGATATTTTTACAGGGCTGTGGGTTCTCATTACCTTGTTGGTCAGAGTCCCGATCCCCTCGATCTGAATATCTACCCTATCCCCGGGATTCATAGGCCCGATTCCTGCGGGAGTACCTGTGGTTATTATATCACCCGGAAATAAAGTCATTACTCTTGAGATAAACCTGATCAGCTTAGATACCGGAAAAATAAAATTCCGAGTATTCCCGCTTTGGTGCAGTTTTCCGTTTAAAAAAGTTTTAAGCCGAATTTTTTCAGGATCTAATCCGGTAGCAATACAAGGCCCTACAGCCGCAAATGTGTCAAAAGACTTGGCCCGTGTCCACTGCCCGTCTTTATCCTGAAGATCACGGGCGGTTACATCATTAAAACAGGTATACCCAAGAATATACGAGAGAACATCATCTTCCTTAGATAAGTGGTATGTTTTTTTCTTGATAATTAAGGCTAACTCTCCTTCATAATCCACTCTTTTTGACATTTTCGGATAGATAATAATATCATTTGGACCGATCACGGCCGAAGGCGGTTTAAGAAAAAGCAAAGGCTCTTCCGGAACCGGGCGGCCTCTTTCATCTGCATGTTCCTTGTAATTACGGCCAACCGCCACGATCTTCGAGGGCACTACCGGCGGAAGAAGAGTGGTTTCACTGATAGGGATCCCATTTTCCGCAAGTTCAAATCTTTTATATATTGACCCAATTACTTTAAAAAGACGGTCTTCCTTCAAAACTCCATAATCAGTCTTGTTGTTATGTCTATAGCGGTAAATCTTCATGCGAGTCTCCTGTTATGACCAGAGATACGGGCTGCGACTCCTCACTTTCATTTCCGGAAGTATCACAAGCAGTAATAACATATTCGTAATGAATATTGTCCTTAACCTGGGAGTCCATATAAGAGTTGCTCTCTACAAGCTCAGGTGTTATAAGCTGGTATTTTGTTTCACCCTGATTTTTCCTCCAAACTTTATATCCAGCCAGGTCTTTCTCCTGGTTTGATTCCCAGATCAAAGTGATAAAACTATCTCCGGCTACTGCAGACAATTCCATGGGCGGGCCTGGTGGGAACGTATCCCTGGGCGTAACTTCGATAGTATCTGAATCCACACTTTCAAGAAAAGGAGATATTCCGGCAGCTGCAGCCCGCACAAAGTATATGTAGCGGCTTCCAAACGTAAATTGGATATCATCAAAATGTATATCTTTTATAATACTTAAATTTCTCTGTTCTGGCTTTTTGCCGTCAGTCAAGCGGTAAATATTATATCCATCTATCCCATACCCAGGCAAAGAAATTGTAAAAAGTGATAAAAATGAGCTATAGGAACAATAACAAATGATAAGGTCAGAAGCAATCGACTGGACAAAAGTTTTTTCCGGATGTTTCCATTTTAATTCAATCTTATTCTCATAGACTTTGGCAGAAAGCCCCCAGGGAGGCAGCGGAGCTTTTTTCGGCTCTAAATATATTAAATCTGACAGCACAGAATATTTACCCCTTGCATCTATTATTTTTACAGCCAAAGTAAGTCTTTTTCCCTCGAAGTCCTGAAGTTCAAAATCGTGCATGTAATTGTATTCAACCGTTTCATCATCCTTGATAGTCTCATAAGCAGAGAACTCTTCTGCAGGAATTGATTTCAAAATTCTGGCTTTTTCCGAAAAAAACTCTTTGCTCACTGACTCCAATGTTATCCCTTCTTCTAATACTTCCTCCATGATCCAGAAGTTGATCATTGCGATCTCAGTTATTGGACTGCCGTCAATGTAAGTTGTAGGATTACGCCAGGTTAAAATGATTATATCACCGCGCTGTTTTGTCTTAAAAACTTTTACTTTCTTAGGGATATTTATTCTCGGGGGGTAAATCGGCCCCTTTTTCCCGCAGAAAGACAAAAAAAAGCTAGATAAAATAAGAATAGTAGTAAAAAAATATCTCTTCATTAAAGAATAAAACGGCTGAGGTCCTGGTCTTCAATTATATATTTTAGCTGTTTTTGAACATATTTTCTATCCACAGGAATATTTTTCTTTTTAATATCAGGGGCAGAAAAAGAAATATCCTCCATCACTTTTTCCATAACAGTATAAAGGCGCCTGGCCCCGATATTTTCATTAGTATCATTTGTTTTTTCAGCAATACTGGCAATTTCATCTACAGCATCTTCTGAAAAATTGACTTTAACCTTTTCCGTTGCCAAAAGAGCCTTGTATTGTTTGAGTAAAGCATTCTCCGGCTCGGTTAATATCCTGATAAAATCTTTTTTATCCAAAGAATCAAGTTCAACTCGGATGGGGAATCTACCCTGCATCTCAGGAATAAGGTCAGAAGGTTTGGAAACATGAAAAGCCCCTGCTCCGATAAAAAGAATATGGTCAGTCCGGACCAGACCATAGCGAGTATTTACAGTCGTGCCCTCAATAATCGGAAGCAGGTCTCTCTGAACTCCTTCACGGCTGACTTCCGGCCCATGCATGGACTCCCGGCCGGATACCTTATCCAGCTCATCCAGGAAAATAATTCCGGAATTCTCGACTTTTTCTACTGCCAACTTAGATATCTGGTCCATATCGATCAACCGCTGCTGTTCCACTTCTATCAGGTATGGCCTGGCCTCTTTGATCTTTACTTTCCTCCGCTTGATCTTGCCTCCTAGGCCGGGAATCATTTCCTGAATTTGTATTCCTATCTCTTCGACCCCGGAACTTGAAAAAATCTCAAACGGAGAGGAAAAGCTCTCTTTTACTTCGATCTCGACCTGACGCTCCTCCAATACTCCGGCATGGAGCTGAGACCTGAGTTTCTCTCTGGTTTCCCGGAATTTTGCGGCAGCTTCCCCCGAATCCTGGTCAGAAGACAGCTTTCGAGGTGGAGGCAGAAGAATATCCAGCAGCTTTTCTTCAGCATTTTTTTCAGCTTTCTCCCGGACTTCATTAAGTTTTTCTGTCTTGACCAGGCTTACAGCCATTTGGGCCAGATCCCTTATCATGGACTCTACATCCCGTCCAACATATCCGACTTCTGTAAACTTGCTGGCTTCTATTTTAAGGAAAGGTGATGATGTCATCTTTGCCAGTCTACGGGATATCTCAGTCTTTCCGACACCGGTTGGTCCAATCATAAGAATATTTTTGGGGGAGATTTCATCTGCCAGTTCAGGCGGGAGTTTCCTCCTCCGGTACCGGTTGCGCAGCGCAATAGCTACGGCTTTTTTGGCATCATCTTGGCCGATTATAAATCTGTCCAATTCGCATACGATCTTTTTAGGAGTAAGCTCCTCGTCCGAAAACTTTTTAATCGTTGTTTCAAATGATTCCGGTAGTGATATTACCATTTATAATTCCCTAATAGTGATCTTATCATTTGTAAAGACACAAATACCTGCTGCTATTTTCATGGCTTTCCGAGCTATATCTTTAGCGGATAAATTTGTATTCTTTATCAGTGCTCTGGCTGCAGCAAGAGAATATGCCCCTCCGGAACCTATCGCAATAATACCGTCGTCAGGCTCCACAACATCCCCTGTTCCGGAAATAAGAAATGAGACATCTTTATCTGCGACGATTAGCAAAGCCTCCAGCCTGCGCAGCATTCTATCCATTCGCCATTCTTTGGCAAGCTCAATCGCAGCTCGTGGTAGGTTTCCCCGGTATTCCTCCAGCTTGGCTTCAAAGTGAGAAAAAAGAGCAAAAGCGTCTGAAGTCGCACCAGCAAAGCCGGCAATGACATTTCCTTTATAAAGAGCTCTGATCTTGTTGGCTTTATGCTTTAATACTGTATCCTGCATGGTTACCTGACCATCTCCTGCTATAACCACCTTGCCTTTATGACGAACACAAATAATCGTAGTTGCTTTATACATGAAATTTCTTCCTCAATTGAACATAATAATCCCTTAGGCTTAAAACGTCAACAGTCATGGTTGCCTGGATTATTTAGAAGTCGAGGTGAGATATTTTAATATATCTATATTTTTCTCATCTTCCAGAAACCAATCAAATTCCAAAAAATAGCCTCCGGTATCATAGATAACAAAAGTACGGACCGGAAAGTTTGCCTGATCTTCAAGAGGATCACGAATCTCCAGCTCCTTTCTCTTTAGCTTATCATACCACTCATCGATCTGCCGGGATATGAAGCACACATTAACAGCTTTTGTTTTAGAGAACCGATGCAGCCCCTGGGATTCATCTACAAGCCCAACAAATGCGGACGATGAGGATGAGTACACCCAGGCAAATCCCTGATCTACCAGCAGTTCGGACCCTAAATTTTCCGAGTAAAAACGCTGAGCTGCGGGAATATCCCGGTAATAAAGCCAGATAACATTAGCCTGGATGCCTAACTCTTTAGGCCGCAAAGTCGCCTGAGTTTTTCCCGGATAAACAGCTGGGACCGCCCTTAACTTTTCAAGTAGTTTTTCATTTTGAGGATGTTCAAGAAAACGTTCAAACTCAAGAAAATATCCTGCCGGGTCATATGCCACAAATCCCCGGGTAGGATGGCGGGAAGCATCGCCCAGCTCTCCCCTCATTTTTACGCCCTGCTCCTGCAAATAGCGGTACCAGCCATCAATCTCATCGGTCACAAAAGAAAGAGTAACAGTTTTCGGTTCATCCGGATTATGCATGCCTTTGGTCTCATCCACCAATCCGATAAATGATGTCCGGGATATCCGCAATATCCTTGCAAACCCATAATCCAACACTTTTTCAAAACCGAGCACTTCCGCATAAAACTGCTCTGCTTCCACCAGGTCAGGATAATAAAAAAAGACCATGTTAGCCTGAATTCCTAAATCTTCAGTCTTGTCCTCTACCTCCTGTTTCTCTTTACACCCAAAATAAAAAAATACAGTCATAATTAAAATAATAATAGTTGTTTTTTTCATAGCCTTATTGAAGCCCAATAAATCCTAATTGTCAAATACAAGCAGTAAAAAATGGATTTCCTCTTATTATTTAATATAAACTGCTTAAAAGCTAAAGTAATAAAATTTCTGGAGTATACCAGGTTTATTAATTTAGAAGGTGTCAGATAAAGCTGAGAGTATGGATTAAGCGACATTGAAGATTTAGCCTTCTGATGAGTTTTTTCGAGGGAATCCGACGTAGTCGGACGTTGAGCATGTTTTACCCACGGACGGGGGGAGTTGCGCAGACGCCGAGAAAAACGAAGAAGAATGGCGTTAAAAATCTGAAGCGAGCGTATCTATACTCTCAGCTTTAGCTTGTCCTAATCTTCTTATTAGTTGATTAGCATTTTCCATTTACTTACACATAAAGTTTGACTGAAAAATTAGATATCTGATACAATTCGTTTACAAAAAATGAAAGAAAAAAAACTTGAGAATAATAGGGAAACCACCTCTCTTGATTTTATCCGGACTATAATAGAGGAAGATATCAGGAATAATGAAAACCAGGGCCGGGTCCACACCCGCTTTCCTCCCGAACCGAATGGGTACCTTCATATCGGACATGCCAAATCCATCTGCCTCAATTTCAAGCTAGCCGCTCAATACGGAGGGCTCTGCAACCTGCGTTTTGACGATACCAACCCGAGTAAGGAAGAAGCTGAATATGTCAGCTCCATCAAAGAAGATGTACGCTGGTTGGGCTTTAACTGGGAAGACCGGGAATATTACGCTTCGGATTATTTTGAAAAACTACATGAATACGCTGTACAGCTGATTAAAATGAACAAAGCATTTGTCTGTGATTTAAATGCAGATGAAATAAGAGAACACCGCGGCACCCTGACCGAGCCGGGGAAAGAAAGCCCATACCGGAACCGTTCTGTAGAGGAAAGCCTATCTCTCTTTGAAAAAATGCGGGCAGGAGAATTTCCGGACGGCTCCCGGACACTAAGGGCGAAAATCGACATGGCAGCTCCTAATCTGAATATGCGGGACCCGGTAATTTACCGTATCCTGCACGCTACCCATCACCGGACCGGAGACAACTGGTGCATTTATCCCATGTATGACTGGGCCCATGGTCAATCCGATTCAATAGAAGGAATCACTCATTCCATCTGTACATTGGAATTTGAAGACCACCGGCCCCTTTACGACTGGTTTATCCAGCAACTCGATATCTTCCCTTCCCGGCAGATCGAATTTGCACGCCTTAACTTAACCTATACCATACTGAGCAAGCGGAAGCTCTTAAGATTGGTTGATGAAGGACATATGGCCGGATGGAATGATCCACGTATGCCGACTATTTCAGGACTGCGGCGGCGGGGGTATACTCCGGAATCCATCCGCGACTTCTGTAACCGTATAGGCCTGGCCAAGCGGGAAAGCATGGTAGAGATCGAACTTTTGGAACACTGCCTGCGGGAAGATATGAACAAACGGGCCCTGCGGGTTATGGCAGTGCTCCGTCCTTTGAAAATAATAATCGATAACTACCCGGAAGGTAAAGTCGAGGAGCTTGATGCAGAAAATAACCCTGAAGACTCAAGCATGGGAACACGGAAAATCCCTTTCTCCCGGGAAATATACATCGAGCAGGATGACTTCCACCAAGATCCCCCAAGAAAATTTTTCCGCTTATCCCCCGGGCGTGAAGTACGCCTTAAACATGCTTATTACATCAAATGTACTGATGTGGTAAAAGATAAAAACACAGGAGAGATTAAAGAGCTGCACTGCAGTTACGATCCCGAAACCCGGGGCGGCTGGTCAAAAGACGGACGCAAGGTCAGAGGCACTCTCCACTGGGTCTCAGCCGCTCCAGCTATAAGGGCTGAAGTGCGGCTATATGACAAACTTTTTATAAAAAAAGACCCCGCAGACACGATGGAAGGAAAAGATTTTATTTCCTGCATCAATCCCGAATCGCTTACCACATTAGAATCATGCCTGATCGAGCCCTCTCTGGCCAGAGCTGCTCCGGGATGCCGCTATCAGTTCCTCAGAAAAGGATATTTTTGTGTCGACCCTGACTCTACCCCGAACAAGCTTGTCTTTAACTGCACAGTATCCCTGCGTGATACCTGGGCCAGAGTCCAAAAAGCAATGAAAAAAAAAGACTGCTAAAAGGAATCCAAAATGCTTAAAAGAAAAATATCTATCCTGCCCTGTATAATTCTATTCTCAGCTTCATCATTTATACCTGCTTTATTTGCGGCAAAAGATGTTAATAAAGAAACCGGCCTGCTTAATAAAATATCTCTCACTAAAGAAGAGAACACCCTGGAAGTCGATATCATCTTCGGGCCATATACATCTCACCGCCATTTTGAATTATCTGAGCCCAACCGTATTGTCTTAGATTTAATAAATATCGAAGATATTCTATCTGACAGGCATTTAGAGGTGAATGATTTCGGTATTCAGACTATCCGCGCCGGGATGTTTAAAACCGATGCCGCCAGAGTAGTATTTGATCTCAAGGACAAACTTTCCCCTTATAAGATAACAAAAACAAAAAAAGGGCTTAAAATCACTTTCCGGAAGAAAAAAACTGAAGAAGAGAAGTTAAAAGAGGAAAAATCCCGGAAACTGCAAGAAATAAAAGCTGAAGCAAAAAAAAGAGCCGTGGCAAAAGCAACAGCAGTAAAATCCTCCCCAAAAAATGAGAACCTGAAAGAAATAAAGGAGAAAATAAGGGAAGTCAAGGATACTGCAGCAAAAGTCAATGAAAAATTAGATAAATTGCAGGTAAAACTGGATGACACTCTGACAATCCTCAAAGAAATGCAGGACGAAAGAGCCAGGCAGGAAAAGAGGTTTGTCCGGATCGAGATCACTGGCAATTATTTTCAACCGGCGGAAGGAGAATTCAAGGATACATTCGGCAATGGCCTGATGGAAGGTGCGGAATTGAATATCGGTGTGACAAATTCCTTAGAATTCTGGCTTGCTATGAAAAACTTCAGCAAATCCAGCCTTGAGGGAGAGGCAGCCCCGGACCGCAAGATCAGACTTATACCCCTTGAGGCAGGCTTTAAAATGAGGTTCAATAAAGGAGCAGTCAATCCCTATATCGGGGGGGGAGTCGCATACCATCAATATAAAGAATTATTTAATTCCGAAGAAATAAAAGAAAAAAAGATAGGTTATATCGGCCAGGCGGGGTGTTTCCTTAAGATCGCAGAAAACCTGGTGTTAGATGCGTATGCTCATTACCGCTACTGCCTTATCAATGTCGGGGGAACAGAACTTGATATCAGCGGATTTCATGTCGGAGCCGGGCTGGGTTTTGAATTTTAATTGGCAAAATATCCCACCCGGTGAATAATCCGATAATCTTTATTTTTTACTCTAACATTAATGTTTTTAAACTTTCCATCGCTCATATAATTATTAGGAGAATAATAAAGCAAATAGTAATTCCTTGAGGAATCTATGGCCTTTTTAAACAAGCTGTCAGGATTGGCCGAGCTGTCTATAAAACCTCCGGTTGAACGGGCCATTTGGCTGAAAGTGCTGTATATATCTTCAGACCTTTCCTGAAAAACTATCCCAAGCGATTTTTGAACAACCGGAGTGAAAAACAAAAAATGGATGGATATGGATGCATCAGCATAAACCTTTTTTACTCGTTCAATATCAATCAAAGGATCCCGCCTATAAAAATCAAATAGATTGGAAAGATTCATCTGTATATCCGGGCTGTCCTGGTAAAAACTAAGGAACTGGTTTAAAATACTCGGGTCGATCTGAGGTATGTATTCCCTCTGGTAAAAAAGAAAAACATACTTCTGTCCTTCCCTATCTTTTAAGTATTCTGCAAAATCAAGTAGTTTTCCCTGGTCGACCTTTCTTAAGTTTTCCAGACGGGAGAGAATCTCTTGATACCGAACAAGCTGCTCCCTAAAAGATTCATTCTCCTCACTATTTTCCGAAGCAAATAAATCCACATTGAATCGCAAATTTTCATCCCGGTTCATAGTAGCGCTCATCAGCCTTGCAATTGCGGATAATTCTCTGATCGAATTTCTATATTCGGAATTCCCAATCAGGATATCTCTTCTCATCAATCCCTTTAACTGCTCAGTTATCTCTTCTCTCGATTTCACTTCCAGAGCTTTTCCTCTCAATCTATATGTCTTCATAGGAGTTACTATTGTCAACAAATCCCCGGGGTCAATGACATTGTTCATAAAATTATATACAGCTTCTCCAAATTTAGCCGAATATTCACTCAATTCAAAAAAAAGATAAAAGTTGCGGACAGTATCCGGTGCAAACCTCTTTTTTTCCTCACTCCTCTCTATACTTCTTTTTTTTACCAAGTAAACAGCTTCGATCCTTTGTTTTTTGCCGTTTTCAAACACTTCAAAATCATTAATTGTCAAATCATCAATAAAAGTATTCCTTTGAAATACCCGTACCGGCACTTCTACATTAAGGACTACAGCCTTTTCAGAGATCTGCTGAGCAAAAACAGAGAAGCAAAATATAATAAACACCAGAAGAAATAATATTTTTTTCATTTTTCTTTCCTTTTTTTAATTGTACATAATGTTCATTACAAAAGTCAAAAAATATAAAAAAAGACAGTAAGTGGGAAGCCATTTTTTCGAGGCTGCCGCAGATACGAGGCGCAGGGGATGAAGCTGTGGTAAAGTCGGAAAATAGAAAATGGTAAATGGAAAATGGCAAAACCGAAAAATTTTAGTCAAAAGATTTACTTCTAATGAAATTCTGGTATGGCTGAAGCGACATTGAAGATTTAGCCTTCTGATTCTGAGATATGATCCTGGTTAATTCACGAGTCGAGGTTGCTGCAGATGCAAGGCACAGGGGATGAATCTGTGATAATTCACCGCGAATCCGCTGTAACGAAGCAGATGCTGTAAGATCGGCTCGCCTGAAAGGTAAAAAGTGCAGATGATAAAATAAGTTATTGTTTTTTGAATATCACATCGGCAATTTTTATGAATAGTTCAGGCTGAGAGCGGGCATGGTTCCTCGAGAGAATCTCGAGGAGAGCGTTGTGAGGACAGGAAGGGATTTCCCCGCTGGGGGAAATCCCTGTCTTTCGAAGGGACTTACCCGTGTCCATGCCTTACATCTCCTGTAAGTTTAAAAAATTGGGGGAACTCCAGTAGTGCAAATAATTGACCTTATTCGTTTAGCATGTTATAAGCTAAGGAGAAAGTCAGCTCGGCCAATCAGGCTTCACGGAGATTTTTTATTGAAAGAGATAAAAATAGAGGCTTCCAACGGAAGCAGCCGGATTCTTCTGGGAGAATCTGTTAAAAACTTATCAAATTATATTAAAGCAAAAAAAAGTGTGATAATCACAGATAATAATGTGCGTCAGTTCCACGGCCACCTCTTTCCTGAGTCAGAAATAATTGAGATCGGGACCGGGGAGCAAATAAAAAATTTAAGCACAATAAATAAAATCCTGCAGAGGTTTCTTGAGCTTGAGCTCGACCGCTCCTCACTTGTTATCGGCATTGGGGGAGGAATTATCTGCGACATTACAGGTTTTGCTGCCTCCATCTATATGCGCGGTCTTCAATTCGCTTTTGTCCCGTCTACTCTTCTGGCCCAGGTCGATGCCGCCATCGGTGGAAAAAACGGCGTCAACTTATTAGGGTTTAAAAACATAGTCGGAGTTTTCAGCCATCCGCAGTTCATTCTCTCCGACTTCAGCCTTCTTAGCACCCTGCCGGAAAAAGAACTTGCCTGTGGGATCGCCGAAGTTGTTAAACACGCCCTGATCAAGAGCACCTCCCTCTTTGACCTTCTGGAGGAAGACTGGAATTCTCTGCTCTCACTAAAACCCAACATAACCGGAAAGATAATAGAAGAGTCAGTCAAAATAAAAGCTGATATCGTCTCAGCCGACGCTCTGGAAGCAGGCGGAAGAAGAAAACTGAATTTCGGCCATACTCTAGGACATGCGATCGAAAAAACACTCCATCTGCCCCACGGAGAAGCTGTTAGTATAGGAATGGTAGCTGCTGCCAGAATATCCGAAGCCAGAGGAACTCTTTCCCTTTATGATACCCGGCGCATTGAATCGCTGCTGCAAAATTTCAGACTTCCCTTCAAACTTCCGGCTGACAGCGAGCCGCTGCTTGAAGCCATAAAAAAAGACAAAAAACGCACGGGAGAGGAGATTTATTTTGTCTTATTGGCAGGAATCGGCAAGGCAGAAGTAAAGAAAATGTCCTATAAGGAGCTGGGGGAATATATCCATGATCTGTGTAAGCATCGCTGAAAAAACTCCGGAAAAAAATATAAAAGCTCTAAAAGATATCGATTTTGCCGAGATCAGGATCGACAGCATGGAAAGACCTCAAATCCCGGGAATAAAAAAAATATTCTCTCAACACACCCGGCTGATAGCAACCTGCAGGCCCGGTAAAATATCTGATCAAAAAAGACAAACTCTTCTAACCACCGCCATATCTGCCGGGGCCGCTTATGTAGATATAGGATTAGGAACGGACAAAGCGATAAAAAAAGCGATTCTGGAAAAAGCCAAGGCAGCCGGCTGTAAGGTTATTGTCTCCTACCATAATTTTAAAACTACACCTGCTGAAACAAAACTGCGAGATATTATTGAGGAATGCTTTGTTTCCGGCGCCGATATAGCCAAAATAGCCTGCATGGTCCACTCTGACCACGAAAACATCATCCTTCTGGGACTTTTATTAGACAGCCGCCCCCTGGTAGTGATTGGAATGGGGGAAAAGGGAAAAGTCACCCGCATCGCAGCGCCTATTCTGGGAAGTCCTTTTACTTATGCATCCCTATCAAGCGGTAGAGAAACAGCAGAGGGCCAACTTGATAAAATAAATCTTGAAAAAATTTTTCAAATTATTAACGTAGAGTATTTGCAATAGTATAAAAATGTCAGATAAAAAACTTTTTGCCGTTTTCGGAAAACCGGTTATGCACAGCCGGAGTCCCCAGATATTTAACTCCCTGTTTAATAATTTTGACTTGAACGCAGACTATATCTGTATATCTGTTGATACTGAAGAGGAAATTCTCAGAACTGCCCACTCCCTTAATTTAAGCGGCTTTAATATAACCTCTCCTTTTAAACAAAGCATTATAAAACACTTAGATGATATTGACGAACACAGCCGCGCAATCGAAGCCGTTAATACAGTGACAGTCAAAAACGGAAAATTCCTGGGATATAATACTGATTTTATCGGCGTTATCGATTCACTTAAAAAACATGGCATAAGGTTCGGGAATACCAGAGCTGCGGTACTAGGCGCCGGAGGTGCTGCCCGAGCTGCCGCCTACAGCCTGCTTAAGTCAGGAGCCAAAAGAGTAGTTCTGATGAACCGGACAGAAGAAAAAGCAATAAATGCCGCCCGGAAATTGGGATGCGAACACACTCCCATTGCCAAAGCCAAAGATGTGATTAGAAACAGCGACCTGCTGATATCCTGTATCTCCACTCGTCAGAATAAGATCAAACCGGATTATCTCAAAGAAGGACTTATAGTCCTGGACGCTAATTACCGGGACCCTTATCTGCTCCAAGCAGCACGGGCAAAAGGGTGCCGTACAATTGACGGCCGGGAATGGCTCATCTATCAGGCCTTTCCCGCATTTTTCCAGTTCACAGGACAGGTTGTTTCACCTAAACTCTACAACAAAATAAAGAACTGCGCTTTTATTGAAGAGAATCAGGATAAAACTAATATCGCCCTTATCGGCTTTATGGGCAGCGGAAAATCTACTGTTGGAAGACTGCTGGCGGAAAAAACCGCACGCAGATTTGTTGATTTAGATGCTGAAATAAAAAAATCATATGGAAAAACAATTTCTGATATATTCAAACAAAAAAATGAAGCTGGTTTTCGAAAGATCGAAAAAAGCATGATCTCAAAAATCATCCCCTCTTCCCGCAGCACAGTCTTTTCTTTAGGGGGAGGGGCTGTTCTGGATAAAAAAAGCCGCAGTATTATCAAAGAGAATTGCTATATAATATGGCTCTGGATTTCCGTTCCGGCAGCTTTAAAACGGATTGACCTCAATTCCCGCCCTATATTGGATCAAAAAAGACCCGAAACAAGCGCAAAAAGAATTTTATCACATAGAATGCCATATTATGCCGGAATATCAGATATAGTTATTAATACAGAAAGAAGCAAACCTGACAATATCTATGAAAGGATAAGATATGAAACAGATTAATTCATCAGAAATCAAGGGATTTCTGTCTGCCCCTCCTTCAAAAAGCATGATGATCCGGGCGGCAGCAGCATCGCTGTTGAATGAAGGAATATCCCAGATCATCAATCCCTCCGATTGTGACGACTCTCACACAGCGATTCAGATCATTGAAGCTCTGGGAGCAGACATAAAAAAGGATAACAGAACAATTAAGGTCACAGGAGGATTAAATCTAAAAAAAAGCATTCTTCACTGCAATGAGTCAGGGCTGTGCATGCGTCTATTCACCCCAGTCGCTGCCCTGTTTAACCAGGTCGTCACCATCACAGGATTAAAGTCTCTTAAATCCCGGCCAATGGGCATGATGGAAGAGCCTCTTAGAAAACTGGGAACATACTGCTTAACCGATAACGGCTTAGCTCCCATCCAAGTCAAAGGGCGCATAAAAGGCGGAAAAGTCAGCCTGGAAGGATCTACAAGTTCTCAGTTTTTAACCGGCCTGCTAATGACTCTCCCTCTCTGTAAAGAGGACTCTGAGCTTACTGTCATAGGACTGAAAAGCAGGCCTTATGTGGAAATGACCCTCAATCTGCTGGAGCGGTCAGGAATAACAATATCCTCCCAAAAGGATTTTAGTTTTTTCTCTGTGCCGGGCAATCAAAGCTATCATAGCACAAAATATATAATAGAAGGCGACTGGTCAGGAGCGGCTTTTTTCCTTGCAGCAGGCGCTGTAAAGGGAAGGATAAAAATTAAAAACCTTTATCCTGACTCCCTTCAAGCTGATAGAAATATATTAGGTGTTCTGGAATCAGCAGGAGCAGAGATATCGACATCACATGACACTGTGGAAGTAAAACATAAGCGCCTGGACGCCTTTAATTTCGATGCTACAGAGTGCCCTGACCTTTTCCCTCCCCTTACAGCTCTAGCCTGCTGCTGTAAAGGCCGCAGTGTTATAGCTGGGGTGGGCAGATTAAAGCATAAAGAAAGTAACAGAGCGGAAACTCTAGTATCAGAATTTTCAAAAATCGGAGCTGATATCAGCATTGATGGAGACCGAATGAAAATAAATGGTAAAAAAATCAAGGGCGGTATGATTAATTCACACAATGACCACAGAATAGCTATGGCAGGCGCTATTGCCGGGCTTTTTTCCCGGCAGGGTGTTAAGATAGATAATTGGCAGGCTGTTTCCAAATCATATCCCGGATTTTATAATGATTTAAGATCTATTGGAGGAAAAGTCATATGAATTCCTTTGGAAGATTTTTCCGCATAAGCTTATTCGGCGAATCTCATGGAAAAAATATCGGCATTACGATTGACGGATGCCCTGCCGGAGTGCCTATTTCTGAAAAAGATTTTACCTTGGACTTGAAACGGAGGCAGGCAAAAGCAAAAGGCACAACCCTACGGCGGGAACCGGATATCCCCAAGGTCATCTCAGGCATTTTTAATAACAAGACAACAGGCGCGCCCCTTACGATCATTTTTGAAAATCAAGATGTGCACTCTGAGGACTATGATGCCGCAAAAGGTCTCCCCCGCCCCGGACATACTGACCTTGTCGCACACCAAAAATACAGCGGCTTTAATGACTACAGGGGAAGCGGCCATTTTTCAGGCAGGCTCACAGCGCCCCTGGTAGCAGCCGGAGTGGTCGCTAAAAAGCTGGTCTCCCCGGCAACTGTCTGCGCCATAGTAACAGAAGTAGGCGGCAGCCGTGATATAGAAAAAGCAGTAAACTCAGCTCTTCAAAAAGATGACTCTATCGGAGGCATAGTTGAGTGCCGCACTACCGGGCTTCCGGCCGGGTTGGGAGAACCCTTTTTTGATTCAGTTGAATCCCAGATTAGCCATCTGGCCTTTGCTGTACCTGGAATCAAAGGCATCGAATTCGGCTCAGGATTTGCCTGCAGCCGTATGACAGGCAGCGAATGCAATGACATAATCTTAGATAAAAACGGCAAGACAGAGACCAACCACAGCGGGGGTATAAATGGCGGAATTACAAACAGCAATGAGATGGTCTTCAGAGTAGCGGTCAAACCCCCTTCCAGCATCAAAAAAGAACAGGAGACTGTAAATATCATAACCGGCAAACCAGAGACAATCTCTGTACAGGGACGCCACGATGCCTGTATAGCTATAAGGCTGCCAGTTATAATCGAAGCAGTCACAGCAATAGTACTGGCAGATTTTAGCCTCATAGGTCAAATGTAGGCACTGAAGATTGACACAAGTCATAGAGGTGATATACACTTTAGGGTGATATTTAAATAAATAATAGAAAATCAGTTAAAAAAAATTCTCTTCCAGTTTAATGAAAGGTAATACTATGAATAAAGATAAAATTACGGTCCTTGATTGTTCTATTCGGGACGGCGGCTTGATAAATGACCATCGCTTCAGCGATGACCTGGTCCGAGCGGTATATAAATCTCTATCTAAAAGCAAAATCGAGTATATGGAAATGGGATACCGCAGCAGTAAGGAGATGTGTGCTCCATCTGAATACGGAGCCTGGAAATACTGTGATGACGAAAAGGCAAGAGAAGTCATTGACGGGATTGAATCTGATATAAAACTGAGTTTTATGGTAGATGCCCACCGGGTCAAAGAACAGCAGTTTTTCCCAGCGGATAAAAGCCCTTTCGACATGATACGCACAGCAACTTATGTAAAAGACATCGACCTGGCCTTAAACATGGTCAATAAAGCCCACAGCCTGGGATACGAGACTACTGCAAATATCATGGCAATTTCCAAAGAAACAGACTCTACCCTGATACCATGCCTTAAAAAACTTGCTGCCAGCCCGGTAGGCACCGTATATATCGTAGACAGTTTCGGCGCTCTTTATGACCAACAGATCAAACATCTGACTGTGCTATTTAAAAAGCACCTTCCGGGAAAAAATATCGGGATACACTGTCATAACAACCTGCAGATGGCTTTCTGCAATACCATAACCGGGTTTAGAAATGGTGCTACTTTTTTTGACGGATCGCTTTCCGGCATCGGCCGCGGCTGCGGAAACTGCTGCCTGGAACTGCTCCTCGGTTATTTTAAAAACTCCGGATATTACCTTATGCCCGTTCTTAAAGTGATCGAAGATTATTTTTTGCCTCTGCAAAAAGAAATGGAATGGGGGTATATCCTTCCCTATATGATCACCGGCCTTTTAAATGAGCACCCCCGCTCAGCCATTGCAGTGCGGAAGACAAAAGAGAAAGACAATTATGCCCGCTTCTTGGATAATATTCGGAAAAAAACCGGATAAAAAAAGTGCAAGTGGGAAAAAACAAATGGCACAGAAAAAGTGAAAAAGCAGTGTTTGGGAATAACTGCAAAAAACGGTTCAACTCCAGCCACCCAGCTATCTGACTGCCTTTCCACCCTGAATAATATTGTAAAAGCCTCGGGAAATAATATAAAAAATATCCTCAAACAGAATATATTTATAAAAGCCAGAGATAATGGAGATTATCATAAGCAAAAAGAGGAGCTTACCTCCATTCTCAATAATTTCTATTCGCCAACCCTGCCTCCCACCAGCTTTATCGGTCAGCCCCCGGAAAACAAAAAGTTTATTTCCACAGAAATTTTACTCCTCTCCCCTGAGTCCAAAAACACAAACATTGAACACAAAAAAATCGAAAAATTACCATATACAGTAGTCGATTATCCCGATTATAAAGAAGTATATGGAGCAGGGCTGACCGCAGGAAATGATACAACAGCAACTGCAGACAAATCAAAAAAAGCCTTTGAACTCTTGGGTAGAATACTAAAAAAAGAGAGCCTTTCTTTTTCTGATATCTTACACCAGTGGAACTATATTGAAAATATAACAGGCCTCGCAACTAGCAAGGAAGGTAAAATACAAAACTACCAGCTTTTTAACGACATCAGAACTTTATATTACAGCACTATTGATTTTCCCAACGGATATCCGGCAGCTACCGGTATCGGAACAAATACCGGCGGCATTGTCATCGATTTCACAGCCGCCTCTCCCTGTAAATCAAACCGGATCCTTCCCATATCAAATCCCAGGCAGGTGGACGCCCATAAATATTCCCAGAAAGTACTTATAGGAAAAGCATTTGAAGATACCAAAAAAAAAGGCTCGCCAAAGTTTGAAAGAGCAAAAGTTTTAACTACTCAAGACTCAGGGCAGGTCTATATCTCCGGAACAGCTGCCATTCTCGGACAAAAGACGAAAGCCGGGAAGAATGCCCGGGAGCAAACCCGGACCACTCTTGAAAACATCTCCAGATTGATCTCGGCAGACAATCTGAAAGCTCATGGAATAAACATTATCACCGAAAGTAAGCCCTCTTATATCAGAGTATATGTCAAGAATGAAGCCGACATTCCCGATGTTAAAGAGACTTGCCGGGCTTATCTGGGAGAAGTCCCTTCCCTTTACTTGGTTTCAGATATCTGCCGTAAGGACCTTCTGGTCGAGATTGAAGGTGTTCTTTATTTTACACTTTAAAATAGTCACTCCCGCACAGGGACTCCTTTTTTCTGAGCTTTCGGAGTAGCTCCACTGAATGTATCCACTACAATTTTATCAGGCGACCGGACCGCTCGTGCAAGGGCCCGGCTGCTGACTGTAACCGGTCCTGTTATCAACTCCGGCACACTAAATGTCTCGAGATAGGAATCGTAAAACAAAGGGTCTTTCTGGGGAAGAATAAACGGCTTATAGACTGTTCCATCTTCAGCTACATAGCTTATATACGAACGGGTAAAAAGACCTCCGCGGCGCTTACTGCTGAAAACTATCCAGCGGTTATTACTGGACCAGGAGTGCCACGACTCGGAAAACTGACTGTTGATCCCAAGCTTTCGGTACTCTCCGGTATTAAGGTCCATCATGTAGAGGTCGCTGCTGGGTTGAAATACAGGGAAACACCCGTATTTAGACATACAAAATAACAAAAAGCGGCCGTCCGGGGAAATGCGCGGCTCTAAAATACTCAGGCCGGTCTCTTCGGAGGAAAGAACCGTTTCCTGCTCTCCCCAATTATTTGTAGCAACATCATAAGTGATGCGCCTGAGATCATATTTGACCTTGTCATAATTTTTTGGAGGTACTTTGGTGCGGTCTGTCCAGGGAATAGCAGCGCTGCAAAAATAAAGATAACGGCCGTCCGGCGTCCAGGTGGGATATGTTTCCAAACGATCTTTATCGGAAAATCCTTCATCGGTCTTAACTTCTTCCTCTTCGATATCATAGTAGAGCATGACCGAATCCAGATCGATAACATCCCGGATCTCCATGCCTGCTGCATGAAAGAACTGCCGAACATTCATAACCGGATAGATAGCATTTCGACCGCTGGGATGCCAGGAAGTGTATCCCCAATTTGCCCCGATCTTGCTGACTTTACCATTTTCTGCCAGCAGGGTAGCGCTACCGTATCTCATACTGCGGACCCCGATAAACATCCTTCCCGGATCATTATTATTAAAAGTATGGCAGTTTACACATCCATTATCGAAAGATCTGCCATGGAGAATGACAGATTCATCATAGTTTTCCAGGTTGCGCTGATAGATACCGATACTTTTCCAATAAGTATAGATCGGTTTCATCTTACGGTAGGCAATATTACTGTCAATCTCTTCTGCAGCAATTTGATTCATTATGCTCCGGAACTGCTTCCAGCTGCCATTTTCCTCAAGCACATATATATCAAAAAACAACCTGTTGCCTCGATTGACATCCAGTAATCTCCGCCACTTTCTAACTGGGATTATAATGGAGGAAGATTTACTGGTGATATCAATATTTTTCCCCTCAACAGACCTGATACGGACAAAATATTTCCGCCCCTGTTCCTCAACAGCAAAATTTAAAGGGGCAATATTAACAGGAATAACCGTACCGGAATAATCCGGTCTGATCCGGGGAACCCTGGATGCTTCAAGAGAATGTTCAATGTCCGGCTCTGCCCGGCAATAAGCAAGCAGAGCTGCAATAATTATTAAAAAGAATATCTTTCCGGCTGATCTGATCAAAGAAGAGCTATCCTTCATCTTGCCACTCCAGAACGATCAAAGGAATAATAAAAAAAGTAAGTACTGCCAAATTTTTGCATCAATTCCCTGGAAGCTGCCACCCGGCTGATTTCTGCGGAAGAGGACATAATTTCCGAGAAAGCATAAAATTTTTCCAAAGTCTCCGGCCTCAGCTTTTTCCCAAACAATTTTATAGTGCCGCCTGTATCCAGGGAATGCAGCAGAATGGCTTCTTCATAATTCCGGGGTATTTCTTTGTAACCAAGTTCATCCAAGCGGGCAAAATTTTCAGCGACTTTATCCACCCTGCGCTCCATCAGGTAATGGGCCATAAGATACTCAAAAGCCATGCGGTTATACCGGTTTTTCTCAAGCAATTTCAGATACAAGGATTCAATATCAATATTAGCAATATCCTTCTCCAGCATTACATTCCGCAGATACTGCACTCGGCGGTCCCCCTCCAGGCCGGGATCTTTATCCAGCCGGCGCAGAAGGCACATTGCTTTTTTCCGGAAGATCAAGTCCTTGCATAGAGCATTGAGAAAAATCCTGGCTGTATCTGTTTGTTTCTTTGCCAAATTAACCAGGGCAAGGTCCCGGAGAAAGAAGGGGCTGTTTCCTGCTACTTCCAGAAGCTCAAGGCTTAAATGTTCTGCGACATTCAGGGAGCCCAGCTCTAAAGATATATCTATTAAAGCTGCATCCCTCATAACAAAGCGCAGTGCAAAAGCATCCATATTCTGGGGAAATGAAAACATCTCTTCTCCCAAGCGGCCGCTATGATAGAGGGCACGGTTTATCTGGTAATTATTGTAAAGATTATAAGTATCAGAGGGTAGCTTTTGGGCTTGGTTAAGCACCTTCTCCCATTTTTTGATGTGAGAAAAATACATCAACTTATTCAATGTTTTCTTGTTTATATTAAAAGTTATTACATTCCCGATAATAAACAATACCAACAAAACTGCATAAGGAAGAATTTTAACTAACAGCTTCCCCTGGAATGAAAAACCGGCTTTTTTTGATGAAAACAAAAGAAGAAATACTATAAGCCCAGGCACAAAAAGAAACATACTCTGCAAAATTAAAGCACTATCCATATTTGCCCACCCGGAATTAAATGGAGTTAAAGATAAAAAGATGGCAGAAGAAGGTAAGTCAAAGATCAAAGCTCCGGCAAGGTAAGGGCCGCTGGCAGCAATCGCAAACAGAAGCGCTGCAGCCGTGTACTCCCGGCGGGAAAAACACTCATTAATAACTGCCAGCACAGCAAAAAACAAACATGCTCCCCCGGCAATAAAGTAGAGCACGATAAACAAGATGCCGAACCACAATATCCTGGCTGAAACAGGTTTGATCCTGGATTTGATATATAAAACAGAGAAATAGAGCGCTGTCAACAAAGAAAGGCCCAATAATAACGCATGGTCATAATAATTATAACTCATTATAAATAACAGAGCCGGGATATAGGATAGAATCCGGTAGCTGCTTTTACCGCCTGCCAAAGCTATCAGCTTAGTCGATACTTTGCTCAGCCCCCAAGCTACAGCAGTAATGACCACTGCTCCAATCCAGTTTATATAGAAGAGCTGTGATAAAAATCCTCCTAAAAATTCTGTTAATCCGCCCGGATGCGCTATTGACTGCTTAAAAAACCGCCAGCCGGTAGAATAGAGCGGCAGCTCTATCATCTTTCCGAATCCGTAGTAGAACAAATGCGGCTCAATAAACAGCAGGATATAAAGATAGACCATAAGCCATTTAATGAAGCCAAAAAAGAGGAGATTACTCCTCCCCAAAAATCTGTTTTTTTTCTGTTTTCCCAAAACAAAATACCAATCTCTTCTGCTTAACAGGCCCATGATAAAAATAAAAAATGCAATAGCAGAGAAAAATCCCAACATATTTTTCAAAACAACATCATCTTGAAATATACTTATGTAATGATTATCAAAAGACCTGTATTCAAATACATCTTCAGGGAAAAGAACTTTAAACTTATTATGAATAAAATCCAGGGTATTGACCATATCTCCGGAATAAAGGCTGAGAGATAATTTTGGATAGATAAACTCATTTCCACTCTGATAAACAATCACCAGAGGTTTCACCTTATCCATAGAAAATGAAAAAGGAAAATCCCTTACAACTCCCCTAATTATTGTCTTATTACCATTACTAAAAATTAGCCGCTTCCCGACAATTGGGCTATCCCTGAGCCCATTATTATTCTCCTTAAATTCTTCAGCCGCTGTTTCATTGATAAAACAGACCCATTCACCAGGGGAGATTTCAGTCTGAGAGGATAGATCTCGGCTTTCTTTAGTCAGTTCCAATCCGTATGTATCAAAGAAATCAGCATTGACAAAATTGATATTCGTCATAACTTCCCTTCCCGGCCCGATCCCTTCCATAGCCGCTGCAGAAGTGCCGAGCGTCCCTAAAGGAAAGTGCAGGGAAAAGCCGGCCTCCAGAATAGTTGGGTTTTTTAATAATTCATTTTTTAGAGCCATACATTTTCCCAAATTGTCCTTCCCCAGGCGGGAAAAATCCAGGGCAACAATATTGTCTTTATCTATTCCCTGATCTTCATTTTTTAAATGCGCGGCCTTATCGGTTATTTTAAGAAAAGCAATAAACAAAATTAAAAAAAAGAACAAATGAAGCATAGTAAATGTCTTACTTATACCGTTTTTTCCACTTCTGAAAAACACAGCGGATAAAGTAAAAAGAAAGCCGGTTATTATTACCGATAAAACCAGGGCAAGCAAAAATCCGAAAAAACCGACCGTCAGAGTCTGATTGACCAGGCGTTCAAAGGCAGGTAAAAAAACAAAACACAGAATAACGGCGAGAATTCCACAGGACAGCGTTTTTAAAAATGTGCCTGGCAATACAGCCTTTATCTTTGCCCGAATATCAGAACTATTATTACTCCTTTCTTCATGTGCTGCCGCGTCTGTAAAAACCATTGAGACAGTTAAAAGAATCAAAAAAGCAACCCAGAAACACAAACTGACAAGCTTCCGATTCCCCTTACGCCCAAATTCAAAGAATATATCAGACCCAAAGTAAATTTTTGATAATGGTTTTAGATATATCTCTTTATCAGTCACAGCACCGTTTTCTTTGAGAATTTCGCGGAGGCTTCTGCTCAATTCCCGTGTTTGACCCTTCCTGTTAAGGAGAACATAGGTAAAAATCATACTGGAATCCCAGCCCCCGACCAAAGTGCCTGAAAAATCCGAGGAGACAACAAAGCTAAAATCAAAGTGCGAATTCACAGGGATATCCCTTATGATCCCGGTTACTTTATAATTAAAGTGGTTATTGATCCTAATTTTCTTGCCGATAGGGTCTTCATCTGGGAAATATTTTTCAGCCAGCTTTTCAGTCAGGACTATTGAAAGGGGCTGCGTTAGGGCGCTTTTAGAACTGCCTCTAATAAAGGAAAATGAAAAAACTGTAAAAAGGGAATTGTCTGCCCATATCCCCTGCCTTTCTATAAATTTCCTTCCCGATTTTGTTGATAACAGCGTTTCGGGATAAGACCTGCTTATACGGGCCGCACTTTCAACCTCAGAGTAATCTTTAATGAGAGAAGGGGCAAGAGGAAGCGGTGATGTGGCCTGCAGCTGCTCCTTTCCCGGACCGTAAACAAGACGGCTTTCTGCTCTAAAAATACGGCGGTGGTCCTTATACGATCTATCATAGCTTCTTTCATTCAGCACATAGAGAAAACTCAATATAAATCCAGCCATCGCAATAGAAAGCCCCGCAATATAAAAAATCATGTATGTTTTATTTCTGCCATCTAAAACACTTTTCATGATGAAGATTTTTATATCACAGCTTAATGCCATGGTCAAATCACATTATCCAATTGGACATCAAAAGCAAAAGAATTAAGTATGATATCTCCTGGATTCTTAGAAGGAGTTCCCCAAATTTTTTCTTAGCTTCTGGGCCCCTAAGCAAGAATCAAGTCAGTTGATACGAAAACACGCGAATTTTCCCCAGCGTGAAAAATCCGCTCGGATACAGTCTTCGCTCTCTTCTCCTTGGAGGAGAAGAACCATGCCCGCTCATCCTTGCTAACAGCTTTCTTAATCATCCTGAACTATTCATAAAAATTACCGATGTCATATTTAAAAAACCAATAACTTATTTTATCATCGGCACTTTTTACCCTCCGGGCGAGCCGATCTTACCGCATCTCAGGCTGTGTCATAATACATGGAGATTGGCATAAAAATCAACTGAATAAAAGTAATAGAAATGTTAAAATAGAGGTTAAGAAAAAGTAAGGAGAAGGAAGA
>Ga0114922_10000166_pt1 | contig 61119 bp, 51 predicted proteins | sample AartaG_FD_100975 | JGI IMG/M metagenome (GOLD analysis project Ga0114922, IMG submission 100975) | Deep subsurface microbial communities from Aarhus Bay to uncover new lineages of life (NeLLi) - Aarhus_00045 metaG | ecosystem: Environmental > Aquatic > Marine > Oceanic > Sediment | place...
AAAAATAGCGATGTTTTTATTACTGTTTTATTTTCAATTATATGCAAGTTTTTTTCAAGAATGCTTATTGAAACTTATTTCCTGTTTTTATTTTTAATTTTAATCGCTATTTTTTTACTCTCCAAGCGAGCCGATCTCACTGCACCTGCTTCGTTACAGGGCATTCGCGGTGAAGGACCACAGCTTCATACCCTGTGCCTTGCATCTGCAACAACCTCGACTCGTGAATAATCCAGGTTAGATAGTATCTTCTATAACTTTTTTAAATTTCTGGGCGCAGACTTTAATTGAATAAAATTTTTCTAAAGCAGTTCTTCCATTTTCCCCCATTTTTTCTATTTCTTGCTTATGGTTATAAGCCCAAAGTACACCATTTTTTAATTCTTCGATATCAGATGGCCTAACGTTTATTCCGCAGTTAAATTCAACTGTCATTTTATGTATTTCACTATCTTTATCCAAAGCCGCGATATATGGTCTCCCTGCTGCCATAATACCATACACCTTACTTGGAACGATATATCCCCCCATCCCCTTTATCATGGGCACTAAATGGATATGGGCAGCACTTAAGGTGAATTTTAAATTATCTTTTTCCTGATAAGTTAAAAATTTTATATTCTTTAATCCCAGGGAAGATGATAAATCGACCAGCCTCTTTTTATAAGCGCCTTCTCCGATTAATACAAATATAATATCATGGATTTCTTTTAATGAGTTCGCTGAATAAATTATATTTTTAAGGTCCTGGGATAAACCAATATTTCCGGAGTACATAACCACAAATTTATCTTTTAAAAAACCCTCTCTCAAAAAAACGTTTTGTTCTGGTTTAATTGGATAAATCTGACTTGGATCAGCCCAGTTTTCTACTACTTTAATTTTAGAGGATGGAATATTATTTTCCTCCCCTAACCGTTTTTTCATATCTGTTCCGGGTACAACTATTTTATCTGAATTATCATAAAGAAATTTATTTGCTCTTTTTAATATTTTTATAATTATAGGATTTGTTAATTTACCGTTTACAATTCCCACATTAGGCCAAAGGTCCTGAACATAATAAATAAAGGGGCAGTTTCGCACCTTACTATAAAAATAAGCGATAAGCCCTAATAAGGGAGGATCTGTCTCTGAAATAATACATGAAACTTTTTTAAAGGAAGTTACTTTAAAAAAACAGGGGATAAAATAGGAAACTAAATTAATAAGCCTTGTAAAAAGGTGTTTTTTTGGAAAACTGGTATTGTTTATTCTCCAAATAGTTATATTTTTATAATTTGATTTACTGATTAAAAAACTATTTTTAACTTTTCTGTACAGCGGATTACCGCAAATTACGTGTATTTCAAAGTCATCCACAAGTTCCTGGCATAGCTCGGTTAATAATTGACCGGTTGATTCTACATCCGGATAAAAAGACCTATTTAAAAATAAAATTGAGTTTAAAAAATCCATGGTTAATCTGAGTTCATATGTGTTTTATATGTCCATATTGCTTTTTTGAATTTGTTAAATACGCTCCATAATTTAAATTGTAAAAAATATCGTTCTACTTTATGTATGTCTCTAAATTTGTTTAATTTTATTAGGTTCTGTTTTATTTTTTTTCTCTCTTTCAATAAATAACCAAGATTATCCAATACTCCTATCTTAGCTTTTATAAAAGGCACTGCTCTTCCAAGGGACAGGTAAAAAAAGAAAAGAACTAATTCATATGTATAATGACTTAGAAAATATCTGCAGAATAGTCTTCCCTGCATATTTTTAATAAATAAAAATTCAATATTTCTTCTTCCGAATTCTATAAAAAACTTATTCTTTTTATCTCTTCTTCTGGACCCATGATGATAACATACTGCCTCTGGTTCATAGACACAGATATATCCAAATAGCCTGAGCCTGAATGATAAGTCTGTATCTTCAAAATATATAAAGTATTTTGAATTGAACAAACCGATTTCATCAATTACTTTTTTTTTATATAAAGCAGCGCTGGCACATGCCCCAAATACCTCTTTTCTGCAATTTACCTCTGCTGAGTTTCGAGGTAAATTTTTATAGTCCCAACAAGCTCCTAAACCATAAAACTCAACTCCTGCACTGTCGATTAAGTCTTGCTGGTAATAATTTATTATTTTTGTAGCAATGCTTCCTAAATTTTTATCCTTTTCTTTCTGAAAAACAGCCACTACTTTCTCAAGCCAATCTTTTTCTAACACAGTATCATTATTTACTAGAGCTATGTATTCCCCTGCAGCGTGTTTTAATCCAATATTATTTGCTTCTGCAAATCCATAGTTTTTGTCTAAAACTATTAATTTATCCACTGAATATTTTTTTTTGACTATTTCCAGGGATTTGTCAGTGGAGTGGTTATCGATAAATATAATCTCATAGTTTTTATAAGTTTGGGAAATTACAGAATCAAGACATTCTGCAATAGTCTCTTGACCATTCCAGTTAACAATTATAAAACTTACTTTATTTTTTTCCATTTATTATAACTTTGAGCTTGATTTAAAAGGGTTCTTAATAAGCTTTAAAATAGGGAAAAAAAACAAATATTTTATCTTGTTCGCTGCCAGTAATATATAATATTCATAAAGTTTCCCATTTTTTTTAAAGTATGTTAATAAACTTTTTTGGTATTCGCTTATTTTCTTAATATCCCCCCACTGTTCCGCGCTCTTGGATAAGAAATGAACAGCAGAGACATAAGGATAATGAACAATTTTCCATCCTGCTTTATTGATTCTTAAACATAGATCCACTTCTTCAAAATACATCCAAAATCTTTCATCAAATCCTCCCACTTTTTCTATTACATCACTTCTAATAAACATAAAGCTTCCCATTATCTGGTCAACTTTTTTTATTTCCGAGTGGTCCCAATCCAACATTAAATACTTTCTGAATGGTTTCATTTTTGGGAAGAGAAATCTTAACCCGAGTAGCATTAGGAAAAATGTTTTAAAAGTTGGGAATTTTCTGCATGAATGCTGAAGCTTTCCATCCGAAAAAGTCAACTTGCAGGAAGATGCTCCAATAGCGGGGTTTTTTTCCATAAAATCAAGCATATCATCTAAACAATTTTGGTTGATCTTAATATCACTGTTTAAAATTAAGACATATTTGCCTTGCGCTGCTGCTAATCCTTGATTACTAGCTCTCCCGTATCCTATATTAATCTTATTTTTTATAAGAATTATCTCCGGGAATTTCTCTTCAACCATTTCCGGGCTTCCATCTGAGGAAAAATTGTCAATTACAATGATCTCATAGATAATTTTTTTGGTGTTTTCTTTTATGGATCTAATACAATTACATAAAAAATCTTTTGTATTCCAGGTGACTATAATAACCGATAGATCGCATGCCATGTTAATTGATTTTTATTTTGAAGTCTTCGCTGTCTAAACTAAGATTTGGATTATAATAGGGGTCTGATAAAAGGATATCTCCCCATCTGTTATTCATGGCAGAGATTTCATTAGGATTTAAATCATAACCCCGGCTTAAAGATTCATGATGGTATAGGGCCGCAAAAGGTGTATATACGATCAAATATCCCTTTTTTCTCATTTTTAAGCATAGATCCACATCATTGAAAGCAACCGCTAATTTTTTTTCATCAAATCTGCCAACTTCGTCAAATACTTCTTTACGTATCATCATACATGCCGCGGTAATGGCACTATAATTGCGAATTGTATTAAGAGCTCCGAAATAACCATTGCTTTCTGCAGGAAAATTTTTGTGAGAGTGTCCTGCCGTACCTCCCAATCCCACAATTGTTCCTGCATGCTGGATCGTATTGTTTGGAAAGATCAGCTTTGCCCCAACAGCGCCGATTTCTTTTCGCAGCGAGTGTTCAAGCATTGCTGTGAGCCACCCTTGGGAAATCACTTCTATATCATTATTTAGAAATAGGATGTGTTCACCTTTTACTTTACTTACGGCATAATTGTTGATTTTTGAAAAATTAAACTCACTCTTATACTGCAATATTCTGATAAACTTTTTCTTCTCGATGCTCTTTAAATAGTCAAATGTTTCTTTTTCTTTGCTGTTATTATCCACAATAACTATCTCATAATTTTTATACTCAGTTTTTTCTTCGATGCTTTTAAGGTTCTTCTTGAGATAGGAGATCTTATCTTTCATGGGCATAATTATCGAGATCAATGGTTTTTGTTTTAATTTTCTTTTGACTCTATAACTTTCAAACTGGTCAAAGTTGATCCCTTTTTCCACAGTTCCTGCAATTTTTCGTCGCTGCAAAGTTTTTTGTAAAGCTTTTATTGAATTAGTTATATGAGTAATTTTTTCTTTATGTGCTGTTGATGTGGACCCTTTTATCTGTCTCCAATGGTATAGGATTTTTGGGATATGATAAATCTTATCTGTTTTTTCAGTTACCCTCAGGAGCAAATCATAATCCTGACTCCCTTCATATCCGCTCCGGAAGCCTTTAATTTTATCAAGCATTGTTTTTCTGTAAACTGAGAAATGGCATATGTAGTTGAAGGATAATAGCAGGTCTGGAGACCAGGAAGGTTTAAAATAAGGCTCTATTCTTTTTCCTTTCGGATTTATCTTATCCTCGTCACTATAGATAAGACCCGCTTCCGGGTATTGATTCAGAATTTTGACATTTTCATAAAGGGCGTCTGGGGATAGTTCATCATCATGATCTAAAAAACCAACAAACTCTCCTGTCGCCAAAGATAATGCTTCATTTGATGCCTGAGAAATTCCTCTGTTTTCTTCCAAAAATTTCAGTTTCACCCTTTTATTGTTTTTATATTTTAAAAGAACTTCATTTATATGTTTTTTTGGAGAGGCATCATCAACTATACAAAGTTCCCAGTTTTCATATAGCTGAGCAAAGACAGAATCTATGGCTTTCTCCAGCCATATTTCAGCCACATTGTACACAGGTAATATTATGCTGATTTTTGGCTGGTATGAGAATTGCTCCATCTCTTTCCGGAAAGCACGCTTTTTTGCTTCGCTTAAAGAATTGTTTTTAAGCCATATATCATAAAGGTCTCCGGATTTCATCAATTCTTTCTTTTTGACTTTATCCCAGAAAGAGCGAAAGCCTTCTCTTGTTATTGTCAGTATTGATCGCTGCAGCGCAGGAAATAGTTTTAATATTTTCATATAAAAAACTTTTCTAAAGAATTCGGCAGACCGCCAGACTTTGGATTCTAATATCATATCCATTTTTGTTTCAATATTTCTGATGTGGACTTCCTTGTTCTCGAGCTGATCTTTCAAATCTATGATCCTATTTTTCAAATCTATGATCCTATTTTTCAAATTAAGGATCAGAGCTGTTTTTTCAAACACTTCTTTTTTGTAATTCTGGAGATGAATATCTTTATCGCTTATCAGTTTTTCTTTTTCAAGAATATCTTTCTTTAGTGCTTCCAATATATTTTTATCTTTCAAAACTTCCAAGTTCAAAAGTGTCTGTAGTCCGGAGAAGTTGGATTTTTCCACAGTCAGATATTTATATTTTTCCCGATAAGAACTGAAATTATCCGCAATTTTTTCCAGCATATAATCATTTTTTTTGAGCTTGCTGATTACAAACATATGCCTATAGGCTGGAGGTCGCTGATCACTTTCATAAAAATTCAAATTGTAGAACCTGTCAATCAAAGTCGATAGTTGCTGCGAATTAGGCAGGGCCAGAATATAGTGTTTTACAATCATCATAAGAAGCCAGTTATTCAAATATCCACTTGGGAATTCACAATAATTAACTTTTTTCTTTATTAAAATTGATTCAACCTCTTTATATTCAGGGAGCCCATTTAAAATATGCTCTTCCAATTCTTTGTGTCTGCCTTTCAGTGCTTTTAATATAAACTCAAACAATATTTTCTCAGAAAGTGTACTGTTTTCTGTCTTAAAAGGGGCCCCAAGTATCATAAAATTTTCTGTTGTGTTTAAGAGAGAGCCTAGCAATCTTGCCCTTTCTTTTGCCGGAATATGCTCTAATACATCCTGGCAGTTGACCACATCAAATGTGTTTTTAAGAAAAGGCATATCTGTTGCACTACCCTGAATATAATGTGGCAAAAAAGACTCAGCAATATCAAGAACATAAATTTCATCTTCAGGTAAAAACTCTTTTAATGGAAACACATCCTGTCCCTTGCTGTTTTTAAAGTAGCCACCTACATCCAGAATTTTTAATTGTTTTTTCCCAATTTGCTTTTTTATAATCTGTAAAATCTCTGTTACAGCTCTGTACCGCTGATATTGGTCAAATGGATTATCTATCAGTTTATCCTTGTCCATGATGCCTCCATTCTGCAGAGAGATGAACAACGCCATCTTTTTCCTTGATCTTTTCATTTTCAATAATATTTAAAGTTAAACATCTATGCCAGTGGTCATAATCATATAGACATGCATAGTCTAAAATTGCTGCAGTTAAAAAATAAATACCTGGCTGAAGAGGAATTGAATCTATCACATAATCAATAAATCCCGTTCCCTCGACAGAATCAATATTATAATCGCTTGTTTTTGTATTCGGTCCGTTTATATGAAGTCCATCTTCTCTATACAGAGCTATTCCGAAAACAGGTTTTCTGATTTTTTTCTTGGCAGAATAATGAATTCTTATTTTTATATAATCTCCGATTTTAAATGTGTCTTTGGGAGTGTCTTCTTTATTGAAAAATTCAATTCTTTTTATTTCGACTTCTTTGCTCCCCCATCTCCTTGTTTCGTCTCCTTGAGGAGTTTCTTCTTCAGAAGGTTCTTCTTGCTCTGGGATAGAATCCTTTTTTTCCTTTTCATAAAGAATCTTATGATACTGGGATATTACATCAAGCGGATTTCCTTGCGAAACCAGCATGCCTTTATCAATAAGGACAACACGGTTACAAATTTTTTGTATAGTTGAAAGATCATGGGAAACTAGGACAATTGTTTTTCCTTGTTTGCGAAACTTGTCAATTTTCCTCAAACATTTTTTTTGAAAATTTTCATCCCCTACAGACAACACTTCATCTACGAGCAGGATGTCTGGGTTAACATGGATGGCTATAGAAAACCCTAATCTGACATACATTCCTGATGAATATGTCTTTATGGGATTATCTATAAATTTTTTCAATCCTGAAAATTCTATGATCTTTTCTAAGTTGTCGTCGGTCTCTTTTTTTGAAAAACCTAAAATCGAGGCATTTATTTTGATATTTTCTCTTCCTGATAGTTCAGAATGAAAGCCTGCTCCGATTTCTATAAGAGCTGCAATTTTTCCCTTTTTTAATATATCACCCTGATCGGGATACAAAATTCCAGTAATGAGTTTTAATAAAGTGCTTTTTCCTGAGCCATTTTCTCCAATGATCCCTATTGTTTCACCTTTTTTTATATCCAGGTTAATATTTTTCAACGCCCAGAATTCACTATATTTTGATGATTTGTTTCTTGCTAAAAAGTTCAAAGCCGCATATTTTATATTTAAATTTTTCTCATGATATATTTTGAATTTTTTGGAAACGTTTCTTATTGAGATAATATCCATCAGATCTCTTCCGCAAATCTTTTATTGCAACGATTAAAGACCAGCTGTCCGAGCATGAACACGGCAGCCCCGGTAATAAAAAGTATTAACAATGAAGATATTGAAGGCATTTTATTATACAGGAGAGAATTTCGGTAACTTTCAATAAATAGCACAGCCGGGTTTAATCTATATAAAAATTGATATTTTTCCGGAACAAAGTCGGCCGGATAAATAATTGGTGTTAACCAAAACCATACCTGCAAAAAAATTTCAAGTAAATGTCTAACATCGCTAAAAAAGACATTCAGGGAGGCAACAATATAGGATAATCCTATTGAAAACGCAGTTTGAAAAAGGATAATAAACGGCAAGGCAATAAGTGGGGAACCCATCTTTATGCTAAAAAATAAGAGGGCTGGGATAAGGATAATAAAAGTTAATAAGAATTGAATTAAATTTGAAAATACAATGGAAAGGGGAAGAATTTCTCTTGGGAAATAGACTTTTTTTACTAAATTCGCATTATCTTTGATCGAAGATACTGACATAGAAAGCGAGGTATTGAGGAAACTCCAGGGCAAGAAAGCACACAAGAAAAAAAGCGGGAAATTTTCGACTCTTACTCTTATTATATATTTAAATGCCAGAGTATAAACGAATAACATCACTAATGGATTTAACAAAGACCAGAAAAAACCTAAGACCGAGCCTTTATATTTCACCTTTAAATCTTTTGAGACAAGATTATAAAGCAGGTATTTATAATTATGGATCTCTTTTAATCTGTTGATCATTGGATTTTTTATTCTCTCATTTTAATAACTCTGGCAGGAGAACCGGCTGCAATAGCAAATTCAGGAATGTCTTGATTAACAAAGGAATTTGTCCCGATAACACTGTCTCTTCCGATGGAACATCCATCAAGAACTCTAACTCCGGCTCCAAGCCACACATTATCACCTATTTCTATTCCCCTGCACTCAGCACCCTGCTCGGAAATGGGAATGTCAGTCCGTTCAATTGAATGATTGCCCCCTCCCATGAGGTAGCAGTACGCTGAGATAAGAACATCATTTCCAATACTCACCTTACAATCTCTTGAAAATATGATGCTCATCATCCCCAAATTTGTCCTTTTTCCTATTTCGATGCAGCCCCCTTTACTGTTCAATACAGCATTTCTGCTGATAAGCGTTTCATCTCCCAAGTTAATCCCGCTTTCTTTCCCTCCATAAGCATCGAGAACAGCAAAATCATTAATGGCGACTCCTTTCCCAATTTCAATTTTGTGAGGATGTCTTAATAAAACATTTCTGCCCCAGATAATACCTTTTCCTGTTTTTTTCAATAAGGAATTATAAAATTTACTTCTTAAAAAATATCCGGCGGCTCCAGGAAAGTTTCCAAATGAGGACATGATAAACTCATATTTAAAGAGAAAGAGAGATCCTTTTTCTCCTATGGTTAAATTCTTATACTTTTGGTATGAAGAGGTGTGCTCATCTTGAAGTTCAAAATGAATGCTTGTTGCTTTATCTGAGTTAGGATTTTTCATCTGAATCTTTCCTTAAATTCATTTTCTATTTTAGCATACTTTTTGCACACCCAAATGACCATGCCAAAATTCCACATAATAATATAGAAAAACTCTGAACCAGGTCTTTGGTCAATTTAATATCTAATGATATGACATGTCTTAATATAAAAAAAGTTCTTATAAAAGGCAAAAAAGGAATAAAAATAAAATTGTTTGATAGAAAAGATCCGGGCATTCCAGCTTCCTTGCGGGCTAATATTGAATATTCCCCGTGTAATATTTGTTTTTTAAAATATCTAAAAAAACCCGTAGTGCAGGCATGATAGATTTTCATCTCAGGGGAAAACAGGATCTTTTCTTTTTTTTTCATCAGGGAATAAGAAAAAAGCATATCTACACCTTTACGAATGGTAGGGAAGTTACCATATTTTTCAAATATCTCTTTTGTAAAAAAACAATTAGCGGTCGATATAAGAGAAACATACCTGGTCCGGCTTCCGGGTGAAAGCTGAACTAACTCAAGCAAATATTCAGCTTTGCTGACTATATTTTCAGGATTTATGTTTCCGATTGCGCCTCCTACAATTTTATTTCCTTTTAAATACAGTTTTTTTATTGTAGAAAGCCAATTTTTTTCCGGAATACAATCAGAATCTATAAATGCAATTATATCTCCCTTAGCCTTTTTTAAGCCGATATTTTTAGCATCTCCTGTATATGCTCTTTTTTCTAATTGAACAACATTCACATCAGGAAATTCATGTTGGATGACTTCTTTTGTATTATCCTGGGAACTATTGACCACGATTATTTCTATCTTATCGCTATAATCCTGCTGATGCAGGAATGTAAGTGTTTTTATTATTGTGGCTCCCGCATTATAAGACGGAATTATTATAGAAATCAGCATATTATTTCTCTATAGTTTACTAACCTTGCTAAAGGTATTTATTTAAAGCTGTTTCAAACCGGTTTGCTATTTGTTCTGATAAAAAAATTTCCTGGTATAATTTATGTCCCGATTTTGCTATATCTGCTCTTAATTCTCTATTGTCTTTTAGTAAAATAATAGATTCTGCTAAAGCTTCAGGGTTACACATCTTGCATAAAAGTGCATTTTGCTTATGTGTAAAAACTTCCCTTGCTGCAGGAGTATCTCCTGTTATAACTGGCTTTTGCATAGCCAATGCTTCGTAAACTTTTATGGGTATCCCTCTTTGGGCTTTAGGGGTGCTGCCAAAAATACCCAAGCAAACATCTGCATTAAGAATGTGCTCAGGCAGTTCCTTATAAGCTACCCAATCTCTAAAGTCAATATTTTTGATATCCAATTCCTTAGACAATCTTTTAATGTTATCGGATAATTGACCTGACCCTATAATTTCAAACTTGACTTCTTTATCTTTTTCTAAAATCTTTGCCGCTCTTACTATATATGAGATTCCCTGCAATGGGATGAATTTTCCATAAAAAAGCACTTTTAAATGGCTCCTGTCTTTTTTGTGGATTTTGTGCCGGCGAAGGTAAAAATTTTTCTCATCAGCTCCTAAAGGTATTTTAAAAAATTTTTCCCTTGGAATTTTAAATTCTTCATATAAATAATTTATATAACTTTCTGTTTCTATAATGATACAATCCGCCAAACTGCAGCTTATTTCATCAATAATGTGGATGATTTTAGATTTAAGCGAGTTCTTATTTACATATTTTCTATCTTCTACAAGTGTCTCATATAAAGGGAACACAGGTGTAAAAATCAAACTCTTTTTCCTGATTTTAGTCAATAATTTAGCAAGGGGCATATCAAAATAACCATTATATCCAACAATAACAGCATCATGATCTTCTAATTTTAAATAACGTGCTGCCAAAGAAATATAAACAAACACTAATTTAAAACTATACTTTATCATTGATTTCAGCGAAAAAAACTCTTTCTTGTGGGTCATGTTTTCCCAGAAAGGTTTATGACATTCGATTACTTTAAATCTCTTTATTCGGCAAGCTTCTTTTAAAGTAATCGTCCGGGGGAATGAACTTTCATATGTACCAAAAAAGCAAATCGAATATTTACCTTTATTGTTTCTCATAGCAAGTTAAAGATTCTGTTCTCCCAAGCGAAAAACCTTGGCTGATTGAAAAAATTCTTTTATTAGATTGAAATCTTTTTTATTAATCCCCCTAAAAAGGAAAAGAAACAAGAAATATAATATAAATCCTAATAAAGCTAACAAAAGAAGCTGAATTATTGAATTTACAATAAAAAAGTTTAAAATGACCGCCATAAAAAAAGCAGCTATTAATGGTCTTAGAAAACTGGAAAAGTAATTTTCTATCTTTATTATTTTATTGGAATGAATCAGGATAAACAGGTAAGCAGCGAAAGTCCCTGCACATAAACTTAAGGGGGTAATATCAATGTATTTTTGAAAAACAAAGAAAAACCAAGTTCCTATAAAAAACAAAAGATAAAGTAATCCTGTTAGAAAAATCGCAATCTTTTTCTTATTAACAAATAGGACATGAGTATGGAACTTGATCCATGACATAAATATAACAGGAAGAAAAAATAGCTTTATTATAAAACTACCGGGACTGTAATCCTTCCCCACCATAAAAAATATAATCGGCTCAGCAAGTATATATCCGCCTAATACAACAGGAAACATAAAAATGTTAGTATATTTCCAGGCAAGTCTTAAGGAGGATTTAATTTTTTCATCTTTAAAATAATTAAACTCTATTAAAGAAGGTAATATGCTTTGATTTATAACATAAACAAGCATAGTAATATTAAAGAACAACTGAATCCCGACTCCTAAATATCCAATAACAGCCATGTCTTTAATATAAATTTTAGATAAAATAATTATTAACCAAGTTACTATCCCCTGAATTGCCATACTAAGATATATCCAAAAACCAAAACTAAAATGTTTTCTGAATGGTTGATCTAAACCCTCATGATTTTTGGGCAGGAGGCGAGACAAAAGAAAAAGGCTCAATATTAATGCCATGAAGGGAGCCACTAAAATTCCTAAAACAATACCAGTTGTATAAAAAGCATAAAAAAGAACAAGCACAAAAATAACTCTTAAGGCTAACCTGACAAAGCCAATCAGAACATAAATTTCCATTCTATTATAAGAAAAGAAAACAGATTCAGCCGCCAGATTTAAGGAAAATAAAAGACTTGCACAAACAACAATAACGAAATATGTTGGTTCAGAGGAATAGAATAAGAGCCCCAGGCAGATTATGATAAAAAAGAGAGGAAATTTTGTATAGATTACTTTTTTTATTAGGGTCGGAATCATTAATTTATTTTTTATTCTTAACTCAGGGACATATTTTATAATAATGTGCTGTCCCCCCAATCCCAAAATCCGAGCAAAAATAAAATACAAAGAAAGCCAAAATGAATAAAAGCCCATATTCTGAGGGCCTAATAATCTTGGGATTAATATTATTTGAAAAACAGCTAAAACGACATTAAGTATTTTTCCTATAAAAAGGAAAATAGCTCCTTTTATAATTCTATTTTTTTTATTCAATCTCTGTATTCAATTTTTCAGCCATTGCCTTTCCTGCAAGAATGTTCTGCTCCATATTTTGATACTCCCATTGTGCATATCTCCCGCAAAGATAAATATCATTGTTTTCTAAAAATTCTCTAATAACCGAGACTGCCTTCTTTTTCTGATGGTCATAAATTGCATATGCATAAGGAATTGTTAATATATTAGTTAATACGATTTTATCATCCGGATAAAGAATTTCAGCCTTTATTAAATCTTTTACTGTGTTTTCAATTAATGTCTCTTTATTAATATTTCTGTTTTTTGAAAAAGATATTTCCGCACTTACCGCACTTTTTCCTTTAGGAACCATATTCGGAGATTGATTCTGATAATAACCCAGTTTGTGAAAAATATAATCCTCCTCAGGATAATATACACGATGTTTATTTGAAATTTCAGGCCGGTCAATCCCTATATTTACCACATAAAGCGATGTCCATCTTAATTTTTCAGAAGCTGACCTGATTTTCGGAGGAACAGATTTGATAATCCGTATCAATTCCGGTAAAGGAATGCTTGAAACAAGCTTTTCATAGAAGTGATTATTTTGTCCATTTATTTCAAACGACTTGTTTTTTAAGGAAATAGAATTTACTTTAGACTCTGTATTAATATTGCGGAGGAAAGGCATAAAAGAGTCGAAAATATATTGAATACCTCCTTTTTTAGGATATATAAAATTTGCATTAATTCCCATGCAGGAAGGTGACATTTTTAAGCTTCCATCTAAAACTTCTTCTAGACTCGGCAGCGGAATAAATTCTCCCATCCAATCCAATGTCATTTCTTTTAAAGGCACGGCCCACTGTTTATTATTAAATGGGATCATAAAGTGTTTAGCAATTCCATTTCCAAAAACCTTATATATAAAATCCTCAAAGTTTTTATAGTTATCAGGCTTATCTCCATATTCAAGCTTTGCATTCATAAGCCCGGTAAGGCATTCTTTAACAACTTTAACAGAATGACCGTATAGATTGGCTTGAAATGGATACCTTGTATATATCCCCTTTAAATACACCCAGGCTTCTCTGGGCATGCAACTTAAATCATCTTTTAAGAGTTTTTCTATAAGTGTTTTCACTTCTTTTTTTCTGGGATAAAAAATATGTCCACCATAATCAAAACTAAACCCATTGACTTTTTCCGTACGGCAGCCTCCTCCAACTTCACTGTTTTTTTCCCAAATGGAATAATCTTTCTTTAGATAATAGCCAGTACTTAATCCAGCAGGTCCTGCCCCTAATATTGATATCGGTTCCAATTTAAACATTTCCTTTATTATAAATATTATTAATTTCTTCAGCTGTTTTCTTCCCGCTGTTAATAGCGTGGTCCATGTTAAAATATTCCCACTCACCAAACCTGCCACAGGGGAAAACGTTGTTTTTTCGCAGAAAATTATGGATTTTGTCTACATTTTTTCTGTGGTTTTTGTCATATATAATATAAGCATATTTAATATCAGCAACATCTGAAACCATGATTTTATCGTCTGGAAATAATATTTTCGCTTTTATTAAATCTACAACCACCCGTTCTGTAATATTCTCTCTGCTGACTTTCTTATATTTGGAATAAGAAATTTCCGTAGAAACAGAACTGCATTTGTCCGGGGTAGTATGTGTTGAGAAATTCATGGGATAACTAATCCGGTGAAATAAGAAATCCGGCTCATAAAAATAAACATAGTGGTATGGACTTATCCCCTCCCTTTCAATTCCTAAGTTTACACAGTATACAGAGTTATTTTCTAATTCCTGAGAAGCCCTTTTTACTTCACCTGGTACATCATCTATATATTTGATTACTTCAGGAAGAGGTAAAGTGGAAATAAGCTTATCAAAAAAAACCTTTTTATTATTGTTAAATTCAACACATTTTTTCTTTAAATAAATTTTTCTAACTTCCATTCTTAAATTAACATTTTTAATTTCTGAAAGAAAAGCATTGGGGAGAGCTTCGATACCACCGTGAAATGGATACCAAAATTCCTTGTTAAATCCGAACAATTTCGTGCTGTCATGAAGTGCTCCCTCTAGCAATTCTTCCAAAGTTAATCTGGGAACTCTATTCCAAACCCATTCAAAGTTCATTTTGCTCGGATGTACAGTCCATATTTTCTTTGCATATGGAGTCATTAGATGTTTGGCTATACCTTCTCCGAAATTCCAATTAATCCACTCATTATAATCCCTAGGCTTTTCATCTGTTTTTTTGAGAGCATTAAAAAAGCCTAAAATACAATCTTTAACCACAGGAATCGGCAAACTATAAAGGTGCGACTGAAAAGGAAAACGTGTATAAACATCAAAAAGTTTATGATAAATATAGGCTTCTCTCTTCTGAAAATGCAAATTTCTATTTAAAAGTTGCTTGATAAGCCCCTTGGTGTATTCATCTTTTGGGAAAAGAATATGAGGTCCAAAATCAAAAATAAAATCGTTTATTGTTAGTGAGCGGCATAAACCTCCTGCTTTTTCTTCTTTTTCAAATATTTCATAATCTTCTTTTAAATTATAAGCAGCGCTTAATCCTGATAGACCTGCACCCAAAATAGTTACTTTTGTCATAAAAATCTCTCTTAATTATTAGTCAGTATTATTATCAGTTTTTTTACTTTCTATCCTTCTAACCCGCCGTAAAATTTCTTCAATCAGTTTTCGATTTGAAGCTATTAAATCAGATAGAACTGCCACAACTGCTAATAAAAAACTTGCTATCAACAAAATCGCTGTCAATATCAACGATTGAATATGTCCCTGATAATGCCCAATATAGAGAAAATATAGAAATCTAATACCTGGAATCAATCCTAAAATTAAAAATATAAAAGACAAAATTGAAAATATTTTTAGGGGCTTGTACATGGTATAACTTCTGAGAATAGTAGAACCTGAACGTTTTAAAAAAGAAAATAGATTAGTAAACAGCCTGGAATCTCTTGTCTTTTCATTAGTTTTTATGGGAACACTTTTAACTGAAAGCCCTATGTTTCCAGCCTGAATCAGGGTTTCCAAGGTATATGAGAAATTTGACAGAACATTGAGTTTTAAGGCAGCTTCTCGGCTTATTGCCCGGAATCCACTGGGAGCATCCGGAATATCCGTTTTTGACAGGATCTTCAACAGAGAACTTCCCAGTTTTTGCAACTTCTTTTTAATCCATGAAAAATGATGTATTTCTTGAGTCTGACGATCACCAATGACTATATCAGCCTCTCCCTTTAATATAGGAGCAATAAGCTTGGGGATATCAGCGCCCCTGTACTGATTGTCTGCATCAGTGTTTACAATGATGTCTGCGCCATAAAGCAAACAAGCTTCAAGACCTGCAGAAAACCCCGCGGCCAGCCCTCTGTGCTTTCTGAAACGAATAATATGGTCTACCCCATTTTGTTTTGCTACTTCAACCGTGTTATCAGTGCTTCCGTCATCAATAACCAGAGTCTCAACCTTATCAATCCCTTTTATATGTTTGGGGAGATCCTGTAAAGTTATTGGCAAATAATTTGTTTCATTGTAACAAGGTATTTGAATAATAAGCTTCATTTTCTCTTCAATTTTGGACGTCTCTTAATCAATAGGACAAAATAATAACAAAAATAATTATTTATGTCTATAACAGGTTCCTATCCCTTATTTCTTGTCAAAATCATGAATTAAACCGACCCGTTTGCCCCAATCTTCCGGGTACCAATATGTTCTGAAACGCATATCTTCATGGTCATAAGAGAGATTTGGGCTATAAAAAGGGTCCGCCCCAAAATCCACTCCAACATATTGAGGCCACTTTTTCCTCAGCTTCACAGCGTTTTCTGCATCTTTTGTGAGGGTATCAGGATAATCTTTGGCAAAGCGTGTCACTGATTCATAATGACAGAGCCTGGCATAAGGAGTATAAATATTCCAATATCCCTTTTCATAAAGCCTTATACCAAAATCAACATCTTGATATGCCGGATCAAACTGTGGATCAAAACCCCCCATTTCTAAAAACAAATTACGTTTAATCATCATACAGGCTGCTGTTACTGCTATTATATTACGAGGATTCACTAACCATCCCTGAAAGCCAAATCCATTGCCGCTGAGCATTCTGTGGGGATGGGCTGCTGCTCCTCCCAACCCAATCCCAATTCCAGCATGCTGGATCTTCCCATCTGGATATAGAAGTTTTGCCCCAACTTCCCCAACCTCTGGTAATTGAGCATACTCAAGCATTGCACTTAACCACCCCACATTTATTACTTCTATGTCATTATTTAAGAATAGAACATACTCACTATCAATATGTTCTACAGCCCAGTTGTTTAATTTTCCAAAATGGAATGCTTTGTCGTAATTCAAGACTTTAATCTTTTCCATTTTTGATACTGTTTCTAAGTACGCCAGGGTGTTTTTTTTTGCTGAACGATTGTTAATGAGGATAATTTCATAGTTGTTATATTTTGTCTTTTCTAAAATACTTTTTATGCATTTTTCCAAATAAAATAACTTATCACGAAAAGGAATTATTATTGAGACCGGAGGAGAATTTTTTATGCTATATTTAATTCTCCAGGAGCCTTGGAAGGCACCTTCTATAACTTCAGCTTTTAGGTTATTTCTTTTAGTCCAATCTGTTAAAATTTTCTTCTGTGCTTTATACACCCAATCCTTTGTACCGCTATTTTTTCGTGCAGTTGACCCTTTATAAACCCTCCAATGATATAGAATCTTTGGAATATGAACAATTTTGTTAGTTTGCTCACTTAGTCTTAAGACCAAATCCCAAGCCTGAGCTCCCTCAGTTTCTTTCCTAAGCCCGACAAGTTTTTTTATTAGTTCTGTCCGATAACAAGTTACATGAGCTGTGTACATTTGAGAAAGAATTGTATGAGGGGACCAATCTGGCCAAAAAGACGGATTGAATCTATTTCCCTCCAAATCTATTTTATCAAAATCACTATAAATGAAATCGACTTCTGGCTTTTGTTTAACTGTAAGGGCAAGTTCAAGCAGGCAATTCGGAGAAATTTCATCATCGCAGTCCAAAAAAACACAGAAGTCTCCCTCTGCCATTTCCACTGCGCTGTTTGAATTTTCGATTAAATTTATTCCTGAAGGATCTTCGAGAAAATTTAATTTAACTTTATCAGGGTTTTTTTTCTGAAACTCTTTAAGAAATTCTCGTGTTTCCTCAACCTTTTCATAGGAACCATCTGATATGCATAACTCCCAGTTTTTATAATATTGATTGACTACAGAGGAAAGCGCTCTCTTTATTATAGTTTGTGATTTGTTCCAGACAGGAAAAATTACAGAAAATTTCACATCATTTTCTACATAATTACTAATACTACTCATGTATTTTTCATTAAGATATTTCTTTTCAATATTTTTGAGCCAATCTTTAAATTGAATACTTTCAAATATGTCAGGATCAACTGCATAAAGTATGTTTCGATAAAATATCCTTATAATATATTTTATTAATCCATATATTCCTTCGCGTTTGTGTATTGTCCTAATTCGTGCGATTATAAAAGGAGCACCTAAAATAAACCTTTCATAAAAGTAATCAATTATCTTCATTTTTTTTGCTTATTTAAATTAAGGGAATAAAAATTAAAATTTATATGCTATCCCAATTCCTGCTTCAAGTCCTCCGATTTCTACTTCTAAATCAACTGGTTTGATTTTACATCCGGAATAATTTACATTAATATCAAATAATAATTTCTTTGTTATATTGATATAGGTTCCCAGGCTGACAAAATAACCTAAGCTTTCCTGTTTTGCATGTCCGAGCGGATTTTTTTCTTCAAAGAGATAATAGCGAAATCCAGCTCCGGCATATAGATCAAGAATCCCCTGGGAAAGCTTATATGTTAATCCTGGGCCTACAAAACTTATTGTCACTGTAGTCTTTTCTTGAGTTAAAGTTAAATTTCCTTGTTGTTGGAAGTAGCCAGAATCAATAATAAGCCCAAATTTTTTATAAAGGCTGCTCTCTGCCTTTATTCCATACTCCGCACCTTCGCCGTAAATCTCTTTAAATACTGGTTCTGAAGGTTTGAAATAGCTCATTTTTAATTCGAGCATAAAATCAGCAGCGTTTGCTGAGCCGGCCAAAAAGAGAACACTTAATAATGCTATTAATTTCTTCATTTATTCACCTTTTATACTAAACATCTCACAGTAGTGAGCCTGAGTCTATCGAGATGATAGATTAACCCAAACAGCTTTTTTAAGTCAAGCTTACAAATCCAGATTTACTTCCGAACCAGCTAGGCTGTCTGGTCTTTTTATTTTGTGAATAACCAGGATAGCTACTTGAAGAAAATAATTTTCATCATTATAATTAATACTAGTAATTTTTTTTATTTAAAATGAGTCCAGTTTATAGCAAAAATAAATTTTTCTTATCTCCCTCCAAGTTTAGAATTATTTTTATTCTCAGTAATCTTATAATATGCTGGGGAGCAGTATTTTATAAAGCAAGAACCATAGAGTCCTTGCCCTGGTCAGCACTTCTAATTGTAACATTTTTTATTTTAGGGATTTTAACTTTTGAGGTTATAATTTCTTTCAGGTTTACTGAATATTTGGCCTTTGCTGTGTACGGTTTTTTATTCGGAGCGGGAATAAATGTCATCATTCAAGGCTTGTTAAACAGATTCCAGGGGCTTAATTGGGCTTTTCAATCGCCAATTCTATTCAGTCTGGGAACACTGCTTTTAGGATTTTTAGGGACAATTATTTTTATTTCCCACCAAGTACAAATAAAGCAAAATATTCCCTGGGAATCCCTTTCCAAAAACCAGAGGAAAACCAAAGGGAATATTTGTAAATTTATTACTCTTCTATGGATAATAACTTTAGCTGTGGCATTAGGTTTGTGTGTAAATCTGTTGATAATATTAAGGATTTTTAACAGCCCGGGAACTGACAATCCCCTGAGGAAACCTTTATGGTTTAGTTTGGGAATAATAATTTTTGTATTCATGGTCTTAGCTTTAGCAAGAAAAAAACTTATGAGCATTGGCATAATTCTCCTCCCGGGTTTAATTATAGGGCTTATCTGGGCTTCTATATTCCGGGATATGTTTGGGTGGGTCTATTTAAAATATCCGGAATTTCCCTTATCTTCTGAGGTTCTGGAAGTTCTCCTTATAATTAATTTTTGTTATTTGGGAACAGCTTGGCTCAATAAAGCCTTGCCCAGAAGCCAATAAAAAAGGAGGAATAAAATATCATAAATAAATATAAATACAGGCCTGTCATCCTGTTGTTCATTCCCCTATTTCTTCAAGTAGGTTTTCAGACTACTCCTACTCTTAAGGAAATGAAAGCCCTTGCATCAATAAAGGGAAAAATCCCGGGAAGCATTGTCTGGTCTACCTCAAGACACGGCACCTGGGAAATTTACAAGATGAAAGCTGACGGCACACAAAAAAAGCGCCTTACACATGACCAGGAAAGAAACGAACATCCTGTTTGGTCTAAAAATGGAAAATGGATATACTATCAACGAAATGATGATATTTACAGGATGGGTTCAGATGGATCAGATTCCCAACTGGTTGTGTCGAATGGATTTTCCTTTGATATTACTGAGGACAGCTCAAAGATTGTTTACGTAATTCAAAAAGAATCAGAAAACTCCATTATGTTTTATGATATAGAAAAACAGAAATCAGAAGAAATCATTCCTGCTAGACTCCCTGAGTTTAAAGATAAAGAGTTGAGGTTTCCCACAATTTCTCCGAATGGAGAATGGCTCTCTTTCAGTTCTGATTATCCTAACCCGTGGAGTGTCCACATAGTAAAGCTGGATGGGAACAGTCATTCTATCTATAATCGTGGCTGCATGCCCCAGTACAGCCCTGATGGATTGCATTTAGCCTGGGTTTACAGCGGCGCCCACGACATATATATTGGTACGCCAGATGGGAATCGCAAAACTATTTTTGAGGACTCAATTCCCGGACGACCTCACTGCTATTTCCCAAAATGGTCATATGATGGGAAATACATTGTTTTTGCCGCAAGCCCTTCTTCTAACCGCGCTTTAAGCGATTACGAAATTTATATAAAGCCTGTAACTGGAGGAGAAGCAGTGCGGCTTACCTTTAATCCAGCAACAGATACCTGGCCTGATATTTTTTATAAAAAAAATGCCCCCTCACAAAACCATTAGAAGGCTTTGCTTTGGGAGCAGTTTTATTTTACTTGGATTATAAGAGCTGAATCATTCGGTTTTAAAGTTTATCTCTCCTACAGCTATCCCCAAATTCCTGAGGTCAGAGGCTCCGGATATTTTCCAGGGGTTCCAGGTTCTGCTGACTCTAAATAATAAAATAACCTGATTATTCACTTCCTCCGGAATATTATATGTACAAGTTATCCATGAGCTTTCCCTTAAAACTATCTCATCTAACAAATTCTTTTCTTTGAAGAATTCTTTTATCAAATAGATTTTGACTTTAACTGGATTTTTTTTGATATCAGGATGAGAAGCCATTATCGGAATCTCAATCGTAGGCTTTTTTATTTTAACGGTTAAGCCGCAGTTTTTTTTTGTCCATCTGAACTCTCTACCAGCTTTTGTTTTTTCCAATTGATAGAAGCCAAAATTTTGCTTTAAACCAAACATTCGGGTTTGGTTTTCCAAAGACAATGAATGGGTTGAATTCCATAAATGCACTGCGCTGAAAATTAAAATCAATACCAAACTGAAAATTTTAAATTTTTTGCTAAAATGAATCCTGCTTTCACGCTCAGTTTCACTTCTATTCATAATAAAAAGCATTCCCACCAACAGCCAAAAAGTATATTTAAGCTCATAACTTCCAATATAAGTGTGTACAAAGAAAATCATGAACATAGAAATTATCCCACAGTAAACTCCGATCTGAATATACTTCCATCTATCCTGGGATAAATATTCATCAAATCCTTTTTTTATCTGTTTAAAAATCAGCCAGAAAATCCCCAATGCGAAAAAAAGCACTATTATTCCTAACTCTGATCCAATTTGGAGAAAATAATTTTCTGCAGAATCCGTAGTTCTTAGAGGAATTTTATCTGTTTCTGTATAATTAGGAAGCTCGATTATAAATGCTCCGATGCCTACCCCGGTCAATGGGTAATCCTTAATCATTTTGGCTGCCATTTTCCATTGGCTTGCACTTCGTTCAGCCAATGCTTTTTCTAAACCTCCCTCTTTATATGACACCCATAATTCATCTAATCTTTTATAGACTATAGAACCTTTAGAAAATAATAGAATTGAGATAATAACAGCAAAAATAAGCAAAAAAGCTGCTCCAATACTCAATATTTTCTTTAAAGAAAATGAATTCTGTTTTTTCAAACTTATTAAATAAAAACCCAGAAAAAACACCAATGCTAAACACAAAGCTACAACCCCGCTTCTTGAGCCAGTATTAGGAAGAATAAATACTGCCGAGGTAAACACTACAACAGAAAAAACTCTAACTACGCCTTTAAAGAAAAAGATCATTGATAACAGAACCGGAATTATAACAGCTAAATAGCCCCCAAAAGACATAGCATCTTTAAATGTCCCATTTATAAATCCCTGAGTAAAGCTAATAGGATTATTTGCAATTTCTATATCCCTGTAATGCTGATAAAAACCAAAAGCAATAGAAAGAGAAGTGCTTATTAATAAAACTACTAATATTTTTTTAAGAAATTCTCTTTCTTTAACTTTGTTTAAAAGAATAAAAAAGAAAGCAAATCCTGTAAGGTAATTCAAGGCGAAAAACACCAAACTCATTATGGCCCCACCTGCGGTGACTCCATTTACATTAGTAACAAGCTCATATACATAGTCAGTTAGAAAAGGGAAAAAGTTTGCGTATCTAAGGAAAGTGATAATCCCGGATACAAAGATAAGTAAAGATAATAAAATCAAAGGCTTAAAAATAGGATGGTTAAAAGTAATCTCTGATTTAGAAAAAATTGAATTAACCAACCAACCCAGAAAAAAAACCAAAAATAAAACTAAAGCCACAGGAGCATGAGGGACATTTCCGTATATTCCGAAAAAATAAGGGAGGTTATTTATTAATGGAAAGGCAAAAACAAAAAACAGAATTCCCCATTTGAAATTTATAACTGTTAAAACAAAAACAATAAGCAAAATTGGAATGAGCGCTGCCTGAAAAGATGTTACAAGCGGGACATATCTAAAATAAAAAAACAACAGTATTACTGAATAGACTACAGCTGAAAATAAAAAAAACCAGCGGATGCGAAAGTTTTTAAAATACATTTTAAGATTTATTTGACACGCAAAATTTAAGCAAAGCTGTTACAAACAGGGCACAGCTAAACACAAACAATAAAATCAAAACGATATAGAATGATTTTTTATTTAAAGGCGAAGGCTTATTTTGGGTAATTTCGTTCAAAAAAGTAGCCATATTACCCCTGAGCCCCAGATCATATACTGTCTTAAACACCAGATCACCTTCAGCAGGTTTCCCATTTACTATCTTTTCTCCTTCAAAGTACTTATCCTCATCATTAGCCCATATAGTCAAAGCATTTCCAGGCTTTGCTTTAGGTGCTTCAAAATAAAAATAATAACTTTTCCCCTTTGAATCCTCTATTTCTGGGAACTTATAACGAAAGTAATGGTTATCCTTTATCCGCTTTGTATCCACTATCGTCTGGAACGAACTATTTGAAGCTCCAACTTCTTTAAGATGAAAAATAATCTCACCTGTAACCTTTCTTCTGTAATTAGCCATTAATACATCAACAGCCAAAAGGTCATCATAAGCTGCTGTAAAAGTCTGCCCTATCTTCTTCTCCCCATATATTTCTCCGACAGGATATGTATTTAGATAACTATTATAGACCACAATTTTTTTAGAAAAAAGAAGAACTATCCATACCAAAACAGCCACTAAAACAAATCCGAATACAGCCCAAAATCCGCCTTTTCTTTGGAAAAGATTTTCTTTTTGAATCAAAGTTATTAATCCCCATATAAAACCCAAAAGAAATAAAACAAAATAAAAAAATTTATTCTGAAAAAGCCGTACAAAGAATCCCCCTATCATACGGAGCCTTTTGACCAGCGCTTCTAAACTCAGCCTCCAGTTCAGTTCATATTCTGTTTTAAAAACCAAATCACCGTGTGCCGGATTACCATCTGAAATTTTTTGACCGCCCTTATATAAATCCTTGGAGCTTGACCATATCGTGATGGCGTTTCCCAGGCTAGCATCGGGGGCTGCGATAAAGAAATAATATTTTTTTCCTTTTGAATCCTTGATTTTTGGGAAAGAAAAGCGGAAAAACGTATTATTTTTAACTTTCTCCATCTTACCTTGATATTTAAAAATATCATCATCACTTCCCACCCCGTTTCTTAAGTAAAAGAAGAAGTTTCCTCTATTTTTTCTGTCTAAAGTTGCCAACATAATCTCAATACATGAAAGGTTATTAAATTCCGCCACAAAAGTCTGCCCCGCTTTTATTCCCCCATATATCTCTCCTACCGGGATTTTACTCTGCAAATTATGAGCGAGGCTGACTCTTCTGGGAAATGCTGCTGATAAAACAAGCAGCCCCAGTAAAATAACCACTCCCGCAGATACAATCTGGTGAACTTTTCTTTTTTCCGCCATTAATCCCCTAAAAATTCCTAAAAAAATAAAGCATCCTCACTAAAGGATGAAAAAGCGAATAAATATCCAGCCCCACAAAGCCAATAATAACAAAAAAAAGGAATCCCACTTTAATTCAAAAGTAACTGAAGTAGAAAGAATTAACAAGATGATCAAAAATCCCATAAATATTTAAAGCAATAAGCAGAAAAATAAAAATAATCAGCCCAGTTTTTTTCACCCTTTCAGGAATGAATTCTCTTATTCCCATCACAAATAATATAGAAAATGCAGTAAGAGCAGGGAAAATGGATCGGGCCATTGGAAGGTCAGTAAAATCAAAACGGATAAAAATGCTCATCAGAGAAATCAAACAAATCGAAATCAATAGGATTAAATATTCAAACTTAATGGGAAAATTTTTCTGAATATTTGATATCTTTCTGCCAAAAAACATTATCAATCCGATTATCCCCATAAATGAAATTAATTTTAAAATTTGATAGATGGAATTAGGTAAAGGGAAGGCCATCCATCCAGGACAAAACCAAAAGCTTTTGAATAGAGTTTCAATAAAATTAAGATTGAAATTGGAATAAAAACTCAATCCTAATAATTTATTTAATTCACTGAGACCTCCTCCCCAATGAAATAGATACTTATCTACTCTTTCAAATAGAGATGGAAAAATATTAATGAATAGCAAAAAGGCTGAAACCATAACTAAAATATATACAATAGATGAAATCAGTGATTTTTGTTTATTTGATTTAATATTTTTATAAAGGAAAATAATCATATAAATAATAAAAGCGGGGATAATAAAAAAGGTAGTTCTTTTTGTTAACAAACCAAAAACAATAATAATGGGGAATAACAGCAAAATATAATGATTTTGATATTTTTTTATAGAAAACAGAAAAAAGAATATGGCAATGGCCCCTATCAAATTGGCAAGAATATCTGAATTTATACTGCAGGATTGAGATATGAATTGAGGAAGAAAGGCTACAAAAAAAGTTGAGGCCAGGATAGAGTATGAATCATTTTCAAAAACTAATTTTGCGCTACGATAAGTAAAATAGATAGTTATAAGAGAAATAAAAAGTGAAAATAAACGTATTAGATAATGATTGACCAATAAATTATTGTTCCTAAATATTTTTAAGACAAACGAACCTAAAAAGTAGTATATAGGAGGACGATTGACTTTAGACAAACTCTCGCCGTATACAGGACATTGACGGAATTTTTCTGGTAAGGGAGAAGGAGCCTTTCTGTGGACGTATTTCCAGGCATAGAATTGATCCATGGATTGGATTATTTTTTTTTGAAGGCCATAATCCGGTTTTTGCTTGATATTAAATAATTTTGCTCTGGATAAAATATGGATATATTCGTAATGCACATTTTCATCGGGAGCTTGCCAGGGAGGAGTGATGAAAATATACAGACCGCCTCCAATTAATGTTAATAGCAATAGAAAAATAATCATTTTCTGTTCTGAGAAAAAGTTTGACTCTTTCATTTTTGTATTAACCGATTCAATTAAGAATAAACACGATAATGATTTGGTGTGAAAAAAATCTTTACAGGGATTAGAAGGCACCTTCTCTTTTAGTCAATACTTTTGCGGTTTTAAGTAGAATAACAAAATCCAGCCAAAGGGACCAGTTGCGGATGTAATGTTCATCCAACAGCAGGCGCTGTTTGAAGGGAAGGAGGTTGCGACCTCTGACCTGCCAGAAACCGGTCATGCCTGGTTTGACTCTGGAGATGATGTTATAGCTATTTCCCATCTTTTGTTTTTCCCGAGGTAAATATGGGCGAGGGCCCACCAGGGACATGTCTCCTTTGAGGATATTTATAAGCTGGGGAAGTTCATCTATGCTCCATTTGCGGAAGAACTTTCCAACTCTGGTGACCCTGGGATCATTTTCTCTAATTTTTTGGTACATTTCCCATTTTTTCTTCTCCTGAGGATTGTTCTTCAGGTATGCTTGGAGACGAGATGCTTCATCTTCGTACATGGAGCGGAATTTATAAATTGAGAAGATTTTTCCTCCTTTCCCCAAACGCTTCTGGATGAAAAGGACCGGACCCCAGGAATCAAATTTTATAGCCAGGGCGATGAGTAGGAAGAAAGGAAGGAAGAGGAGGGAGAGGATAAGGACCATGATGTACTCAACGATATGCTTGAGGAAGGTATTCAAGGGTTTGGTCAGGTTTCGGGAGAGAGAAAGGGAGAGGATATCCCCAAGATTCTCCACTTTGACGCCCAGAGTAAATAAGCTGCCGATATTGGGGACAATGCGGATAGTTCGAGCAAAGGGTTCACAGCTTTCAATCACTTTGATCAGCTCTCCCTGGGATAAATCCGGGAGAGCGATGATGATATCCTGGACATTCAAAAGGCGGCTTATTTTTTTGACATCCTGGAGAGTACCCAGGATCCTATACCCTGATAAGTTTTTTTTGGAGGTTGGTTTGTTTTTAGAAAGCAGTCCTGCCACCTCATAGCCCAGGATTGGGTTGTTTTTAATACCCTGAGTGACCAGGGGGGCAGAAATATTGGTGCCCAGGATGAGAACTTTTTTTCGCCACAGGCTAAGGCGGAAGAGGATATTTTTGGTTGCTAGACGGGAAAGGGGGAGGAAGAGAAGGCTTGAAAGCCAGGAGAAAATGATGATGACCCGGGAGAAATAGATGTATTGTCTGGAAATAAACACAATGACGGTGATAAGGATAAAGGATATGGTGACACTCTCGATCAGATATTTGGTTTCTTCCCAGAAGGAACGGCGACGGGTGTAGAGTTTGTAGTAGGCCATCACCACTACAATGATAAAAGCTCCGTAGAAAAAGCCCAGACGGAGGATAGTCATTAAGGGAAGAGGAGGCTGGGTTTTAAAGGAGGGGATGATGGGGACTAGAATATAGCTCCTAAGAGTGTAGGCGAGCAGGAAAGAAAAAAAGAGGACCACGACGTCATTTATTATAAGAAAGAAGATGGAAAGCGGATTTTTTATTTTTTGCATAGATCGTATTTTACATCCAATAGGGTAAAAAATTCAAAGTTTAAAATATTTGCACTGAATTTGTTTGTATATATAACTTGCCTTTTTTAATCTTTTTCCATTTTGTGATTTATCTAACTGACAGATATTAAAGTAAATAAAGAATCTCGCCTCGATAGATTGGAATTTATCTTTTAATTAATTTCAGGGAGATTTTTTCTAAATAATTGGTGAAGCGGGTGATCTGTTCTTTTGGAGATTTCATTTTTAGGTTTTGAGCCAAAGTGTTGTAATTTTCGATTTTTGTTTTTAAATCCTCAATATTAAAAACAGCCAGGATTCTTCCTTCTCTTTCCAGTTTACGGGCGAAAGAAACCTGATGGTCATCCACAGCTTCTCCAAATTTTTTTTGGCGGGGGACAACCACCGGGATCTTTCCCTGGTAAAGGAGAGGCATGATACTTCCTGGGCCTCCGTGGGTTATGGCAATTCGAGCTTTATGCAGTTTATCTAGAAGCTTGGTAAAGGGAATAATATTGTTATAATGACAGGATCGGGGGGTATAGGAAGCAGAACCTTTCTGGATAAACACATCTTCTTGGATAAACTCCTTTTCTTTTAGACGATCCACCTCTTTTATTAGACGTTCGAAGGGATGATGGTCTGTGCCCACAGTAACAAATATCATAATAATGGCCCTATAAATTTGGCTTTGGGGAAGAATTTTTTCTGACTCTCCCATTGGATAATGAAGACATCGGTTATGGGGTAGACCAGTTTTCCGGTGAGTGTGGGCGAGTAAATTCTGTCATAAACCTCAATAAAGATGAGTTTTGATCCGAAAAGTTTCCCTATGTAGAAAAAAGGGACCGCCACCGCAGCTCCTGTGGAGATGATGATATCCGGTTTTTCTTTTAAAAGGATTCTGAAGGCCAGGAAAGTATTTTTTATGAGATTTTTCAGATTGCGGGTGGCCGGGTGGTAGGCCCAGTAGATTTTCTCCTTTTTAAGGACTGAGAGAGCATCTTGCTTTTTAAAAGTGACCCAGAACCGCTCATGTTTTTTCCACCAGTCTTTAAGAATGTGGAGCTGGTAGAGATGTCCTCCGCTGTAAGAGACCAAGCCTAGTTTCATTTTTTCTGTGAAGTGGATTCTTGTAGTTTTGACAGGGAAAGGGTTATTCCGACTATAAGGAAATAGATGAAAGCTAGGATAGGAGGGACATCCAGGTCTTCTCCTATCATCCACAGGAGGCCATAGATGAAAGCAACCCCCGAGAAAAACCAGAGGGGATAGCCGGATTTGTTTTCTTTAAAAAGGATTTTTTGGCTCCACCATTTCCTAAGAACAGCAATCCAGAAAAGAAGAAAGAAAAAAAGCCCTACAAACCCTGTTTTATAGAGGACACCCAAGTAGGTGGAATGAGAGGCGATAGTAGTAGGATATTTTTGTGGGTGGGGTTTATAGCCGTGGCCCAGGATAGGTTTTTCAATAGCGCCGTTAAAAGTTATTTTGTAGAGCTCAAGGCGCCACTGGAAACTTTGTTTTCTTACGTTAATGAGAGTGTTTTTGACCTGGTTAAGAGGGATCAAAAGGAAAAATAGGAAAAGAAAAATCAAGACATAAGGGCCTAGTTTAAGAAGAAGTGATTTTTTCAAGTAGACTATCAAAAGGACAACAGCCAGGGATAAGAAAAGCCAGATGAAGTTTCTGGAGATAGCGGTAAAGATGGCAAAAAATTCAAGGGAAAGAATGAAAGCCAGTTCTTTTTTCTTTTTTTTATTCCAGTAATAGGCCAGAGTCATGGCGATGAGGAGGCACATGGTTCCTGAAAAAGTGGTGCCCCAGAGGTTGAATCCTTTGGCCCGCTGGATTGGATTGATGTGGAAAAGACGGGATTTTCCGATTATGGTTAGGGAAATATGGGTATAAAGAAGAGGTGCTTGGATATTTATTAATTGGAGAAGATTTTTGGGAAGCAAGTTTTTGAGGAGGCTGGGAATGGAGATGTATTTATTTGCTATAATAGCGTACGTGAAAACAGGAAGGACAAAAGCGCTGGTAATGAGTGCGAAATTACGTAAGGGTTTAAGAAGTTTTTCAATATCTTCTTTGGATGTGGAATTGTAGACAGTAAATATGAGGAGAATTCCCATAACCCAGAAGCTGAGGTTGTTTAGAGAGGCAAAGAATCTCCAGATGGGAATGTGGGGGGAGTTGATCAGGAGGGAGAGGATGTAAATAAGGATGAATCCGGAGAGCATGTAGAGTTCGGAGGGGAAGAGGATTTTTTGGGAATTTTTTCTTTTTTGTGAGAATAATTTTATGGTGATTAGAAGAGCGGTGAGGTGGAAGATGAAGAACCTTATTCCCAAGAACCACCAGACAGGAATGAGCAGGATAGCCATACACAAGTCTTCTGTGATGGATGTTGTAATGAAGGGAATGAACCGTCGCCTTTTCTTATCTGTCATTTTAGATATTAGTTTATCTGGTTTTTATGGATATTTGCATTATTGTATTAATCGAGTTTATGCTATTTAGCTGCTTCATTTTTCTCAACTTCTATTAGCAGAAATAACTGATAATAAAAAATTTTCAAGTTGCTGCCCTTTAGTTTTCCAGTAGAATTTTTCTGGAGGCAATGTGTTGAAAGTGTAATCTAATTTATTTTCCTTCCACAGTGCAAACAATTTATGGATAGATTCTGCAATTTTTTCTTTCTGATTTGAGACTACAAAACCAAGGTTGTTTTTTCGAATGAAATCAGCTCCCAGGTCTTTAGAAGATTGTTTGATGGCTAAAATGGGTCTTCCAGAAGCCACATATTCATAGGTCTTGTAGGGAAAGAAATGGTAGGAGCTCAATTTATAACCTATAAGAAGGTTTAAGGTGGCTCCCTTGAGGATGGCAAAGACTGTTTGCTGAGGGATGTGTCCAAGGAAATTAATATAAGGAGTAAGTCCTAGTTCTTGGGAATAGAGGATGCAGCTTTTTTCTGTGTTTCCGGCGATGATAACCTTAAGTTTATCCAATATATTTCTGTCTTTTTTTAGAAGACTTAAAGCCTTAAAAAAGGGTATAAGACCTAAGTCTCCTTTATAAAAGCTTCCTGTGTAAAAGATCATGAATTTATGGTTAAATGATGAAGGGGAAATTTTTTTAAAAGTTTCTGGCACCCCGTTTTCGATAACCGCTGAAGAAATACTTTTTAAGAAGGGATAATATTTAAAGAATTGCTGCCTCATTTCTTCGAAGGGAACTATGAAACCATTTGCTTTCTGGAGCATTGGTTTTTCTATGAAGCCGCCGATCAATCGCTTGAGTCGGCTGGTCATGGGATTAAAAGCAAAAGGGTCTCCATAATCAACAATCCAAGGAATTTGGGCCTTTTTTTTTAGAAAATATCCCACCAGATGACCTACGAAAGGAAGTCCCGAGGAAATGATGGCCTGGTAATGATTAGTTTTAACCAGGTTCATTCCTTTTCTAAGACCAAAGGGCAGCCATTCAATAGTGGTTTTAGGGAATCCATGGGAAGGTCGTTTTTTCAGTTGGAAAAGGGAGTAATAAAAGCCCGGGAAAGTCCGGTGAATACGGATTTGAGGAAGTAATTCCTTGGTCAAACTTTGGTTATAAAAACTGTCATTGGGAGAAGGTTTGATAGTGAGGACATCGATGGACCAGTTTCTCTGGGAGAGGATGCGAGTCATGTTGAGCCAGCGGAAAGAACGCGGCCCACCCAGGGGCGGGAAAGGATAAAGACAAAGAAGAATTCTGCCTTTGAAATTTCCTATTGGGTAATTATTATTATTTCCTGCCATAACCATAATTATTCCCTCAACCTACATTATTTCACTTATAATGAAATGTTTATTTCCCACGATTTTTTTTAACCCTGCTTCTTTCAATTTATCCTTTATGCCCCACCAGTCTTCGTAGGGGAACACAAAATATCCGATTTCATTCTCTAACATGAATTTTTTTATGGCTTTAAAATTGTCTGCATTAAGACTTTCTAAAAGGGATAAAGAAATTTTTTTATAAACATCAACCCCTTTCATAGAGTTTAGTTTTTCCACATGGAAGTGGAATTCTTCGGCCTTAAGGAAGATGGAATAGTTTTTAAGACGGGGAGAAAGCAAGAAAAAAAGAGGTTTTCGTATATTCCCAAGAAGGTTTTCTGGAAAAGGAGCTTTGATGTTTTGAAGTACAGCCCCGTTAATTAAGAGTTTATCTCCAGGAGAGGCTTTAAGCTGGAATCGGGATTTTATGTCTATATAGGAAATAAATAGAAGTATGTTTTCTCGGCGCCAGTTTTTAAAGACCCGATTTTCTCTGGCTGTTAAATAGAATGTTAGGAATATTAGAGTCATAATCGCTACTTTTTGGAGAAAAATCTTGGAGTATTTTTGCTCTTTCATTTTTGAAGATTTGAAAGAAGGAGTCTTCCTGATTTATAAAATGTATAGAAAGCCACGATAAAGATCCCTTGGATGAGCATCCGGTTTCCGCTGTCTCCCCATCCCTCTCTCCATCCTCCCCTGTAGAGGTTTAGAATATTAAAAATCAGGAAAAAAGAAAGAATATAGTAGGTAAAAAGGGATTCATAGGGAAATCTTTTAAGGAGCAGGCATATAATAAAGAGCACGGTCAGAATCACCCAGAGGATTCCCCAGCCTCCGTTTTTGAGGACGTTGAGTGTCAGTATCCCGTATCTTTCGAGAATGAGCATGTTCCCCTTTTCTATTAATCCTCTAGTGAAGATGATAAAGCTCCAGCCCAGAGTTAAGGAATAGACCATAGCTAAAGGAAAGTATTTTTTAAGTCTTCTGAGGGAAATCTTTTGACTGAGGATAAGGAGAATAAAAGCTGCGATGTAGAGAGCCATGATTAAAAGGGCTCTATGGGAGGTTAATACATATTTATGGGTAAAGCCGGATAGTATACAGGCCAAATAAGCATGCCAGAGGACCATAAGGAGAGAAAGGAGACCCACATAACAGAATTTTTCTTGGTAGGAAATACTGTTTACAGAGATGAGAAGGATTATTATAATTAAGGCAAAGAAAGGACCTTCGATCCTTAAGAGGCACGAGGTAAAAAGAGCTCCCCATGAGACCAATAACCAGGCTTTGTTTCCCTGGGATGCTCGTTTCCACAGTCCAAACAGGGCAATAAAAGAGTATACCCCAGTAAGAAGATTGCTATGGATGTAAAAAGAATTAAAGATAATAAAAAATGAGCTAAAAACGAGGAAGGTAGAGAGTAGAGAGTAGGGTTTAAAGTTGAGTTTAAGTTTATGAATAAAGTTTGAGAATGGAGACATAGTTTTCTGTTGAGGTTTCAGTTGAGGAAGAATAGAGGTTGAGGTTATAGAGGAAAGAGATAGATTGAGGTTATAGAGGAAAGAGAGAAAGAAGAAAAGAGCGATTAAGGGAAAGAGGGCATAAAGATAATCAAAACCAAATATGCTGGATGAAGAATGAAGAATAATGGAATATATACCGGTGAAAGAAAATAAAGATTCTACAAAAATTTTTGTTGATGGGAAAGATTTTCCTGCAATAGTAAGAGTCCATGAGTCATTACTGAGGATAGAAAAATTAAATTTTAAAAATAAAAATGAAAATATGAAGAAAAAATTCCAGAAGAACAATGTGGACTTCCAGTAAGTTGAAGAAAAAATTTTGTTGCCCTGTATTACTAATAGGAGGACTATGGTAACTATATAAATAAAACAAATAAGCCATTGAATAATTGGAGAGAAGAGGAGGATTATAACGGTAGTCAAAAAAAGCCAAGCAGCAAAACCCATAGGTAAAGAGAGCAAATAAATGTTTAAGGGACTAAGATGATTTTTGAGGAAAAACATGAGAATAGTTCCTAAGATAATCAGGAAAAGCAGGAAAATGAATTGATTAATCATAAAAATGAGGAAAAATATGTTGGGCTAATTTCTGGGGAATAAATATTATCTTTGAATGGTGATAAAATAGAGTAAAAATGTTTGATTGAGAAGGATCATGGATTAGAAGATAAGAATCTATATATTCTCTGACATGTCTTGAGGCCTTAAATTTTTTTGATTTAAGATTCTCTACTATTCTGAAATCCCTATCAGTCAACACATATTTATATTGCTTTCTTTTAATTACAGGAGAAGCGATAAGTCCTTGAAAGAAGAAATCTTTATCCAAGGGACTTGAAGGAGGAATGCTTATTGTCTTGTTAGCAAGATCATTATTGAGGTAAATATAAGCTAGAATATCACCGCTCACTGGAGCGCGTGAAAAGGAAATTGCTTCTTTTAAGTAAGAGGTTTTCTTTTTTTGAAAGCCCCATCTGCTTTTTTTAAAATTCTCATGAATTTCGGGGAATAAAGAAAGGTTAATAGATGTAAGGAAAATAAGAAGAAGCATAGCTATACTGTAAATAAAAAAGGAAATAGATTTTTTTTTATAGAAGTAAAAGGCACAGAAAAAAATAAGCGCAATAAAGAGAGGAATGAGATGAAATCCCAAAAAGTAGTTACCTAAGATTTGTGTGACTCGGTTGAGATATTTTGTTTCTCCTAATTTATATATAATAAATAGTATATTTACCAGATTAATAAGAATAAGAGGAATTGTTAAGATGATTTTTATAGCCTTTTTTTTCATTATTTAGCAGAAAAAAACATCATTCTCTTTTTTAGAATTTAATTGAGATATTAGTGTTTCTAATTCATCTACTTTATCTTTGGGTTTGAAGTTTTTCCGGGCAAATTCCCTGCATCTTTGAGATGTTTCCTCCCATAATTTCTGATTTTCCATGAATTTTTCCACATCCTCAGCCAGTTTTCCCATGGTATGAGAAACCACTCCCAGTTTATTCTTTTGGATCAGTCCATCCGGATCCACATTAAGGGAGACCACGGGCACACCATGCAGCCAAGCCTCAATAAACGTGTTAGGAAATCCCTCATAATCGCTTGTATTGACCAATATCCTGGCTCGTTTAAGAAGGCCAGAGATTTTATCTCTTTCCACTTCTCCAAGATAGGAGAGATGAGGAAAAGCCTGTTCCATCCAGGAAAGTTCCTTGGTAAAGCTTAAATGTTCTAATTCCCTTCCCAACATTATAAACTGATGAGGTTTATCTTTGAAAATCTTGACCAGATCCAAAAATTTTTCAGGATGTTTGATGTGTTTGAGTCTTCCAATCCACAACAATAAAGGATCTCTTTTTTCTTTTGTTAGGGAAGGAAGAGGGAAACTATTATATATGACTTCTCCATGGAGCCCCCAATTTTTCTTAAGCATCGTTTTCTGGTTGAAGCTTTGAAGAAGAATAAGGTCAATCTTTTTTAAGATTTTCCGGAAAAGAAACTTATCCAAAGAACCTGCCACTATGCGGAGAAGACTTTCTTTCTGGAGTTCTGGTAAATGTTTCTTGGATAAATACCGGTCACTTGAGCAGGCCCACAAAACCTTTCCTCCTGTTTTCCTGGCATTCTTCCATACCGGATAGACGTAGGAGATAGTTCCTCGACAGTACCATATGTAAGCTTTAATCTTTTTCATCAATTTCAAGAGATGTCTCCTATTCATCCACTTCAGTTTAGTGTGTATTGGAGGAATGGAATGAAGTATAATTCCGTTGACTTTTTCTTCCTTTCTTATATCAGGAGGATTCTCTCTTATGTAGTGAACTTCCCATCCTCGTCTCAAGAGATCCAGGCTTAAGAGATAGGCTTGGATTTCAGACCCCCCTTTAGGATCTTTTAGCCTTCCAGAAAATGAAGGCAGGATGAAACAAAACCTTTTTTGTTTTTCCATTTATGGCACTTGCTATACAGCTCTCATTTTTTTATTTGTAAGAAAAGCTACCAGGATGGCTTGTGCCAGGAAAACAATTAGAGTGGAGTAGGCTATACCGATCAATCCGAATTGATAAAACAGGATGATGTTTAAGGGAATATTGGTCAAGGCGGTCACTACATAAACGATGAGAAGTATATGTTCGTTGTGGGATGACTGCAGGTACGTGGTCAGGGGAAGAGTGAAGAAGGAAAAGGCTAAGTAAAAGATAAGAAACTTCAGAATATATCCGGATTGAGCGTATTGTGTTCCAAAGACAAGAATCACAATATCCTGGGCAAAGAAAAATAAAAGGACACACCCAGCAAGAACTATAAAAAACATTAAAAATGAATATGAGAGTAAAGTTCTCATCTTAACTTCATTTTGAGTCAAAAATTTCACAGCTATTGGGAAAAAAGCCGTGGCCATTACATTCCTTAACATAAGGCCTTCTTTGGAAATTTGGTAAGCGATGGCGTATATACCCACATCAGTGGAAGTGGAGAGAAAAGAAATCATCAATATATCTAGTTTAATGGCCAGGGTGTTTATAAAGGAGAGTAGGGAAAAAATTAGAGTGGCTTTTAATAAAGGAGAGTAGAGGGATTTAAGGTTGAGGTTGAAGTTAAAGTTGAATTTAATCAATTTTCTTGTATGTAAAAACTTTATAATCAGGACCGCGAATTTACATATAAGATTAACTATCAAAATAGTGAGAATACCCCCACCTAAATAAAGGAAAGCGATGGAAAAACCCGTAACCAGAAACCTGGTTGAAACTGTAAAGTAAGCCATGTACTGCATCTCTTCTGTAGCCTGATAAATGCTGCTGATAAAAGAATCGATTCCGGTGTGGATGACTTCAGTGCTGTAGATGATAATAAATAATTTCAGAGTATCCGAGTAATTTGTAAATAAAGTGGCTCCTATGCAGAGAATCAAGGATAGGAGGATAGTGGCTAGTCTGAATCCTGAAGTGGATTCAAGGATTTTGTAGAAAGCTTCAATTTTTTTACTTCCTTCCCTAACCAAAACTTTGTGTAAACCCCCGAAGAGGAAAAGGTGAAAAAAGGTAACAAAGGTCATGACCGTGGTGTAGATTCCGTAATCTTCAGGGCCGAATAGGCGAGCGATGAATATAAGCCCTACCAGACCCATAAGTTGGGATATGATATTTCCCCCACCGATAAAAGAAGCGTTTTTGAATCCCCGTTTAAACAATAAACTAGAATCTTTAATCTTATCTAAATGAGTCCATATCAGGAACTTTGAATATATTTTTTTCATCGTGGGTTGCTCAGAAGTTGTGAAGATATTCATTTTATTATTGCTCATGGAGGAAAATATTTTTGACCCTTTGGATAAATTCTTTATATCCTTCCTTAGTGGATAAATATTTCCCGTAGTAACTTTGGGCATTCCTGGCGATCTGTTCGTAGTTCCCTTTTTGAAGGAAGATGTTAAGTTTTTCCTCTAAATCAATGAAGTCCCAGGAGTAGCTGATATAGGTTTTATCCTTGATGTATAAATCAGGCCAGGTTTCAATATGTTCCATGGATGGTTTCATGAGAGCAGCACCTGCGGAGATGACTTCAAAGTCCCGGTAGTTGATTTCTCCCCACCCAAAGGGAGAAAGTGCGATTTTTGTTTTCTTTAATTCTTTATAGTATTGATTCAAGGGAATTGCTTGGACATTCAGTTTGAACTTTTCTTTTAATATGTTGGTTGTTTTTTGTCTATGGTAGGATATGGAGTTCCTTCCGTTGTTTGTGGACATGCGGCAGTTTATATCAACAAGGCGGTCTTTGCTGGGAGGAGTGAACTTTATCTTATACAATGGGGGAAAAGGAAGGAATTTTTGCCGAAGGTTAAAATATTTACCTTTTAACCCGAAACTACCTCCAAGAGAATAATTCCAGAGAAGCTTTATTTTACTTAAATCAGACTTTTTTTTTATATAGAGAGGTGTCACCTGCTGAGTATCTTTAATTCCCAAACTTCTATAATAATAATCAGCAAAAATCCGATTAGAGTAAAAAGGATTTAAGTAATAATTTTTATTTTTCAAGATCAATCCTTTGAAATAACCATCAACATAAGGAAGGACCTCCGGTTCAAGAATACTGGTGCTGGCTGTAGTGACCTGCCCCCCGTAAACTGATCCAGTATTTATGTTAGTATTTAGCTGGATCGGAGCCTTACCCAAAAACTGGTCCAGTCAAAAATATAGTTTTTTGGCTTCGTACGCTCATAAATTTATCTGCAAACTGCTGTGGCGTCAAGTCTCCAAGTGAACTATGAGGCCGAAATTCGTTGTAATCCTGGCGCCACATTTCAATTTTCTCTCGTGCGTCCTCTATGGACAAGAACCAATTTACATTCAAACATTCATCCCGAAATGAACCATTAAATGACTCGATCATGGCATTATCCATTGGCTTACCAGGCCTCGAAAAATCCAATGTCACTCCATGCTCATAAGCCCACTTGTCCAAAATTTTTGAGATGAACTCGCTGCCGTTGTCACATTGAATGCGATCGGGAACACCTCGTTTATTAACAAGTCTCTCCATGACTGCCACAACATCCTGTCCCTTGATGCTTTGCCCAGCTTCGATAGCCAGGCATTCGCGACTAAAATTATCGACTATCGTTAACGATCGGAATCGACGGCCATCAAAGAGGCTATCGACTATAAAATCCATGCTCCAGCAGGCATTAGGACACTCGACATCTGGCCGATCCATCCGCCGACTTCCTGTGACATGACGACGAGGGCGTTTCCTACGCAACTTTAGTCCTTCCTCCCTGTAGATCCGGTAGACCCGCTTGTGATTGACGCGCCAGCCCTCGCGTCGAAGCAGGATATGAATCCTGAGATATCCGTACCGAATACGGGTTGCTGCAATCTCACAGATCCGAAGCCGTAGAGCTCGGTCATCTTTCCTCTGTGAACAGTACCGGTGGGACGATCGCCAGATCTTGATGACATCGCATGCACGCCGCTCGCTCACCCAATACGCTTGTCTTAAATGTTGCACATGATTACGCTTCTGGGCTGGCTTTAGAGTTTTTTTGATAGCACATCCTGGAGCATCTGCTTATCTAGACTTAAATCAGCAACCATGCGTTTAAGCCGCCTGTTTTCTTCTTCGAGTTGCTTTAGGCGACGGAGCTCGGAAACTCCAAGCCCACCATACTTTCGCTTCCAGCGGTAAAACGTCTGCTCTGTAATCCCTAGCTTCCGGCAAACCTCGACCACACGCGTGCCCGTCTCAGCTTGGCGTAAGGCGAAAGCGATCTGTTCCTCGCTGTACTTTGACTTCTTCATAGACAAAACCTCCTTGTGAGATTATGCCAGAAAACTAACATTATGCGTGGACCATTTTTACGGGAGGAGGTCCCCAAGTACACTCGCAGTGATGAGTTTAATTTTAGTAGAATTTAATAAAATCAGAGATAAAATCAAAAAAAAGCATAAAAGACTTATATTCCCTCCAACCATCCAAAAGCTAAATTTATAGTTATAAATATAATGGTTTAAAAATAAAATACCTAAGAAAAATAAAAAAGTGCCCCCAAAAATTTTTATATCATATGGTTCTTTTTTTTTTAACGAATTTTTTAATTTTGTTGATAAAGTAATCCAGATAATTTCTTTAGCGGTAAAAAATAATAAAAAGAAACCAACGAGATAGAGGATTCCTATAAGATGAAAAGAAATGAATATAGGCAAGATTTTATCTTTTCCATAAAACAGTCCAATGAAAAATCCACTTATAACTGAAAAAACAACTAAAAATAGGAGTATAATTTTTGTTATTTTTTTTAGATTCATTTATAAATCTCTCAGTGATTTTAGCTTTTTTGCTAGTTCTTCAAATTCGAGTTTACTTTTAGAATGGGGTTTCTTTTTTCCTTTGCAGATTATTTTGCGTTTTCCTTTATTAATGATTAGCCAGGGGACTTAAATAACACTTTTTTTATAAATCCTTCCTGGATGTCTGTATTCTTTAATTTCATTAGATGCTTTTAGTAGGGCGAGGAAGAAGATCTCCACAGATCTGGGTTTCGTGAACTTCGGACCAAGGGATGACTTTTCCTTTTGCCTGAGGGTGTTTGTATACGTTATAAAACCAATTTTCCATCTTAAATCGATGCTTCTTGGCAATCTTAACTACCAATTGGTTAGAGGTTTCTATTTGGACCTCCTGGATATAATTTTTTTGAGCATAGTCCTGGATAAAGGATAACATTTCTGAAATAAGGTTATTATTTTGAAGATTGCTTAAGCAAAAATCGGAAATGTACATTATGTTTTGAGATTCACAAAATATAATAAACCATTCCGGATTATCAACTGCAAGATAAAGATAGAAAAAATCACATAAAGGATAATTTTCTATCCTCCAGTTGTAAAAATCTTTTCCTCGATGGATGGTGATATATAATTCTTTATATAAATCTTCTATGATTCGTTGCAGTTTAGAGTTCCATTGTCTGGAGACCACCCAATCTATTTTTTGGGGAGTCTTTTTCTTATCTTCTATTCGAGTTTTTAGCCTATAAACTTGAATTTTGTCCCAGTACTTGTAAAATTCCATGGAATTCCATGAAGGATGGTAGGCTGCATTAATTGGATTGATTTTTTGAGCTTCTTCAAATATTTTTCTTGCTCTTAAAGATGTACTCGGAAATTGAGAGAATCTGTACCACCCACAAAAATAAGCTCCTTCTACTTTTTCCCCTTTTAATATATAAGGAACGTGAAACAGAGAACCAATTGAATAGATATCGCTATCTATTTTAAGAGCTAAATGAACAGGCTTTTCTTTTCGATAAGGGTTTTTGTAGTAGAGATGGTTTATATAGTCTTCGTTTTGGTGGTGGAGGCCCTGAGGCTTAATGCGACGGAAAAAAGCTTTATATTCTGGGATGCTTACCTGGGTAGTGAAATTAACTTTTATTTGAGGATCATTGTAGGAAGAAAAAGGTATTCCAGCGAGAGGATAGTATTGTGTTTTAAGGGAAGCTTTTAAGGATTTAATTAAATTTATAAGAGCTGAGGAACTACTGTCTATTCTGAAATAATGATTCAATATATTTTTGGGTTGCCAGGAATTATTAACCCTTTTTACCCATCCCACTGATTTATAACCAAGTTGGGATAAGATTCTATCCACTGTTAAAAAGCTTCTTTGATTGATATTGCCAAAAGGCACCGCAAACTGTAGGCATTTTATTCCTATTTTTTCTTTGATGAAATAATGACTCTTTTCAATGTCCTTTCTTATTTCTTCTTCAGTTAAATTTGCAAAGTTGTAATGATTGTAACTGTGATTTCCGATAGTGATTAATGGATGCTGAGAAAGTTTTTTTAATTCTTCCCAGTTAAGGTATGGTTTAAGAAAATTCACTTTTTCGTAAAATTCATCCATGTGGTTTTTCAGGGTTTTATCTATTGTCTTTTTTTCCAGATGCCTAGGGTTGCATTTTGTTTTTTTTGACCATCGGTATATATTGTTTTCATTAATTTCTGTCTCTTTCCCCAGGAATAGTTTGGTTTGATGGACAAATCGGCTAATAAGTTCAGGATGGATTAAAATATAATAAATTTTATCTCTCCAGTTGAATCCTGTTTCTGCATTCTGAACTGAGGGAAAAAGAGTTACTGGAATGTGGTGTTTTTCGATTAAAGGAAGAACATTTTCTATAAATGAAGTGGAAACGTCATCAAAAGTTAGGTGAAAGTATGGACGAAATGATTGGCTTTTATTTTCAGATAATAACTTTTCTAAATTAGTGAATTTTCCAAAGGTTTTGGTTAACTTCATGAACATTTCAAATTGAGAAGGAGTAATGTTGGAGAGAATACTAAAGGGATTATTCCGAGGGTTTTTTTTTGTGGAGACTCTATGAAAATTGAAGACAAACCTGCAGGGATTATTGCGAAGGTAATGTAAAAGTTTAGTGGGAGAAGAGCTTAGGTAGGCATATTTTTTAAACTTCATTTTCAATTTAATCCATATAATTTCGTTGCCATAACTCCAAGTTTATCACTCGCCACAGCGGGCGGCTGGCGTTTATGACTCCCTTTTTATGGTTATGGAATGTCCTCTTTAATATTTTGATGTTGTAGAACCCTCTTTTTTTTAGAGAGGATGAGTTTATAATACCTTCTATCCAGGAACAGAGTTCATTCCTGAACCAATCGGCTTCCGGCGTTTCGAATCCTATTTTATCCTTTCTGTTTAGTATCTTTGGAGGGAGGTCCTGGGGGATTGACTTCCGAAGGATGTATTTACTCCAACCTCTGTTCACTTTGAGCTCAGGGGGGAGAGAGAATAGAAAGCTCACTAATCTATGGTCAAGGAAGGGCATCCGGGACTCCAGGGTATGAGCCATGGAGTTTCTGTCTGCATACCGGAGGAGAGCAGGCAGACCATCCTGAGTGAAAACTTCATACAGTCTTTGATTAAGGGGTGAACTGAATCTTTTTTCAACCGGGGAAGATGAAAGAGGGATGTTTTTAAAAAACTGTTTGCTGAGGATGTTGACTCTGTATTGAGGATCTTTGATTCCCGCTAGAGAAATCATTTTGCGATGAGGGAAGAAGCCAGAAAAGGATGCGAGAAGATTTAACATAAATCCAGATAAAGACGAGGAATCAAAAAACATCTCTTTACCATATTTAATAAGGTTGAGTTTATAGAGAAGCTCAGCCCAGTAAACAAATTTAAAGTAAGGATAACCAGCGAGGATTTCATCGGCTCCCTGTCCATCAAGAGTGACGGTGACCCCATTTCTTTTGGCCAGTTTAAAAACTTTCCACTGGGCGTACATGCTGGTCGAAGTGAAGGGTTCATCCTGGATATGGATGAGCTCTTCCAGATCCTGTTCAAGCTCTCTTCCATTTATTGATTCCTTGAAGGAGCTTATTTTTTTTTGGGAAGTAAGCTCCTCTATGTAAGCGGATTCATCATATTTGAAACCGGGATGGATGATAGAAAAAGTTTTTTGATTTTCTTTATCCAGAAAAGGTTGGGCCAAAGAGACGATAGCTGAACTGTCCACTCCCCCGGATAAGCATGTCCCTACTGGAACATCGCTTCTCAATCTTAATTTTATAGAAGAAATTAAGAGTTTCCGGAATTTTTCTAAGGCTTCCTCTTCTGTACAGGGAGGGTGAGGAAGGTTCTGGGGAAGATCCCACCATCGTCTTACCTTGAGATTAAAATTCTTATTTAAATCTATATAGAAAAAGCAGCCCGGTTTGAGTTCCTTAATATTTTTAAAAAAGGTGTTTTCTGAAGTGTTGACTCTGGAGTAGAAAAGATACTCCTTGATCACCGGGTGAAATGGTTCTCTGGAAATCCAGGGAAGTTTCAGAAGAGATTTTATTTCAGAAGCAAAGGAGAAAAAATGAGAAGATAAGTGATAATAAAACGGTTTTATTCCAAACCGGTCTCTCGAACCGAAAAGGATTTTTTTGTCCTTATCATATATGACAAAAGCCCACATCCCGTTGAATCGATTCAAACAATCTTTTCCCCATTCCTGGTAGGCCTTAAGGACCACTTCTGTATCCGAGTGAGTGGAAAATGAATACCTTTTTTCTCTAAGTTCCTCTTTAATCTCTAAATAATTGAAAATTTCTCCGTTGTAAACAATCCATAATTTTTTGTCTTCATCACTCATGGGTTGGGAAGCTGATTCAGAAAGGTCGATAACGGAAAGCCTTCTGTGAGCAAATCCCAGGTTGCCTTTAAAATCAGGGATTAGAGTTCTGTTAAAAATCTGGTGTTTGCCATTAGCTGTGTTAAAAAGACCGAATCTTTCGCCATCTCTTCCTCTGTGAGACAGAGTTTCAGCCATAGGAAGTAAGAGGGATTGATTGATTGTATCTTTGTCTTTAGTCAGGATGCCGGCAATTCCGCACATTTAATCTTTTTTTCCGATATAAAAAAGAGTAGGAAGCTTCTGTCTGAAAATATTTTGATACAGTCTTCTTAGCCATGTGATTCTTGTGTAGGTTAATAAGACTGGTTGACAAAACACAGTTGAGAATCCTGCTTGCTTTAAAAGATTGGAGAGGGAAGAAGCGTCAAAGGAAGATATATGCTGTTTGCGATGGTAGATAGCTCCACAATCGGGGCAAATTACTTTTCTCTCCTCTAAATTTTCTTCGTTCCTGGTAGTTAACACGACATGTCCGTTCTTTTTTATTATTCTGTTTAAATCCTTAAGGATTAAATCGGTTTCTTCAGGTAGGAGATGTTCGATGGTTTCGATGAAAAAGACCACATCAAATGAACTGTCTTTTATTTTTGTAGGAAAAGATTTTGATTGAAAGGTGCCTAAGAAGTAGGGATTTGTTTTAAACTTTTCTTCAACCGTATGGAGGGAATCTTCGGATAAATCGAATCCTGCGGAAAGCATCTTTTCTTTTATTAATTTTTCTATTAAATGTCCTGAGCCGCAACCAAAATCTATAACTTTTCCCTGGAGGGTGAATTTTTTTTTTGTTAATTTAATAATAGAATCTCCTACTGATTTACTGAAATAATCATTATCTCCTCTACTGTAAAAGTCCCATATCCGGGATATTTTTTCTTGGGTCCAATCAACAGGGTGAGGTTTGAACTTTTTTAAATAGGTCATGATTAGGGTCCCTCTCTTGTTTTTGAGAATATGATATGGGCCCTTTTATCCCAGGTGTATTTTTGAACATCTTTTTGAGCTTGTTTGCCCATATTTTCAGCCCAATGGATATTTTTCTTAAGCTCTAGGATAGCCCTTATCCATGCTTCTGTTTCATCTGGGGTCACAAGAAGGGCATTCCTTCTGTGCTGGAGGACTTCCTCGATGACTGGAAGATGAGAAGCTACTATGGGCTTTCCTGAGGCCATGTATTCAAACATCTTAAGGGGAGACATGTAAAAAGCTGTATCGTGTTTTTTCTGGCGATGAAGGACCTTATGTTGATAGGGCATAAGCAAAATGTTACAAGCTTTTAGATAAAGAGGAATTTTACTATGGGGAACATACCCTTCCACTCTGAGATTTTGAAGATGGAGGAAATTGACTTTTTCTTTGAATGAATTCAGGTATTTTCCTTCCCCACCTACAACCAGGAAGAACACCTCTTTTAGGTTTTGGGCTGTTTGAAGGATGACTTCTCCACCTCGGCCTTCAAATAAACTACCCGAATAACCAGCGATACAAGCATTTTCTGGAAGATGGAGAGACTTCCTTGCTTTTGATGGAGAGAGAGAGAGTTGAAAATTTTCTACATCTACTCCGTCGTGAGCCACCAGCCATCGCTCGGACAATTGAGTTTCGGGAAATTGGGTGAGGTACAAGTTTTTTAATTTTTCTGAAATAAAAACGACCCTCTGAAGCTGAGGGCTTTTTAGTATTTTCTTTGTTATGAACTTTCTTATAAGAGATGAAGGATATTCGTGAACTTCGAATATAATGGGTTTTTTAAATATTCTTAAAAAAAAGGTATGGAAGATATCCCTGGTAAAGAAAAAATGAGGGATTTTTTTTTTGACTACAAAAAAAGCTTTTATCAGAAAAAAAATACGGCCTAAGAATCTTATATTGGAAAGTTTTATTGATTTTAAAGCGAAGGTATGTTTTATACTGTAGATAGAAAACAGGTCTTCTCTATTTTTACGGAAATCCGCCACTAAAGTTAAATCGCAACCCTTCTTTTTTATAGATTGGCACATCTTGAGGATGTTGACGCTGTGAGCGGCGGAGGAAGGAAACCGGGCAAAAGTTAAATACATGATTCTGGAAGTTGTTTTTAAATCAGACAAGAATTTTATTCCAAACTTTTTTTAGATGAGACAATGAAAATTCTTTTTCTTTGTTTTGAATTGAATGGATGGCGTTTTTAGACATTCGTTCATACAATTTTTCATCTTCAAGAAGCTGAAGGCATCTTGAAGTGAATTCCTGAACATCAAGAGGTTTAACTAGAAATCCGTTGTAGCCTGACTGGATAATATCTGCTATATTTCCTACATCCGGAACCACGCAGGGGAGTCCAAAGGACATGGCTTCAATTAAAGCCATGGGCAGGCCTTCTGCCTGGGAAGTCAGCAAGAATATCTTACTTTTGTAAAAATAAGAGTCTACATCCTTCACCTGACCGGGGAAACCCACATTGTTTTCAAGCCCCACCTTGGATTTCATTTTTTCATAAATCTGTTTTCTTCTGTTTCCCCCGCTCATAACTGCCTGGATATGAGGATGAGTCTTTTTTATCCTCTGGATCACCTTCAAAAATATATCTATCCTTTTGACTTTTGTAAAATCAGCTACACACAGGATGTCGATGGATTTGGGAAGAGAGTTAAATTCCGGGTTTACTTGGGGTGTTTGGAATAGATTATGATGGATAAAGGTTTGAACTTCTTTTGCTGCTATGTTGTGGATTTTTTTTCTGGAGCGAGTTCCCCTGACTCCAATCTTTTGAGCGCTCTGAAGCAAGTTTTTAAATAATAAAGGGTGATTTTCAATAAAATCTATATCGTTGCCAATAAAGAGTTGAATGTTAGGTTTTTTAAAGGTTTTTCCCAGGATATAGGCAAGAATGCCGTGAGGGCGGATGAAAATGCCCAGAACATAATCCACTTCTTTAAAAAGCAGAACATAAAAGCCCAGGATGAGCTTGATGAATTCTCTTAAAAAGAGAATATTTAAGAGCAAAGGTGGGGTGAGAGAATGAATTTTCTGGAGTTTAAAAGCTGAGTTTCTTATTAGATAAACTTTGTCTACCTTTTCCAGAGATATGATAGGTAAAAGTTTATTCTTCAATTTATGATCGGATAGACCCGAAAAGACCAATAAATTCATCGAAGAAGAGAGTTGAAAAATTTTACCTGCCATTTAAAGAAATTGTCTTTTTCCTGGAGCATGGTTTTTCTTCTGTCCTGCCATTTTTCTTCCAAATTTTCGTGCTTTAATAGGTTTTTAATTTTTTGGATCATATGATCCTCTTCTCCAGGTTTGAAGCCGAAGGTAAGCCTGTATCGATGTTCCAGTTCTTCGAGACAGGAGATTCTTCCGGCAAAGGAGCTGTATCTTAAAGAGGGAACACCCAAGTTAGCGGCTTCCATAGTCATAGATTGAGAATCCGAGAGGAGCATTTTGGAGAAAGCCAGAATATGATGCATATCCCAGGGGGCTATTTTGTTGGTAAGCTCTCCTTCCCTTGTGCTTACCACAGGGAAGTCTTTTAAAACATGAAGAATGCGTTCCCAGGTATTTCCTGTCAGCCCTTTCTTGTTAATATCGTGATGAGCTTTAAGAGCTGAAAACCGGGCGAGAATATAGGAGAAGGGGTGAAGACCGTATTTTTGAGGAATCTTTTTATCTGGAGTGAAAACATCCGGGTGGAGGTAGGCCAGTTCATGATAGGAGTTGTGGAGGATTCTTTTTTTAGACCATTTTTTATATTTCAAGCAGGCAGGAATGACCACCCCTGTTGCAAAAGGGTAAGTGAGGGCCGAAAACAAGGGAACAATGTGGTCATCGTCTTCTTCGAAGACAAAGGATTTCATCCGGGAAAGAGCCGAAAGATGAGCGATGGAGTAGGAAGTCCCCAGGGCAATGTCAAATCCATGTTTTCTGTGAAGCTTGAAGACTTTAAGGTCCCTTAGGGTGAGTTCCCCTAACATTTTTAGGGGATTGGTTCCCACTTTGCTTAAGACGATGGATTCAATTTTATAATATCTGAGAAGATTGAGGGTCACGTCCTTATCTCTGGAGACAACCACCACATGGTGATTTTTGCCCTTTAAGTGATGGATGAGGTTTTTAAAAAGATGAACATGGGCCGGATGTCCTATATCAATAAGAATGTTCAAAGCCTTCATCTGATTTACTTTTTTTTTTATTCAATTTCTCCTGAAGTTTTATTTATGCCTTGAACTTTTTTAAGGGTTTTGTAGTAATCCTTACGAGCCAAATAAAGAAGCTGTTCCTGATTCATCCTCATCCGGCTGAAGGTTTCCATGAAGATTCCTGCAATAAACATGAATACGGCCAGGATAAAGGAAGAAAAAGACAGGAATCCAGCCCAGGTATGGGGTTTGAAGGCTCCTGTATGGATGTAGTGGATTAAAAAGAAAACACCCAGAGGAGTTCCTATTAAGATGAACAAAAAGCTTACAAAACTCATCAATTTGAGAGGCTTGTAGTCTCTAAAAGCTCCCACTATGATTCTCAGAGTAAGCAACCCGTATTTAAACAGGTTGGAGGATACCTTGGACTTGCCGTGTTCTCGTTCCCCTTTGACTTTGACAGAGACTTCCAGGATAGGAATATTTTTAGCGGCTAGGTCAATGAAGGTTTCCTGGGTGTAGGTGAAACGGCCGAAAAGGTTCATTCTCAGGGCAGCTTCCCGGGAATAGGCCCGGAATCCACAGGAAACATCATAATACTTTTTTCCTGTAATCTGACTGATTATGAAAGACATCACTTTGTTTCCGATGTATTTGGTCCTGGATATCTTGGGTTTTAGTTCTGGGGATAGGAACCGGGAGGCAGTGAGGCATTCGGCTTCGCCTTTGACTACAGGAGTGACCAGTTTGGGAATATCCTGAGGATCAAACTGTCCGTCCCCATCGATATTCAAAATCACATCTGCCCCCAGCTGGAGAGCCGTTTCTATGCCTTTGCGGAAAGAGACTCCCAGTCCCAGGTTGTGAGGATGATGGATGACCTGAGCTCCTTTTCGCTTGGCTATTTTTCTAGTTTCATCAATGGATCCGTCATCAATGACCAGGACAGTGATTTCCTTAATCCCCTCTACTTTCTGGGGGATTCTATCCAGAAGGCCACCGAGGGCTTTTTCTTCATTGTAGGCCGGTATAGTTATGACCAGTTTTTTCATGGGATTTCCTCTGTTTTTTCTATAATTTTTTTTGCCTGTCAACTCCCTTTATTATCTCTACTAATTCCTTTTCTCTTCTCCCGAGCGGGAAGAGTGTTTGGATTCTTTTTCTAGCTGAAGTTCCTTTATTTGATTTCAAAGCCTTTTGGATAGCCTCTATGGTTTTTTCAACATCTCCAAAGGGGGCATAAAAGCCTGTGTCTCCTATCACATTCTGAATTCCCGGTGTCTTAGTTCCCACAGGAACGCATTCACAAAGCATTGCTTCACTCAAGGCATTGGGATGGCCTTCTCTCATGGAAAGCTGACAGTAGACTTTCGCTTTTTGATAGATGGAAACGAGTTTTTCTGTGGGTAAGCCCTTAAGGAAAGAGACATTGGGGGGGGCTTGTCCTTGAATCTCTTTGAGCATTTTATCATTTATACCCACCATCAGAAAATTCACATGGGGAAGCTGGGTAGCTGTTTTTAAAAATATATCCATTCCTTTTAAGTGGTACCTTCTCCAAGAATGGCAGTAGGAAACGGTTAAAGCAAGATTTCCTTTTTTTCCGAGAGGTTTAAATAATTCGTGGTCATATCCGTTGGGCACAACCTCAATGTCATTTCTATTGATCTTAATGTTATTGAAGGCATCGTCTATTAATGACTCACTCACTGTAACCACTTTATCCGCATGTTCAAGGGTATATTTAACTTTTTTCCGAGATTTTTTAGAGCGTGCCAGTCCGTAATTAATTTGGGGAAGGTTGGCAACTTCGTAACCTCCCACCACAACAATGGATTTTTTTTTAAAAATTTTAGAAAAAAGCACAGCACGATAGGCATGGCCGTTGGCAAACCGGGAAATCGTGATGTCGGCCCATAAAATATTTTTTAAGAATTTAAAAAACTTTGGCAGGCTCTTTAATCCTCTGAAATAATGGATTCTTGTGGAGAAATGTTTTCTCAAGATCACATAATCTTTTTTAATAAAAGAAGAAAAGTTGGGCACCACGAACAATACTTTCCTTTTTTTCATTCTGGATTTATAAAAAATAATTTATGAACCGGTTTTTGTAAGACTGAAAATAAGATTTTTATATAATTTTAAATCGTCTTTTTGGATAAAAATAATTTTAGACACAGGATTCCCTGAAATTTTACTGTAGATAAGCAACTTCACTATTAAATGAATACTATATGATATAACTGAGGCCCAGGCAGCTCCATTTATTCCCCATCTGGGAATAAATAGAATATTTAAGGAAATATTGACAATCACTGTAAGAGCCGCCATGTAAGTATTAAGTATAACTTTTCCTCTCCCTGCAATATCATGGGATAACACTCGAGATATACTTGCGGCAATGATTCCAATTAGAAGAATTTGAAAAGGCCGGATGCTTTCTAAGAAGGCTTCGGAATAAAGCAAAACAATAATCCATTCGGATAAAAGATAAGCAAAAACAGCTCCGATTAGAGTAAAGAATAGAACATTACGGCTGACGATAGGAGTGAATTCTTTGAGGCGTTTGGAGTCCTTTTCTGAAGCAACTCTGGGAAAGAGAACCTTACTAGCAGAAGTGGAAATAAGCCAGAGTTTTTCCCCTATCCCTACAGCGAGGGCATAATATCCTACGGCTGCGGGATTTAAGAATGCACTGATGAGAAAGATATCAGCTCTGTAATTGAGGAAGGAGAGAATATTGCTGATATGGGCTTTGATTCCGTAAAAGAACAAATCTTTTGAATATTTTTTATCTAATTTGTAATTAATTCCTCCTACTAATTTATAAACCACAATTCCTGAGAAAAAAGCTGCCAAGAGGATGGCGAAAATATGGGAAAGCAAGGCTCCCAGCAGCTCTAAACGAAAACCTAATAGAACTATAACTACAAGGATCAGAAAAAAAAATTGTTTTGAAAATTCCAGAATATTATATTTAAGAATCTGCTGCATTCCCAGAATTATTTGATTGAGAAGAGTAAAGCTTAAACTGAAAGGGATTAAAATAAGAGCGGTCATCAATAAAGAAATTGGCACGTCCTTGAAAAAGAGTCCTTTAGTTAATAGAATAATAATAAATCCGATTAGAAGAGCAAGGGCCCCTATGATGAGACTAAATATGAGGTTATTCCCTAATATTTTTTTCAGATCATATTTTTCTTTGCCTATATAAAAGATAGTGGCAGGACCTATTCCCAGATTAGAAAAAGTGATTGCTAGGGTAGGAACCAAAATAGCCAGGGAATATATCCCTTTTCCTTCAGGTCCAAGGATTCTGGCGATGATAATAGAGATAACCATGCCGAAGAGAAAGTTTACGATACGGGTAGATAAAGTAATCAGGGTGTCTGTACTGAATTTCCTTGTAGATTGATATTTTCTTTTCATATTCTTTTTGTGATCATACAATTCTCAAGTAGTTAAAGTAAAATCATACATCTGTTGAATTTTAATCTTCCAATCCAGGTGGTTTTGTGCAAAATTCCTCATTTTTTTGGATAAGCCTGCATTTTTAGATACCTTTCTGGCAAACTGAATCAGTTTTTGCATGTCTATAGGAGAGTCGGTATTACTAAGTTTTAAAGTGTATTCATTATATGTGGGAAGATCTACGTTGTTATAGGCATAGACAAAAGGAATTCCCCTGGCCATGTATTCGCTTGCTTTTAGAGGGCAGGCTTCCTTCATGTTTTTTCTAAAAAGAGCTAACGAACCTATAGCCAGATTGGACCGGCTAAAGTATTCATCAAGCTCCTGTTTGGGTAATAAACCCAAACAGTGGATTTTCACTTGGGGATTATTGAAATTTTCAAGCAGTCTTTTTTTTTCTTTCTCATAGATAAAGCCTGCCAGGAAAAGATTGATGGGGAAATCTCCGCTATATCGAGAAAGGCCGTAGATCAACCGGTCGACTCCGTGCCAGGGATAGATAGTGGAGGCAATAAAGATAAGATTGAGAATCCGTCCATCAAAGGGTTTAAATTGAGTGAAGCTGGTATTTTTTACCTCGACTCCATTAGAGATGACTGCCGAAGGAATATCCCTATCTATTAAATGAAGATTTTGTTTTCTGATTTCATCAGTCAATCCGATAATTCCACGGACATAGGGTAATAACTTAGGTGAATTGTGCTTTTCCAGGAAGATACGCAAAAAGTTAAGATATCCCACTTTAAGAGACTTCAGTTCATTTATTATATCCGAGTGATATTCGGTAATGATATGATATTTTTTGAAAAATTTCTTGAAGGATAAAGCTACCGCACTGGGATAACGCAGAATGATGCGATCGTAAGATGATAAGTCTAGCTTAGAAGATATGATGTTGTAACTGAAAAATTGACGGATGACTCTTTTAGCAGGGAGAATTTGGGGAAGATTTATTTTATAAAATTTAACATTTTCTGTGGGTTGATATTGCATATGTGAGAGCACGATAAAATCAAAATCCAGGCCGAGTTCTTGGGCTGCTTTAGCCTGTACTTTGATCTTATTCAAAACGCCCGCGGAGGGACAGTAATTAAGGTGGGCTATTTTCATGGTTGATTTAGACAGGAAAAGATTAGTTTTATATGATTTTTTCTATTATCTGGATAAGTTTATTGTCTCTTTTTTCAAGAAGAAAAAGCTTTTTAATTCTCTCTCTGGCTTTTTTGCCGTTTTGACTTTGAAGAGCTTTGCGGATAGCCGCCACAGTAGCATGAACATCACCATAAGGAACATAATAACCAGTATTTCCTATAGCTGTAGGGATTCCGCCGTAAGGGGTTCCTACAGGTATACACTCACACAACATGGCTTCACATAGTGTGTTGGGAAGTCCTGCGGACCGGGAGAACTGGCAGTAAACTTTGGCTCTACTGTACCATCCAGGAAGTTCGTGTTTAGGAATATGGCCAGAGAATATCACATTGGGTGGACTCATGGCACGAAGACGAATTAATGACTTTTTTTCAGAGGGGCCTGCCACCACAAATTTGGTTTCTGGAAAATATGATGCGCATTGAATAAAAGCTTCTATTCCCTTTATTTTGATATATAATGGATTAATCTGGGAAATACTTAAGACGAGTTCCTCTTTTTTCCTGTTTAATTTCCAGAATCCGGGATCGTAGCCAGTGGGAACTGTGACTATATTTTTTCCACTGACTTCATAATTTTTGATGATATCTTTTTTAAGAGATTCATCCACTGTTAATACTCGATCAGCTTTTTTTAAGGCATATTTAGCGAAATGATAAAGAACAGGAGAAAGGGCGAGACCGTAATTCATTTCCGGGACTTTGGCTGCATCATAGCCTCCCACCACCACTATGGATTTTTTTTTGAATACTCTGGAAAAAAAAACTGCCCAGAATGAATGGATATCTGCGAACCAGGAGAAGGTAAGGTCCGACCACAGAGTTCCTTTCAGCATGTGGAAAGTGCTTCTTTTTCCTCTATAATGTCCCACTTTTACCTTATAATGTTTTTTCAAAAAGGATAGGTCTTTTTTGATGAATTCAGAAAAAGATAAAGTGACAAAGAATACCTTTCTGATTTTTTTGGAAGACATTCTGATTAGCCCTGTGAATTTGTTAATGACCGGATAGCCGGGAATGGATGACATTTATGATAACAGAAGCAGAGTTTCCTATACCGAAAACAGAGATTGGAGATGATTGAGAATGTTTAGAGGAATGGCTTAAAGCAGAGTGGATGATTTTTTCTTTATTGGTTCCGACCAGAATATTATATCCTCCTTCCAGGGTTTCCACCCATTCGGTTTCTTCGCGTAGAGTTATGCAGGGCACTTTAAAAAAATAGGCTTCTTTTTGTATGCCACCCGAGTCCGTTAAGATTTTTTGTGCGTTTTTTTCCAAAACCAGCATATCAAAATAACTCACGGGATTTATTATTTGAATATGTTTAATGTAAGTTGAAAATTGAGGAAGCCTTTCCATCTTCTTTTTTGTTCGTGGATGAACAGGAAAAATAACTGGAATTTTTTGGCATATTCCCAACAGTGCCTCCATGATACTGGAAAGATTTTGAGGATTATCGGCATTTTCTGCCCGATGGATGGTGGCCAGGAAATATTTTCTTTTTTCCAACTTGAACCTTCTTAATACATCCGATTTTTTCTCAGCGATTTTTAATCCCAGTAAAACAGTATCATACATGATATCTCCTGTGTTTATGATTAAAGGGCATGAGTATTTTTTGGTGGAGGAATGGAAAAAATCAGAAGGGATCAGCCGCCCTTGATTGAGGATTTGAGTGAAACCTTCTTTTTTGAGATTAGAGACGGCGTTTTCTGTGGGACAGAAGAGGATATCCGCACAATGGTCGGTTAAAATCCTATTAATCTCCTCAGGCATTTCTTTGTTATAACTTCTGAGTCCTGATTCCACATGGGCCACCGGGATTCCCAGTTTGCAGGAACTCAGAGCACCGGCTAGCGTGGAGTTTGTATCTCCGTAAACCAAAACCAAGGAAGGATTTTCTTTGAAAAGGATTTCCTCGGATTTTCTCATCATTTCTCCGATCTGCCAACCGTGAGGGCCGGAACCCACCCTTAAGTCATAATCAGGTTTGGGGAGGCCTAGCTCATCAAAGAAGATTTTATTCATCTGGTAGTCATAGTGCTGGCCGGTGTGGATGATAAGGTGGTTTATTTCCTTTTTTAATCCGGTCTCAATTGGGGATTCTATGGCCTTTACCAGAGGAGCCAGCTTGATGAATTGGGGCCTGGCTCCCACAATGCTCGCAATTTTCATCTTGTTTATCTGGTTCATTTGCATTGTTTGCGTTTATTGAGTTACTTAAGTTACTAGCGTCACTTCAACTGGAAGTTTATTAATATGCGCTCAGGAGAACTTCAGCCTTAACCTTAATCTAAACCTATATTCCTAACCTATATCCTATTCTTTCTATAGACAGGCTACCACCATCAGTTAATTTTAATAAAAATACTTATATATATTATTTTTAAAATGTTAATATTCACAAAAATGACTTCCTTTGAAGTGTTTCTCCCTGATTGAGTTTTTTGGGCCTTTTTGCCTTCAAGATTATGCTGGTTTTTTTGAAAACCTCTATTTATCTTTGATGTAGCCAAGGGCCTTGAGTTGTTCAATAGTACTTTTAGAAAGAGCAGCTTCTTTGGCTTTTCCTGAAGGGATCTCTTCGATTGTACTGAGTAGCCTGTTTAACAATTCACGGACTTTATCAGGATTTTCCTTTGCAATGTCATCCTGTTCCGCTTTATCATTTTCTAAATCAAAAAGTTCGCATCTGGGCATTTTATTCCCTTGTGTATAGAACATTAATTTCCATTTGTCAGTTCTGATCGCTCTACACAGTCTTTCTTTTCTAACTCTGCCAGTTTCACTTAGAATATAATCAAAGCAGAATTCTTTTTTGGAGAAGAAGTTCATAAGACTGTTATCAAAATTGAAATCTTTATTTTTTATGTCCAGAATATCGAGAACTGTCGGGGCAATACTTATGGAACCCGGGACCTGATTTTTAATCCTTTCACTCTTGACTCCAGGGATTCTTATTATCACCGGGACTTTTATCAATTCCTCGTATAATGGATAAATATGACCCCATTTATCGTGAAGCTTTTTAAGCATTTCTCCATGATCAGATGTTATGATGATGATTGTCCTATCCATTAGGTTTTCTTTATCTAACAGATCAAAAAGAAGCCCGAGGTAATAATCCGCTCTTCTTATTCCCGCATCGTATTGAGATATGATGTATTTGTATTCAGGACTACTGAGGCTCTCTATCATACTCGGTTTGATCTGATTCATCTCGTACTGTCCTTGATAATCGTAGAAAATATTGAATTTTTTGGACGCATTATATGGCGTATGGACATCATAGGCATGTAAAAATAGAAAAAACTTTGATTGGATATTGTTTTGAATCCATTTTAAAGAATGAGTCACATTATCTTTGAAATAACGTCCTCCCCATTGGTAAATATGAAAACCGCTGTCTAGTCCAAAATTTTCGTCAACCCATGCTCCTGCATTAAAGCTGATATTGAGGTAGCCTTGTCTTTTTAATACTTGAGCCAATGTAGGAATATCACGATTGAGTATGCCTATCATTGTCTTGTTCTGCAGTCCATCCTCATCATAGTAAATGAGCCCATGCTCCGAAGGTAGCAAACCCGTCATCAAAGAAGCATGAGAAGGTAAAGTCCATGCTGACTGGCTGATTGCATTCTCGAATAGAAGAGCTTCTCTGGCAATTCTATCAATATTCGGGGAAGTTTCTCTTTCGTACCCATAACAGTAGAGATGGTCTGCTCTTAATGTATCAACAGAAATAAGGATGATATTATAGCCAGGGCGGGTATAATCTATGGTTCCATCTTGAATAAAAATGTTCTTATGAGACAGAAAGATGAGAATCCCAACCAAAACCAAAATACTGATGGAGGTTATCCAATACGTTCTCTTCATTTTAATATATTCCAGACTTGTCTTCTTCCCCTTAGTGTCCTCAATTTCTGCGGGGCCAAGGGAAAGTTACTGATTTGTTTTTATTTATTTTGCTACCCTACAGGAAATGATAAGGTGACAAAAAATACCGTACTGTTTTTTTAGAAACAAATTTTTGTTTTTTGGCAGAGGACTATCCTATTTCTTCCCTAATTTTATCTTGATAGGCTACCGCCGGTAGCTTTTTTTTAGACTCTTCCATTTTTTTAAACCTAAAAGCCTATGCTTCTAATATTCAGAAAGTAAGTTTAATAGAAATAGTTTATAATTTAAAGCCCATACTTAACTAATACTGACTCAAGTTTCTAACCTGACCTATTCATAAAAAAATGGCGATGTTATTATTATTATTTTCTTTTCAATGATATGCAAAATTTTATTAAAAATGATTATTGTAACTTTTCTCTTGTTTTTATTTTTAATTTTAATCGCCATTTTTTTACTCTCCGAGCGAGCCGATCTCACAGCACCTGCTTCGTTACAGGGCATTCGCGGTGAAGGACCACAGCTTCATACCCTGTGCCTTGCATCTGCAGCAACCTCGACTCGTGAATAATTCAGGCTAAATAGAAATTATTCTATTCAAAGAGTGAAATGATATCAACAATGAAGTCATTCTGTGAAGTTATTCTGGAGTTCCCCCAAAAATTCCCATATCGAAGAGATTTGGTTGCAAGCTATGAGTTTTGAGCATAGTTTTGACCAGAGATATTTTAATTAATAAAATTAGAGTTTTTCATAAACTCCTTTGTATCTATAATTATAAAATTTTCATTAATTTTAATGATACCTGGCCCCCTAATTGTTGATAAATAAAATTTGTCAACATCAGTATTTTCATAATATTTTTTATTTTTCGAATCAAAAGGTTCAAATAAAGCATACTTATTTTCCTTTTCGTTAACTGAAAAATGATTTATATTTACGATAAAATAATCAATTTTTTCATTTAAAAAGAAGTTGATTAAATCTTCCCTGTCGTGCGCAAAATATGCTTTATGAAATGCATCAAAGCGCCTTTCGATTTCATTCCAGTATGTGATATAAAACGGATGAGCAGATTCATAAGAGACATATATGTCTCTTCCTGTATTATATATAATATTATCCAATTCATGAGGATCGCCAGCAATAACACTATCAGGGGAACACTTTTTAAAAAAATTATAAACTGCAACATTATTCCTACAATCAACTAATGCGAACTTATTCCACGGTTGTTTATTATTTTGACCTGAAGTAAAAACGGAAATACTAATTAAAAATAACAATATTGTAATAAATTTTAAGCTTATTTTTTTTACTTTTAGTTGAATATTTGGAATAGTTGCTATACCGCAACTACAAGATATTATTATCACTATAGGCCAAGAATACTCAATTAGGCGTGAAGGAAGAAATAGACGGAAGGCCAAAATGCGTGATATTAGATGCATCATAGTTGCACTGAGTAAAATGCAAATAATTTTTTTGATAGTTGTTTTATTATTACCGAAATATAACAGAGAGATTCCTACCATAAACCAAAAAAATGTTAGTAATTGAAAACCTTTTGATCCAATGTTAAAAAACTCTGTATTGAATTTAGATGCAATAGGGCAAAATACCCTATATGAATATTTTCGAATTTCATAATTTATGGGATTAAATGGTAGAATCGTTCTAAATCGACCATTAGGACCAAAAACCTTCATCGTTTTTGCTTCTTTAAGCGTAACTATTGACCCTATCTTTTCTGGTTTATGTGTTAATGGCAATAATATAATCAAAGACAGTAACAAAACCAAAAAACCTCGAAATATTTTTCCCCATAATTTATATATTCCTCCAGATTTCATGTCACTCAGTAAAAATACAACATATGAAGCACCGCAAATTAACAAACTAGGTGGATAAAATAGAGCTTGGAGCACAAATGTTATTAAAATGCCGCCTTCGTTACTTCTATAAAAATAATATATATATACAAAAATAAGCAAACAGCCAAAACTTCTTGGCAATCCACCTATAAAAATATTTGTTAATTCACTTCGAATGACTAAAATAGTTAATATGAGACCAGCTATTGGTGTATAGATATTGCCAATTTTAAAGCAATATATCAGCAATAGTACTAAAAGCATAAAAGTAACTATTTTTGCTGATTGATTAGCTGTTAAAAAAAGGGTTAATAAATAGTATAATCCTCTGTGACCTATAGGCGTATAATTAAGAAAGTATTCTTTTATGAGGCTATTATTCAGGACTTCTGGTTGATGAAAAGACAGATAAGGCATTATCTGCTGTCGTTCATCATTGTTAAAAACGAGGCTGTTTGAGAAGTAATCTTTAATCGTTATTGAAAATAGTAATAGCAAAATTAAAAATATTACAGATAAAAAGAAAAATTCAGTTTTATTGTTAATGGTAAATAATTTCTTAGAAAAAATTTTATTTGATAACATAAGTTGCCTAATTCAGATAATAAATAGCCTTTTCATAGGATTGTATCGTATATCAAATTCAATGTAAGATTAATCTCTAAAGCTTTTTGCCTTCAGAACTGTAAATTCCAAATTTTCCCAAATTTAATTTTTGCATCCTAAACGAAATGGATGTAATAAGTACTCCAATTCCATAGCGAATGCTTGGACCAATTCCTATTGATGAACTCTCTTCAAAATACGTCGTTGGACACGATATTTCTCCAATTGAAAATCCAAAATAAACTATTTGAGCTAACATTTGATTATCAAAAACAAAATTATCTGAGTTTTCTTCCAAGGGCAAAGCTTCAAGAACTTTACGAGAAAAGGCACGATATCCAGTGTGAAATTCTGAATGTTTTGTTCCCATCAAAAGGTTTTGGAAAAGTGTTAAAAAGCGATTTGAAATATATTTATAGAGAGGCATACCACCTTTTAAAGAACCACCAGCGATAATTCTTGAAGCTATTACTGTGTCATATGTTCCAGAGGCTACCATTCCAGCCATCGGGAGCACTAATTTTGGATCATATTGATAATCAGGATGTACCATAACTACAATGTCAGCCTCTTCTTTTAATGCTTCGGTATAACAAGTTTTTTGATTTCGGCCATACCCTGAATTTTCAGAATGTAGAAAAATTTTGAGTCCCAGATCTTTGGCTATGCGGATGGTATCATCAGAGCTTGCGTCATCGACTAAAATAATACTGTCAATTATATCAGTTGGTAATTCTTTGACAGTTTTGTGTAATGTTTTCTCTGCATTAAAGGCAGGCATTATAACTACAACTTTTTTCCCAAGTAACATAATTTATACTCCTTATGACGTGATTAAATAAGTTGGTGACCAGAAAAGTTTCCTAAAGATACATACAATAAATGTGCGAATTTTGTTAGTTTCATCAAAAAGGAGTATTTTGCTTAAATCGGCCACCTGATCGGAGAGAAGCGAGGCTGACTTTTCTCTACTTCCCAGATTTGCTTTTCTCATTCTGTAGATTTGGTCTGGACGACCAGACCACTTCAGATTACATGGAGGGTTTTAACTCTTCTGGGGGGAAAAGGACTTTGCTTTTTACAAGTTTCCGGGGAAAAGAATGAGAACTCCATAGAAGTTTTAGGCTAGCATGACGCTGGTTGAAAAAATAGTCCAGTTTTATCTTATGCAGTCCTTTATCCAGATGAATCTCTGCCGAGCTTTCCGGATGTTTGTTTTTCATTGACCAGGTATTTATTAAAACTTTGCTATCAAGATACAACCTTACTCCTTCATCGCTTTCAATGTAAAAAATATAATCATCACTATTATCTATTTTTATTTGACCTTCCCATCGGGCAGAAAAATGCCAGGGTATTCGGGAATGGCGGTTCGTATTCCCCCATATGAATTCAATTTTTTTGTCAATTTTCTCAACTACTGGAACACCTTTTAAGTTTAAGTTATTGTAATATTGTGCCAACAGCCCATGTTGAGGGCCTAATAAGCTTTGTGCAAACCGAATAATAAAGAACACAAACACTACTGCTCCCACAGTAGCCGCACCACCAATAAATAAATTAATAACTCTTCTTTTAGCTTTCTTCTCTTCTTCAGTGGTAAACTGGTCTTTGAGAAACTTTCGAATTTTTTCCAGGAATTTTTCAGTTTTTCGGAAGGCTTCTATTAAGGCAGCTTCTGAATAGTCTAGCTCCGGCTCTCTCTGGTAATTATTATTCATTTCAGCTAAAGACTCAATAAATTTAAGGGTTTCCTTATCCAAAAATATTTCTTTCCCGTATTCTTGTTTTACTGTCTGAACATTTTTTTGATAATCCGTAGAGGAATGATTCTTGAGGTCAGCTAGAGTGCGGAGGATTATATCTAAACTTTTATATAATACAGGAATAGCATCTACATTGTATTCTCTATCTATAATAACCGAGGCACTTTCTAATTTCTTTTCTGCAATTTTTAAATTATGAAACAATGTTTTTCTTGACTGCTTGACTTTATTTTTGTTCATTTTTTCCTCAAATTCTTGTTATTTTTGATACCGGTTAAGTAGGAATTGAGGTAGAATAAAGCGAGGATTAGTTATATCCACCCTGAGATAAGCAAACTTGCTAAGATGTTTATTTAACATTCCGCTACCGTTCCAAGATAAGCATAAACACCGTTGGAAGGGCAAGTACATCTCTACCTAAACTAAAAAAACAAGATAAACTAGAAAGACCAGAAAAACATTCTCGTTATCTCTCCATCCCGAACGATATAAGCCGAACTGTTTTCAAAAAGATTCTTAAATCCAGGAACAAAGACATATTTTTAATGTAATATAAATCATACCGCAACTTCTCAAGAGCATCATCAACAGAAGATCCATAGCAATAATTAACCTGAGCCCAACCTGTCAAACCCGGTTTTACAGAAAACCTAAGAGAATAAAAAGGAATCTTTTTTGTAAGCTTTTTAATAAAATATTCCCGCTCAGATCTCGGCTCTGTTAAGCTCATCTCACCTTTTATAACATTTATCAATTGAGGGAATTCATCCAGTCTGCTAATTCTCAGCAATTTCCTCACTCCCGTAATCCTGGAGTCATTCTTGTCTGCCCATTTTGGTTCCCCCCTCTCCGCTCCCACCTTCATGGTCCTGAATTTAATTAATCTAAAAGGCTTCTCTTGCTCTCCAATCCTATCTTGCTTAAAAAAAACTGGTCCTTTTGAACTCACCTTAATAAGCAAAGAAACCATCAATCCCACAGGCAAAAAACATAAAAAAAGAATAAGACTTATAAGTACATCCAGCACCCTTTGAGGCTTACTATGGAATATCTTCAGCGTCTAAACCCGTTTTTGGGCAAAGATTTTGTAATGTTTAGCATGGAGATCGTAGCTTATATTGGATCTGAAAGCTTTATTTTTTTGACATAATTAAAATAATATGAAATCATGGATTGCAGGTATAGAATACACCTTAAAGGAGCCTGTTTTCTATCCAGATTTCCTAAGGTATGTCAAGCAGTTTTGAGCTAAAATAAACTCTCCAAAATCCGCTTATTAACTTGATTAACCTAATCAATTTTAATACAATTCCCTATGAGGGATACAGCGCAGATC
>Ga0114922_10000167_pt1 | contig 60935 bp, 48 predicted proteins | sample AartaG_FD_100975 | JGI IMG/M metagenome (GOLD analysis project Ga0114922, IMG submission 100975) | Deep subsurface microbial communities from Aarhus Bay to uncover new lineages of life (NeLLi) - Aarhus_00045 metaG | ecosystem: Environmental > Aquatic > Marine > Oceanic > Sediment | place...
GCGACGGCCAATATTATTGGCAAAGTTGCAAACGGCATCTGCGATGATTTGCTCAGTGCAACTTTTTGCGTTTGTTGGCAAAAGCCGATACTTCTGGCACCGGCGATGAATGGTAATATGTGGAACAACCCCGTTGTGCAGCGCAATCTAAAGACCCTCAAGGAAATGGGATTCAACTCAATAGGGCCCACAAAAGGCCGGCTCGCTGACGGGACAATTGCAGAGGGCAGGATGTCGGAGCCGAAGGATATTTTAGAGCGAATCGAAAAAATCGCTAAGAACATCAAACGCCAATAGTCAAGCGTGAGGCGAGATACGCTTCACGAGATACGAAATTATGCGGTTTTTAATCACAGCAGGCGGCACGCGGGAATACATTGATCCTGTCCGTTTTATTACCAACGCAAGCAGCGGCAGGATGGGTTATGCACTCACCCGTGCAGCTCAAAAGGCCGGCCACAAGGTAACGCTCATCAGCGCTTCAGATTTACAGCCGCCGGTCGGTGTCGAATTTGTCGGCGTCGATAGTGCTGCCGAGATGTTCGGGGCGGTTAAAAAATACTTCACTCGCTGTGATTGCCTGATTATGGCAGCAGCGGTTGCTGATTATACTCCCGCTCGGCCAGCCAAAGCGAAAATCAGAAAGACCAACAAGCCCTTAGCCATCAAATTAAAACCCACAGTGGACATTCTAAAATGGGCGGGAAAACATAAAAAGAAAAATCAAGTTGTTGTTGGTTTTGCCCTCGAAGATAAAAATCTTCGGGCAAATGCGGGGAAAAAATTAAAGGAAAAGAACCTCGATATGATAATCGCCAATACTCCCGCTGCGATCGGGGCCGACAAATCAACTGTTCAGATAAAAACATCGGGTTCTCCCTGGACAAAAATCGAAAACGCCACAAAAGTCGCTTCAGCCAAACGTATACTCCATCTGGTGGAGAAGCTCCAAAGGTAATACCGGCACTTTTCATAGCACGTACCATATCCCCACTCCCAACGATGGTATCATAAGTACGAGTCCGATTAAGAGTAAAACAAACGCCCATTTTCGGCTGAACCAGTCGGCGAAAGGTCGAAACAAGACTTTTGGTATATTCAGCCTTGCCAAGAACACGATGCCATGGATAAGCCACCATAATCCCAGCGAGCCCGCAAAAACCGAACAGACGGCAAGCCAGTAAGGCGTATCGTCACCGATTTTGTAAGAAGCCCTTATTGTGTGCTCCAAGTCGTACGCCAGCGGTATAAGCCCGAGCAAAGGCAACCCAAGGAAAAAGCAAAGCGACACGAGATATACGATAATCAAAGATGGATAAATCAGCCATCTTTGCGCTTTGAGCTGGCCGGGATCTTCTGTTTCTGATAATGCCGCCCGTGCAACAATAAAACTGGCAGGTATCAATACAATAAAAGACGGCAGGATTACAAATCCCGCTATCAGCAAGCCAAAAGATATGTATGCCAATCGCCAATCCTCCGGGCCAGTTCGGAGCCTGAAAATAACCTTGCGCCACCAAGGCAACTCCTCTTCAGGAATCCATTGCCTCGGGCTGCCGAGCCTTTGCAGAACGGCATCAAGCTCTTCAAAAGAGATTGCCGCCGTCGCGCTCTCAAACTCGCTTTCGATATGCTCTATTACATTGCGCTCGACTTCATCAGCATCGACTGTTCTGCATCCCCGCAGATAAGTCCTGACCTGCTGCAAGTATTTATCTAAACATTTTTTTGCACTGTCGCTTAAATTAATCATGACTTTTCCTTCCTTTTGAGAGCGTCGGTTCCGGTTTTGATATCCTGCCAGTAATCGTTCATTTCATTTAATATTTTTTCGCCTTTGGCGGTTAATTCGTAATACTTTCTGGGCGGGCCCTCTGTGGATTCGGTGATAGTAGTTTGGACGAAACCTTCGCGTTTGAGGCGACTCAGGATTGGATAAATGGTCCCTTCGCTGATTACCAGTCCCTCGATGCTGCGAAGCTTTCGGACAATATCATAGCCGTAGAGGCTCGTGCCCCTTATGGCGTTCAATATGCACAGCTCAAGCATTCCCTTGCGAAGCTGTGTTGACCAATTGTCAAAAAATCGATTTTCCATAACGTTTAGTATATAGCATTACAAGGTATCTGTCAATACCATTTACCATTTTTTTAATTTTTTTTGAAAATTTTTCTTGAGAGCCATTTACCAACCCCCCAGACGCCCTTTTTGGAAAACCTCCAGAACATGTCATTTTGTTCCGAAATTGGGTTTGTTTGGGTTTGTATTGGGTTTGTTTTGGCATTTTATTGGCTTTAATTGGGTTTGATTGGGTTTGTATTGGGTTTGAATTGGGTTTGTTTTTCCCACGTTCACCAAGTGTCTTATCTTCGTAATCCCTTGTTGAAACTCGGCTTACGTTCATTTGGGCTTTTTGGAAATTGGGTTTGTTTTGCATAAAATGAGCGATTTGTAGTGCGCTCACTACAGTTGTAGAGGGAAAATTAGTGAAAAGTGAGCTAAAGTGCCTAAAGTGAGCTAAAGTTGGATTCTCGATGCTTGTATATCGTATATCGTATTGCGTATGTCGTAATGGATTCCCGCCTGCGCGGGAATGACAGGTGTGACGGGAGGCTGTCGATTTTGGGGCGTTTGGGCGGTCTGGGTTAGTGAAAAGTGAGCTAAAGTGCCTAAAGTGAGCTAAAGTTGGATTTTCGATGCTTGTGAGTAGTTCATTGTTCATAGTTCGTAGTTTCCTTTGAATTTGAACTTATTTTTGGGTGTATCTGCTGATACTAAGACTTGCGGGTCTCCGCTATTCTGCCATTTCTATGGCAGTTTGTATTATACCAAACTCTATCGGAATGTTCAATAAAAATCGAACTTTTGTAAGAAATTTTTGTTTTTACAGATTCCTACTGAATTGTTAGAGTTATAAACGTTTAATAAACGGCGGATGATATGTATTTTTCGGTGCATTTAACAGGGTTGGGATTATCTCGCTTTCTCCTCTCCCTCCGCTCCCAGCCCTGTTTTTTATATTATGGTCAACCTGTGCTGTTGGGCAGGAATTGCGGTAGACTATGAAGGAGGAAGTAAAGGCAAAAAAGATATGGGCACGACCTTGATAATCGTTGAACTCGTAATAATCGGATTTCAGGTACTGGTCTGGGTCGCCTTGCTGCTGGGGCTCGACTGGATCCCATTTGCCAAGCTAAAGGATTGGATTCCGCTTGTAGGCGTTTTAGCCCTTGCCTTGGCATACACGCTCGGTATTGTTTTCGACAGGTTTTTCGGGTTTTTCACTTCGAAGATCCAAAAGAAGTTACTAAATCCCGATTCACACAACTGGTGTAAGCACTTGAGATTTATACTCCCACGCTACATAAGGACGTCTAACTATAAGCCTGACGAGGCGAAAAAGAAACGATTTGATATAATGTTGAAACATTCCGATGCACACAGAGAATTGGAGAATATTGTTAGGCAAATACGCTTGCTGCGTGCAACGTACATTAACACTCTTATAATTTTCATAATATGCTGTTTTAAATTTGGATTATCTTTGCCAACACTTTTCATCCTAAGTGTTGTATTTGTATCAAGTCTTATAACTTGGCGATGGTACTCAGGTGAATATGCTAAAGCCCTGGACGGTATTTACAAAGAAGCCACGAAAAACGTGGATTCGTCACAAAAATGAATGTAGTTTTACACTTGAAATAACGGCAATTTGCATAAGATGGCATAGCCAGTCTATGCTTTGTTCTGTTTGTCCTCTCAATTACTCTCGTATATGTACGAGAGAAAGATACTGATTTGAATATTCTCCGCCTTTTTCATAGCGCCAATAGTGTATGACAAAGTGCATTAAAAAGCAAAATGCAAAAAGCAAAAATACAAATCAAAAATTAAATATTCAAAAGATGACCCCCAAATAAATTTGGGGGCTAAACAGTATTGAGATTGCTTCGGCCTAAAAGGCAGGCCTCGCAATGACCTTTTGTTAATAGATCCCTCCGCTTCGCCCCCGTGCTTTTTTGCGAAATCAAGAACGGGGACTCCGGTCGGGATGACAGGGGGATGTGACTGATAGGATTTAGAATGAGATTGGCGGGGCGTGTGAAGACCACGCTGCAGTGCAGGGGGCCAATCGAAAAGAAGTTTCCCTCGTACCTGCTATCAATGTGTAGATTTCTCCATCCTGATCTGCCTCTATGCCTCCGGCGGTATAACCTGCTCAGGCAGCTAAGAGCAAAATCGCTAAAAATTTATTTCATCGGCGGGGGATATTTAAAATCCGGCCCTCCCTTTTGGGTTTTTGCACAAACAATCCAAATATGATAGTATAGGGAGTACGGAAGGTGTTTGATTGTCTATTAAAAAGAGGCATGAAAATGAAAACAACCGTTAGAAAAATCATTTTATTGGTAACATCATTGCTAATATTTTCAGTAAGCGCGCCGGCCAAGCAGCCGGTTTACCCGGTCAGGGTGAGTGAGAACAGGCGGTATTTCGTAGACCAGAACGGTAATCCCGTATTCTGGTTGGGCACTACACAATGGCAAATCTTTCGGGAATATACTCTGGACGAGGCCAGGACGATTCTTGAAAAAGTAAAAAACAAGGGATTTGTCTTTGTTCAGGCGATGCTCATGGGCGTTGGTGACGGCACACGGCCCAATGTGTACGGCCAAAAGCCCTGGATAAATAACAATCCCCTCACGCCAAACGAGGGGTACTTCGAGAATGTGGATTCCGTTATCCAGACAGCCCGTGAAAACAACCTCGTTTTTTCGGTGACTCTGTACCATCAACGGTACCGCAAATATATAACATTAAAGAATGCCCGGTCATGGGCGAAGTGGTTGGCTCAGCGGTACAAAAACGTACCCAATATTGTCTGGTCTATGACGCCTGAGGCCAAACAGGGGTTCGTTCCAATTCTTCGGGAGCTGGCAGCAGGCCTTCGCGAAGGAGACGGAGGTTTTCATATTATTACCTTTAAGCCGGACCCCGCACCATACTCGTCCAGCTTTATTCACGATGAGAATTGGCTGGCCTTCAACTCAATGCAAACCTGGAATGGTGTTAAGCTGATTTATCCTATGGTAACTAAGGATTACAATCTTAAGCCTGTAAAGCCCGTTTTAATGGCTGAAGGCGCATACGAAGCAGGCTCCGAATACGGATTTGCAGTAACTCCTCTTTGGATTCGCAGACAGGCCTATTATTCATACCTTGCAGGTGGTCATCACACATACGGCCACAACGATAGTTGGCGTGTACTGCCTACATGGAAGAAGGCCCTGGATGCACCCGGTGCCTTCCAAATGGGTATCCTTAAGAAAATATTTCTGGCGCGAAAAGAATGGTGGTACCTCGTTCCAGACCAATCGATTTTTGCAAGCGGCGGCCAAACAAGCGGAAAGGTGTTAAACCTTGCGGCCCGTCATAAAGACGGCAAATGGAGCATGGTATATTTAGGCAGCAAGACCTCTTTTTCCGTCAATATGAATAAAATTACCGCGGGAAGCAAAGTGAACGCATTTTGGATCGACCCAAAAACAGGGGATTCAGTTTCGATTGGCAGATTTCCAAACGCGGGTGTTCAATCCTTTTCGACGCCCGATGGCTGGGAAGATGCTATATTGATACTGGAACCTGCTGGTGGCTAAATCCCAACCCCAACCCCTGAACCGACAGCAAGCCAATGTCAAAAGATGGCCACTGAACTTAATCTTTGTCTTTTATTCCGAGGTCATCTTTTGTTAGTATGGAATCGAATTTGTAGCCGGCCTGTGTGATGTTTTCTCCAGCTCCCTGTTTGCGGTCTATTACACAAACAATCTTTTTTACAGTTGCTCCGGCCTCGGTGATAACTTTGGCGGCCTCGAGGACCTGGCCGCCGGTGGTGGCAATGTCTTCTACCAACAGGACTACATCACCGCTTTTTAAGACGCCTTCTACCATTTTGCCGGTGCCGTAACCTTTTTTGCTGTTTCGGATGATTACCCATTTTTTGCCGGTTTTCATAGCGGTAGCGGCAGCGAGGGCCACGCCGCCGAGTTCGGCGCCAGCGATCAAGGTAACATCGTCAGTAATATATCCGGCAAATTCTTCGCCGAGGGCCTTGAGTATATCAGGGCAGGTCTCGAACAGGTATTTATCAAGGTAATACTTACTTCGTTTGCCGCTGCGGAGGACGAAATCGCCTTCGAGATAAGCGGTTTCCTTGATACGCCTTATCAATTCTTCTCTGGTCATAGTTCGTGCCCCTGGCCCCGATTGACTGTTTATACATTAAGTTCGACTTTTCGGTTGAGCTCTTTTCGATATTTTCTGCGGATGGGTGTTACAATGCCTCTTATGAATTCGTCGACCTGCTGGGGTGCTCGGCCGACGTAATTTTTCGGATTCAATACTTTCTCAAAATTGACTTTTCTAAAGGCAATATCTGCTCTTAGGCGGTTAATCAAGTCGTTAGGCTTTCTGAACTTTTTGACCTGTGCAGCGGCAGCGTGCGAGTTCAGTCTTATTTTTTCGTGCAGCTCCTGGCGATTGCCGCCGGCCTTTACGCCGGCCATCAGGATATTCTCAGTGGCCATAAACGGCAGCTCCGCTTCAACATGGGCCGCTATCACCTTCGGATAAACGACAAGCCCGTCGAGGACGTTGACCAGGATTTGGAGAATGCCATCAACGGCCAAAAACGCTTCCGGAATGACCACCCTTCTATTGGCTGAATCATCGAGCGTTCTTTCAAACCACTGCTCGGAAGCGGTCATCTGCGGGCTGGAAGTTAGGCTCAGAACAAGCCTGCTAAGTGCGGTTACTCTTTCTGAGCGCATCGGATTTCTTTTATAAGCCATCGCCGAAGAGCCGACCTGCGATTTTTCAAACGGCTCTTCAACCTCTTTTAGATTTGCGAGCAGGCGCATGTCGTTGCATAACTTGTGGGCAGATTGCGCAACTGATGCAAGGCAGTTTACCACGAGGGTATCGATTTTTCGCTGATATGTCTGGCCTGTAACGGCGCAGATTTTTTTGAATCCGAACGCAGCGGCTACGGCTTTGTCGAGCTGCTTGACCTTGCTTTGCCTGCCTTCGAAAAGCGCCAGGAACGAGGCCTGCGTGCCGGTAGTACCCTTGACACCGCGAAACAGCAGTGTTTCAAGCCGATGCTCGATTTCCTGCAGATCGAGCACGAACTCATAACACCACATTGCCGCCCTCTTGCCGACGGTGGTCAACTGGGCCGGCTGAAAATGCGTGTAGCCTAATGTCGGAAGGTCGTGATGCTTCTTTGCAAACTTGCCTAACAGATTTATCACTGCGGCCAATTTGCCGGCTGTCATTTGCAGCGCTTGGCGCATAATTATCAAATCAGCGTTGTCGCCTACGAAACAACTGGTGGCTCCGAGGTGAATAATCGGCGCGGCTTTGGGGGCCACATTAGCAAAGGTGTGGATGTGAGCGACAACATCGTGGCGGAATTTTTTTTCGTAAACAGCGGCCTTTTTGAAATTAATATCGTCGAGATGCCTGGCCATCTGGTTTATCTGTCCCTGTTTTATGGGCAGGCCAAGTTTCTTTTGTGCCTTCGCGAGCTCGAGCCAGAGCCTGCGCCATGTGCTAAACTTTTTCTGTGGCCCGAAAAGCTCAGCCATTTCCGGTGAGGCGTTTCTTTCAACGAGCGGACTTACATAATTTCGGGTTTTTGAATCGTTTGCCATTTTGGTTTCTTTCAAGTTTATTTAGCCGCGATTCTTTCCTTCCTTTTGGTTAAAAGGTGTTCAATCTCGTCAATATCATCCAGGCTCAAGTCCCAATCTGATGCGGTATAAGTTTCGGCAATCTGCTCCGGTCTTCGTGCTCCCACAATTGCGGCTGTAACCTCGGGCCGGCGAAGAACCCAGCTAATAGCCAACTGGGCCAACGTCCTTCCGCTGCGTTCGGCAATGGGCTGAAGCTCATCAACTAATTGCAGCGTGGCGGTGAACTGAGGGTCGTGAAAATCGGGATTTCTTCTTCGATGGTCGTCCAAAGCCAGGGCTGCGAGACGTTCCTGGTTGAATTTTCCGGTGAGCAAACCTCTCTGCATAGGGCTGTATGCCACAACACCGATATTATTTTCCGCACAATAGCTCAAGAGTTCATCCTCAGCTTCGCGATGGAGCATACTGTAGGGCGGCTGAAGTGAGGCGACAGGTGCAATCTTCCGGATGCGTTTGAGCTGCTCGACGTTATAATTGGATACGCCGATGTATCGCACCTTGCCGGCTTCTGCGAGTTTGGCCATTTCCTCCCAGCCTTCTTCGATATCTTCTTCCGGTTGGGGCCAGTGCATCTGGTACAGGTCTATTACATCAACTCCGAGTTTTTTCAGGCTTGTATGGCACTCCAGGCGAATGCTTTTGGCGTTGAGGCAGGGGATTCTATGGTTCCTTTGGCTCCACAGCAATCCGCACTTGGTTGCGACGAGTGGCTTTTGGGTTGTTTGTTCGAGGGCCTTGCCGACAAGCAGCTCGGAATGGCCCAGACCATAGATTGGAGCGGTATCTATCCAGTTGATTCCGTTCTCCAGGGCGGCCAGGACCGCGCTAATTGCTTCGCCATCATCCTGCGGCCCCCAGCCATATAGCCAGGGGCCACCCATTGCCCAGGTGCCTAAGCCAACAGTGGTCAGCTCCAAATCCGTATAACCTAATTTTCGCTTTTTCACAATGAGACTCCCACAAAGCTTCGACTACTCATACAATCCTGCAATTAAAAACCTATGCGGCATTAGCATATTACGATTTCAAGCGTTAATCAACACTTTTGTACTTTTACTTGAAATCCTCTCTCTATCAATTTACACTCTAAAATTGATAGTGCCGTACCGTAATATTAATTAACTCGAATATTCAACTGAAACAACTATGAAAATCAAACGAATACATCCGCGGATTCTCTTTGGCTTATTGCTGGTCCTGCTGTCAATTTTCTTTTATGTAATCCACTACCTGCTTTTCAAGGATACCCATCACATCTTTATTTACCTGGTAGGTGATATCGCATTTGTCTTCATAGAGGTGCTGCTTGTTACGCTGATTATTCATCAAATATTAAGTGATAGAGAAAAACGAGCGATATTCAAAAAACTGAATATGGTCATCGGAGCTTTTTTCAGTGAGGCAGGCATGCCTTTGTTACAGTATTTTCAAGTTTTCGATGCTAATGCCGACAAGGCCTCAAGCCACCTCATTATCAGTGATGATTGGTCACCAGAGCATTTTATTCTGATTAGAAAAGAGCTGCACAATCATAATTATAAAATTGACAGCCGGGCCGGTGACCTGGACGGGCTGCGGAATTTCCTTGTAGAAAAGAGAGGTTTTCTCCTGCGCCTGCTTGAGAATCCTAACTGGTTAGAGCATGAAGACTTCACAGAGCTGCTTTGGGCGGTCTTTCATTTGGCGGAGGAATTGTCGCACAGGACAAGTGTTAAAAAGTTACCCGATACAGACTATAAACATTTAGCCGGTGATATTGGAAGAGCATACCGATTATTGATCCGGCAATGGCTTGCCCATATGGAACATCTCAAGAACGATTATCCTTACCTGTTCTCTCTTGCTATCAGAACCAATCCCTTTGACGCCGATGCATCGCCGGAAGTAAAATAAATAATTATAATGCTATCGCCAATTAATGATAGCCGGCTCCGGGATAAAGTATATTCAGCGCCAGTGTATGTATGGGGTCAAAGACAGGGCCAAAAAACTGCCAGGCAACGACCAGTCCTATCATTCTATGCATCGGCTGATATAGGAAACTTTCATAGCGCTGCGCGGCCCGGTCGCTTAGAAAAAACAAAAGCACATTACTGCCGTCAAGCGGAGGCAGCGGAATCAGATTAAAAACCAATAAGATGAGATTCAGTGAAAAGAGGATGCTTACGACGACCGCCGCGGCGTTTGCCCACCCCTGCGATGCCGCTGCGACAACCTGTGTGAAATTAATTGTCTCTGGTGCGTGGAAGAAGCCAAAAAGTATCCCGCCGTGGATTATCAATGCCGCCACAAAAACAAAGATCAAATTTGCACCGGGTCCGGCCAGTGACATCCAAACCGCCTTCCGTCTGTTTCTCTGTGCCCAGTAGGGATCAAACGGCGCGCTTGCCCAGCCTATCATCCATCCGGAAAGCAAAAACGAGAGTATCGGAATGGCAACCATGCCAAAAGGGCTTCTTTGGATATGGGGTACGGGGTCTACAGTAACCAAGCCGTAGTGGTAAGCTGTAGGGTCCCCCAGCTTTGCAGCAGCAAATCCGTGACAGGCTTCGTGAAAAGTCGTGGAAACGATAAAAACCACATACCAGATTATTCCCAAGGCGATAAAATCCATTAATATTTCTTCGCCTTTATTTTTTAATCGAGACGAAATAAGCTTCCCCAAGCTTTGTATCAAACTCGATAATATTTTCTTCAGGGCTGGTGGTCTTCACTAACCTGCCAGCAGAAACGACCTTGACTGACACATCGGTATGTAGCCTGCACTTGCGGCCCAGCTTCGAGCGGAGTACGGCGCCGGTGAGCTTTCCATTCTTCCAGGAGATGTCCACTTCGAAACCGCCGCGGGCACAGAGGCCCTTGACGTGTCCGGCCGGCCAGGCCTTAGGTAAGGCTGGCAGCAGATGCATCTCACCAGTGTGACTCTGCAACAGCATCCCTGCGATTCCGGCTGTGCCGCCGAAGTTGCCGTCAATCTGGAACGGCGGACAACTGTCGAACATATTCGGCAGAGTGCTTTTGGTGATTAATCCGGCAAGCATCTTGTAGGCGTGGTCTCCATCCAACAGTCGCGCCCAGAAGTTGACCTTCCATGCCTTGCTCCATCCTGTGCCGCCGTCGCCGCGATGCGTGAGTGTAACACGGCATGCCTCTGCCAGTTTTGGTGTTCGGCGCGGGGTGATTTCACAGCCGGGGTGCAGGGCGTACAAGTGGGAAATATGACGGTGCTGGTTCCCGGGATTGTCCTTGTCCTGGAGCCACTCCTGAAGCTGTCCGTGCCGGCCGATCTGATTTGGCGCGATTCGGCTTCGCAGCTCGGTGAGCTTTCGGCGAAAGTCTGAGTCAACACGGAGGCTTTCAGCAGCTTCGATGCAGTTGGCGAACAGCTCACGGATGATTTGATGGTCCATAGTGGGGCCTGCGACCAGCCCACCCTGCTCTGGAGAGTTGGATGGCGTGCTGATGAGCCAGCCGGTCTTCGGGTCCTCGATGAGAAAATCGACGAAGAATAGTGCCGCTCCCTTCATCACCGGATACGCGCGTTCAGCGAGAAACCTTCTATCGCCGGTGAACAGGTAATGCTCCCAGAGGTTCCGTGTCAGCCATGCCCCACCGGTTACCCATATCCCGTGGTTGGAGTTATTTATGGGAGCAGTTCCCCGCCAGAGGTCGGTGTTATGGTGCAATACCCACCCGCGGCAGCCGTAGTGCACTTTTGCGGTCCTTCTCCCGGAGATAACAAGGTCGTCGAGCATATCGAACAGCGGCCCGTGACACTCTGATAGGTTGCACACCTCAACCGGCCAATAGTTCATCTCCGTGTTGATGTTGGTCGTCCACTTGCTTTCCCACGGCGGTCTGATTTTTTCGTTCCAGATTCCCTGTAGGTTTGCCGGCTGTGAATTGGGCCGAGAACTGCAAATGAGCAGATAGCGGCCAAACTGAAAATACAGGGCCGCCAACTGTGGGTCATTGCTGCCGCCGAATGTACGGAGCCGCTCGTCGGTCGGCCGGGTCGGTGGCGCCCAGGTCGAGCTCGACGCGGCGGAAAAGTCGGCGATGGTCAATTACATGCGCGTTGCGTAAAGATTCGTAGCTTTTGCCGGAAACCGCTCGTATTACCTGGTCGCATCGAGCCGCAGGGTCTGCGCTGACGTCCTTAAAGTTGGTGAAACTGGTTGCGGCCGCTAACAATAGCGTCGCTGCGTCGGCACCTTTTACTTCTACGGCTTCGTTAGTTACCTTCACTTTGCCGCCATCAGTCGAGACGAGCAGGCGTGCCTCAAATTTAAGACAGTTGCCCTGCCTGCCTGAAGGATGACCATCCGAGCGCATTTGCCCCCGCAGGGCCAATTGGGTCTTACCGACGGCGACCGTCGAAGTGTCCGGCTGAGCGCCATTCATCTTCGCGGTAAAGTTGACACTGCTGTCCCTATCGGCGGTGATATGCACAACGATTACCCGGTCGGCAGCGCTGGAGAAGACTTCTCGGGCGAACTTCACACCATCAACAGTGTACGTGACGCGGGCGACCGCGGTATCCAAATCCAGCTCACGACGGTAATCACTGAACTTGTGAGAGCCAAGAAAGTGCAGATGCAGGTCGCCAAACGGCTGATAGGCATGCTGGCGGAGCGGCACACTCATCATACGCTCCATCGCCAGGGCCTCGGCCTGACGCTGCTTGCCCTCGAACAACAGCTTGCGGACAACCGGCAGATAATCGGCAGCTCCGGGATGTGAATAATCGTGTGGCCGGCCGGTCCATAGTGTGTCCTCGTTGAACTGCAGCCGTTCGTTTTCGGCGCCGCCGAAGACCATCGCACCAAGACGTCCGTTTCCAATGGGCAGAGCTTCGGTCCATTGTTTTGCGCTCTTGAGGTACCACAGTCGTGATGAACTTTTTGACAATTCCGAGTCGGCAAGTCCGCCGTAGGTGGAAGCAGCTATAAATTGAGCTGCCAGCAAAACAAGCGTAGAAAGACGCCAAAGGACAATTTTATCGGTACGGGCGGTCCGCGAACCGCCCCTACTTGTTCTGCAAGTTTCTACCATATATCGTAATAATACGCGAAAAATGTAAAAAAGTAAAAATTAAAAACTGTGGAATTCAAGACTTTTAAGCTCTTAGCTTTCGGTGTGACGCTTTTTTTCAGACCTTTCCCGAATGTTGCGGGGAAACAGACGTCCGGTAATAACATCGGTGTTTTTCGGATTCAAGAAATTTGGCAAAGATTAACCGCCGAGACCGCCGAGAGCGCAGAGAAAGACGAGAATAAACGGAAAAAAGAAGTGAAATATTAAAAATCTCCGCGGACTCTGCGAACTCGGCGGTAAAACTAAGGGGCTTTAATGCAAAAGGCATTTTGTTTATTGCTGAATTATTCATATATTTTATATGTCTGGTATGTGCGGTTCGCGAACCGCCCCTACCCGACATAAAGCGCAAAGATTCGTTTCTGGACGTAGAAATGGGGGTAGATATGAACGAAGTAGTGATGCTGCGCGGAGCCGAGCCGAGGGAAATTCTTGAAACTGCAATTGCAGAAAAAGTGCCAGCCATTATGTCCTATTTGTCCAAAGGTAAATGGCACGTCGCAAAGGTAGTGCTGACGAATCTTGGAGCCAGTAGACTAAGTGTTAAGATATGGCCAAAGGACAAACCGCGTCCGGTAAATATACACGTTCATCAGCCGGTCGGCGTATCGCTCAAGTACGGATACGGCAAGTTTGTTTTTGACACAACCGTGGAGGGTCTTGAGCAATCGGCCCCTGTGCCTTCTTGCGAAAGCAAGAGTGGGGGCCGAGGGCAGAACGGTTCGTGTACGGGCGGTTCGCGAACCGCCCCTACGGGCGGCCCTGAGCGAGGAAAGGAGTCTAAGGGCGGAGCGATAGTACTTGCGGTGCCGGAGCGGATTGAGATAGTCCAGAGAAGAAGCTATTACCGAGTTGATGTGCCCAAATCGCTGAAAGTAAAAGTGCTGCTGTGGCATCGTGGACAGAATTATGTCCCGGCAGACGTGGCGTGCAGCCCTGACAAGCAACAAGACAGCAGTGCCAGCACTGGTGTAAGTGCAGATGCGAACGAGGAGACACGAGATTATTACCAGGGCAGGCTCGTTGATATTTCTGCCGGCGGGGCACAGATTGCAGTTGATACTGCACAAAAACCTGACCTTAGGAAAGGACAGTTTATCGGGCTCACATTTACACCTATGCCTTATGAAAGGCCATTGATATTCGACGCCCAGATTAGAAACATCCTGCCAACAGCGGACAGCCAAAATATCTGCCTTGGTTTGCAGATTGTCGGCTTGGAAGCGAGTTCCGAGGGCAGGCAGATTCTTGAAAGACTGTGCGAGGTTGTCGAGCGTTATTTTCAGATAAACCAATCCGGCGCCAAGCAGCAGGAAATGAAAGGAGCATCCGAAAACACGATAAATCCCGTTGGAAATTCAGAAAATGCGGGCTAACCCGCAAAAAGGGACGATTTCTAACGGGATAAAGGGCATTTCGGAATCCGAGTCGAGAGGCACTGCGTAAGGCGAGGCAAAGGCGATTACTGTTCGGGTTCCCATTTTGCGGGCAGGTGTAAAATGGGCTTTCTCTTACGGATTACTTTGTAGTAAAACCATTTCACAAAGCTGCTTGCTGCAAAACCACAGAAAATCAATACCAAAGCGGCCTGTCTGCTCCAGATACACAGGGCAAGGAATAACAGCGCCCTGATGAGATGTGCGAAGGGTTTTTTGCCCTTTAGGTACTGATTGAGGATGTGCGGATATCTGATTCTGCTGACCATCAAGACCGCCGCGCCGAGGGCCAAAAACGGCAGGGCATAAATAATTACATTCAGGCTCGGAAGTGTTTCCTGATGGAGTATTACCAAGCTGACTATTACCCCCGCAGCGGCGGGCGTTGGCAGGCCTACAAAACTCATGTGGGCGGATTCGTCCTCCTCGTTTTCTACATTGAACCTGGCTAATCGAATGGCCGCACAGCTTATATATCCTGCCGCTGCCAGCCAGATGAAACGTTGGAGAAAAGTTTCTATGGCGGGATTAAGCCCTGCAAACTCGGCCAGTTTGTATTCAAGGACTTTCAGCATCAAAAATGCCGGCGCAACACCGAAGCTGATTATATCGCAGAGGCTGTCGAGCTGGCCGCCGAAGCTGGAGGTGCTCTGGCTCATTCGTGCCACTCGTCCATCGAGCATGTCGGCAATCATTGCCAGCAGTATCATGTAGCCTGACATCGCAAAGTAAGAAAACTGCCCGATGCCGAGCTTTGCCCCTTTGCCGGCAAAGACAATGGCCGCGAAGCCGCATACGCCGTTGAGAATAGTTATCAGTGAGGGCAGGACCGTGACGTACTTTAGCCTTTGCTTTCGCACCCGCCGCAGCAGGCTTTCTTTTGCAGCTTCTGTTTTTAATCTTGGCATAACTATTTCCCGCCAGGCGGTGTTCCCTCGTACTTTACAAGCGGCGTCAATCCTGCTTTGACTTTGTCGCCTATTTGTACGAGACACTTCACATTTTCACGAGCAGGCACATACAATTCCGTTCTTGAGCCGAATTTTATCATGCCGAATTTCTGGCCGCCAGTCAATTCTTTGCCCTCACTTATCTCGCAGACAATTCGCCTTGCGATTGCCCCACTGATTTGCCGAACAATGAGCCGCTGTTGCGGGCTGTCGGTCCTGAGCAAGGCCAGGTCTTTGGACTCATTAACGCGGCCGGACTGCGGATTTGCGGCGTTTTTGTATTTGCCCTTTTTATAAGTAATTTTCTCGACTTTTGCGTTACACGGAGCGCGATTAATGTGGGTGTTGAAAATACTCATAAATATCCCGACCCGCAGCGCATCTCCGCCAATAAAGTTATCTTCCTCTATAATCTCAATATCGGTTATCCGGCCATCAGCCGGCGCCAACAGCAGGTTCTTATCTGAAGGCGGACTTCGATAAGGGTCGCGGAAGAACATCAAAACCCATACGCAAACAGACGCCAAAAGCGCCTCTATCGAAACGATAGCCCACAACGGCAAAAAAGCCTTCCCCGCCAGCGGACAGATGACCATTAGTGTAAGCACTACCGCCGGGAAAATGACTACCTGGGGCCAACCATATTTCGTCAGTGGAATTCTCATATTTCGATTTTCGATACGCGATTCCAGATTCTCGATACCCGATTTTACGAGTATCGAGTATCCGGCATCAAGTATATCTTTATCCAGTGGACAATCAAGTCCGTTAAAAATTCGGGGTTTCCTGTCTGTTCCTGAATTTTATTTTTTTAAAAGACAAAAAATGGGCGGCAGTCCCCCCTGGTTCTTCAACAGGGTAAATAAAAAAGGCCGAACTGAGAGGTATCGGCCTTTCGGAGGAGGGTGATGATCTGCTTTTATTACAATCCGAAGTACGAAGTTCGGATTTCGAATTTTAACGTCATTCCTACAATATATAGACGTCAAACAGCCCAAAAAGTTACACGATTTTTCTAAAAGTCCTGAAAATTCTGTAAAAAAGGCGATTTTGGCATAAAAAAGGCCGACCTAACAAGATCGGCCAATTAAAGAAGAAGGAGTATCATTCCAGACTTAAGAAGCCGCGTACACTAACAGAATGGCTCATTTTTCAAAACCGCCGAGCGAACCGAGCCAGGTACAGTTGCTTCTATTATATATAGACGTTAAAGAGCCCAAAAGGTTACAAAGTTTTTTGTAAAATTTTTGTAAAATTTTGTAAAACCACCGACTCCAAAACAAAAAAGGCCAGCCCATTTGGATAGGCCTGTTCATTACTTCAGCAGTTTTTTATTCAACCAATGATTCTCTAATCTGCTCAGCTAACTGCGGTATTCTTTCATAAGTTACATCCTCCGGCACTTTTCCATTGAAAGCAAAGATGCGACAAAAAAATCTTTTTCAGGATATAATTGTGCAACCTTGTAACCAGGTCTTGACGGAGTAGTAAAGAGACGGTAAGCTTCAGCAAAAATGACGAATACAGAATAATGAATTTCGAATAAGAAACAAGGAAAGGACACAAGATGTTCACAACGATTGTTGATGTAATGGCAAGGGAAATACTCGATTCCCGCGGCAACCCTACTGTCGAAGTCGATGTACTGCTTGATGACGGCTCGTTCGGCAGAGCGGCAGTGCCATCCGGAGCCAGCACAGGCGCATACGAAGCGATAGAACTTCGCGACACAAGGGCAAAGCGCTATATGGGCAAAGGCGTTATCAAAGCTGTTAAAAATGTAAACGAAGTCATCGCCCCGGAAGTTGTAGGTATGGACGCCACGCAGCAGGAAGAGCTCGATGAACTGATGATTGAACTGGACGGCACGGCCAACAAAGGTAAGCTCGGCGCAAACGCGATATTAGGCGTCTCTTTGGCGGCAGCAAAGGCGGCGGCGGACTCGGCTGGACTGCCCCTTTACCGCTATTTAGGCGGCTGCAATGCCAATATTTTGCCGGTTCCGATGATGAATATTCTAAATGGCGGAAAACACTCGGACAATAACGTCGACTTCCAGGAATTTATGATTATGCCGATAGGTGCAAAAACTTTCCCACAGGCATTGCAGATGGGGGCGGAAGTCTTTCATACTCTAAAATCCGTGCTGGGCAAAAAAGGCTACGCTACATCGGTGGGCGACGAAGGCGGCTTTGCTCCCATGCTAAAAAGCAACGAGGAGGCCCTGGAAGTGATTATGGACGCCATAAAGAAGGCCGGCTACAAACCCGGTAAGGACGTCGCAATCGCACTCGACCCTGCTGCAACTGAAATGTTCGACAACAAGACAAAGAGCTACAAGTTTTTCAAATCCAGCCCGAAGAAAAAAATCTCGTGCGATGCCTTGATTTCGCACTGGGCCCGATGGGTGGACAAGTATCCCATAATTTCTATTGAAGACGGACTGGCCGAGGATGATTGGGCCGGCTGGACGAAACTAAATAAGAAGCTTGGTGGTAAAATCCAATTGGTCGGCGATGATTTGTTCGTAACCAATACGAGGCGTCTGGCAAAAGGTATCAAGCTCAACTGTGCCAATTCGATATTGATAAAGCTCAACCAAATAGGCACGCTGACGGAGACATTTGAGGCCATCAATATGGCCCGCGCGGCCGGCTGGACTGCCGTCATCAGCCACCGAAGCGGTGAGACCGAGGACACGACAATCGCCGATTTAGCCGTTGCCACAGGCGTGGGCCAGATAAAGACGGGGTCGCTTTGCCGAACCGACAGGATCTGCAAATACAATCAACTGCTTAGAATAAGTGAAGACCTCGGCCCAGCGGCAAAATACTCCGGCAGTTTCGTCGTGCGTCGTGCGTGATGCGTCGTGCGAAAAGAAATACGCAATACGCAATACGAACATGCGAAAGCAAAATATCATCCGAGTGTTTTTGTTTGTTGTCTTTTTCAGCATTGGCGCAGGAGCGTTGAGCGGCTCTATACTTTGTGCTGATTTGCTTCGATACTATCACGATAGAGAACTGCTGGAAGCAGAGAAAGAACTGTCAAATCAGCTCAAATCCCTGAACGCCGACTACGATGCCCTGCTGGAGCAGTTGGATAAAGACCCTAATCTTATCAAACGGATTGCCCCTGCTACGCTCGGCGTGGAACATAACGACGTAGATACTATTTACCCGAAGGCAACAGCCGAGCAATTGGCCGCCGCCAGAAAAGCCCTGACGGAAGATATGGGCCTAAACACTACCGACTCGACACTGCCCACGTGGCTTACCCGCTGCAAAGAACCGGCGCGACGAACAATGCTTTTTTTTGCCGGTGCAGGTTTAATCCTTGTTTCGTTTATATGTTTCGGTCCGGCAAAAGAGAAAAGTCGAGAAGAAGCCAAAAGTTAAACTCCATTAGATAAATCCCCCAACAAATATCTAATACCAATTACAGTTAAAGATTGCCGATAGAATCAGACGTAGCGCCGACTGGAAGGGTCTGGATTCCTGCTTTCGCAGGAATGACAGGCTCAGGCAATCGGCAATAACTAAGTAGAATTGGTATAATGGGTTAAACTCGCAAATATGTTTCGAGCTGTTGGTCCGCCGCCCACAACTTTGTACGGGCGGTTCGCGAACCGCCCCTACCGGGCGGCTAAGGCCACCCTGAAGATAGCGCCGATCGGCCTGGCGGTGATGATTTCCACGAAACCATCGTGCGCCTGGGCGAATTTTTTCACGAGCGCAAGACCCAGGCCCGTTCCGGTGGTTTCGCGTGTAGCTTCTGACCCGGAGCGGAAGAACTCCTCAAAAACTTTATACCGCAGCCGATGAGGCACGCCGGGGCCATGGTCCTCAACTTCTATTAAGATGAACCGGTCATCGCTCCTGGTTCGGACCGTAATAATCTTATCCTGTGCATTACGGGCGTATTTGATTGCGTTGTCCACCAAATTAACAACTATCTGTGTAACGGCATCAGGGTCAAAAGCCGTTTGACCAAGCTGCCCAAGCTCTGTTTTTATCGAAAAGCCGTTCTGCTCGGCATAGGGCTTCATCATTTCGACTACGTCCGCAATGCACTCGTTAATATCGCCCAGACTGAACGTATATTTTTTCCGTCCCTTTTGGATGCGAGAAAAGTCAAGCACGTTCTCAATGAGCCTGCTCAATCGTTCGCTTTCGGCCCGCATACTCCCGTAATATTCGGCGAGCTTGTCCTCCGATTTGACCCAGTTCTTCTCCAGCATCTCCGAGTACATTCGTATTGAAGTCAGCGGAGTTCTAAGCTCGTGCGAGACGGCGGATATAAAATCATCCTTTTTTTGTGCTAATTTGAGCTGCGTCCTCGCACTGAGCCATAAACTGGCAAGCGCCAGCGTTACCGCCAAAAGCACTATCGAAATAATACCGAAATACCAGTGTCGAAGCTGACTTATCTGTTCGGCAATCCAGGCAGGGTCGATTTCCATAAGGTTTAATACCAGCTCACCAAAGTCAAAGACTAATACTGCTGTATAGGCGGCATTTTTATTTTCCGCCCACCCATTTTTCGTTTGAGGTAATTCAAAGCTCATACCGTCGCGCATCAACCGCCTTGTGGATTCTTTGACCTCCTGAATCAACTTCTTTTCATTAAGCTGGAATCCCTGTAGAAAATGCGTGTCTTCGATTTGTACGTTTCTGACCAAAAACACCTGCCCGCCAAATATGGATTCCTCAGCGTTCCCGCCGCCGGTAACTATGGGCTCAAAGCCTCCGACCCTGACCTGCACTGTATCACTTTGCTCTTCCTGCCTGGATAACTGTAACTCAACGTTCGTATCCAGCGCTTGCTCTATTTGTGCTATTTGTGGTTGGGACAGCGCTGACTGGCTCGCCTCCTCCGATTGTTCTAAATCCGTTTGTACATTCCGCTGCCTTCTGCGGGAATCTTCTACTCGCTGCTGCAAACCCGTGTTTGCAGCAACATTGTCTATAAATGTCTGACGCTGCTGCTGTATAATCTGAGTTTTTTGTTGCTGCGCCCGCAGACTCTCGATGGGCAAGTCCTTTCCCTGCCGGCCTTTCAATCCTTCGACCTTCGCGTCTTTGCTTTTCTGAACGTTACCTTTGGCCAACTTAGCTTGTTTAAGGGTTTCCAACGCGGTCTTTGTCGAGCTGCTAACTTCTTTGCTGAAAGCCATTTTGAATGAAGCCGGTGTCACACCATTCAGCACGGGCAGCAGATTGGTCTCTATGTTTTTGCGGTTAAACTGTACTTGAAGCAACAGTATTTTGTTTTCCCCTGTCGCACCCTCCCTTTGCACTATGTCGTCATTTGGGGTGATGATGGTGCCGTTCGACTCGATTTGAAAGTTGCCCCAGGCGAAGCTGTTGTCCAGCCTACCGGCCAGCGGAGAGCGTAAAAAAGCCACCTGCTGAGCTCGCCGACCAGGCGCGACGTTTTCCGGCACATAGTAATACTGGTAATCGGTATAAGGGCGGTCCTGTTCGGTCAGAATAAACTCATCGAGTTTGCGGTTGACATCCTGCCTGATTTGCTCGGCCACCTCGGCAAATTCGCCCAGACGCGCCCCTTGCAGTCCCTCTGCCCATTTTTCGACGGCGTGGTATCCCAGCACCGACAGGCCACAAAGGGCAGAAAGAATTATCACCGATAAAATAATAAGTCGCCTGTACATATCTCGATTCTCGTTTCTCGATACTCGATTCTCGATACTATAATGAGCATCAAGCATCGAGCATCGAGCTACAACTACGTTTCATACTTATAGCCTGCCCCTCGCACGGTTTTGATAATCTTCGGGTCGGCTGAGTTCTTCTCGATTTTGCTGCGCAGTTTGGCGATGTGCATATCCGTGGTTCGGGTGCCCAATTCACTCATAGTCTCGTCCCAAACCTCTTTGTAGAGTTCTTCCCTGCTGATGACCCGGTTTGGATTTGCGGCAAAATACCGTATGATTGCCGCTTCTCGCTTTGTAATTTCTATTTCCTGATTTTTGTGCATCACTTTCAGCGCTGCAATATCGACATCCAAATCTGCAAATTTAAAGGTAAGCCCGACTGCTCTGGCCGGGTCCGTCCGGCGCAGCACCGCCTTTATCCGTGCCAGCAGCTCCTCGAGCGCAAACGGCTTTGTGATATAGTCATCTGCTCCGAGGTTCAGGCCGGTCACTTTTTCTTTTTCCTGCCCCTTGGCCGTCAGCATAATGACGGGAGTCTGCATGCCGTCCCGACGCCATCTTGTACAAAGCTGCTCACCGCTGATTTTCGGCAGCATCAGGTCAAGCAAAATCAAACAAAAAAGCTTCTCAGCCACAATACGCTGGGCTTCGAGACCATCCACAGCTTCGGTAACACGAAAATTATGAAACTCGAGAAAATCCCTCAGTGCCGAGCGGATTTTCTGCTCATCTTCAACTACTAATATGTGTGCTTTTTGCTCCATACGTCACCTACTATATATTATAGACTAAATCGGGGCTGAAGGTTTGTAAATGTTTTGTAAAAAAGCTCACGTTTTATTTTACACCCATTTTACTCAACCGGCAGCCGTCAATGTCGTATTATAGATTTAGTTCGAGAAACAATTTTACAAACCTTTTTGAAAGGAACTGAAAATGAAAAAGTTAATGCAGACAATTCTGTTCAGCCTTTTGGTACTGCAGGCAGATTTGGTTTTCGCCGACATTTCGCCTGCCGGTCAGTTAAGGCTCAATGCAGCAATGGGGCATCCTGTCATGTTAGCTCACAAAAAGCAGGTCGCTTATCTTCGCATAGGGCTGACAGGTTTTACATTGCCAACCCGGCAGGATCGTGCGCCGGTCAACATCGCAATTGTAATCGACAAATCCGGCTCAATGAGTGGCGACAAAATTGCCAAAGCAAAGGACGCAGCGATCATGGCTATCGACCGTCTCAATTGCAACGATATTATTTCTGTCGTTACTTATGATTCAAGGGTAAATGTTTTGGTGCCGGCCACGAAAGTTGCGGACAAGGAAATGATATTCCGCAGGATACGAGACATCAGCGCCGGCGGAAGTACGGCTTTGTACAACGGCGTCAGCAAAGGGGCAAAAGAGCTGAGGAAGTTCGTTTCCGACAATCGAGTTAACCGGCTGGTTTTATTGTCGGACGGCCTGGCGAATGTCGGCCCGCAAACTCCGACAGAATTAGGTCGGCTCGGAGCTTATTTGATTAAGGATGGTATCTCGGTAACGACTATCGGCCTGGGACTGGGTTATAACGAAGATTTGATGACTCAATTGGCTTATAAAAGTGATGGCAGCCATTACTTCGCTGAAACTGCTGATGAACTTTCCGGTGTTTTTGACAGCGAATTTGGACGGGCGCTTTCCGTAGTAGCCCAGGAGATTCAAATAAAAATCAGATGTGCACGTGGTATAAGGCCCATCCGACTCCTCGGAAGACAAGGCCTAATCGAGGGACAAAATGTCGAGGTTTTCATCAATCAGCTTTATAGCAAACACGAGAAGCTCATTATGCTGGAACTCGAAGTGCCCGGAAGCGCCAGGGGGCACAAACGAAAAATAGCTGCGGTTAACGTCAGCTACACGAATCTTAAAAACCATACGACCGACAGAATCAGCAGTCAGGTAGAGGTGAATTTTTCAAATTCAGAAGAACTAATCGAAAGACAAACCAATCATGATGTGATGGCCGATGTGATTGAGCTTATCGCCACCGAACGCAACGAGCTGGCATTGAAACTAAGGGACAAAGGAAAAACGAAGCAGGCTTGTGAACTGTTGTTCGAGAATGAAGCGTATCTCAAAGACAATGCGGCCCGGTACGATTCTCAAAAGCTCACAAAATACGCTGAGCAACAAAGAGAGGACAGATATAATATGGACGAAGCAAATTGGGCAAGACAGCGGAAAATAATGCGTAAGTATCAATTCCACAACAACAGTCAGCAAGGCAAAAAATGATTTGTCAGAATAAAATTTCGTAATCACAAATTTTGAAAGGAGCACAAAATGGAAAAGAAAACACAAGCCCTCGTATTAGCGGTTGTGGTAATCGCTCTGGCGACCACAGCGGCCTTTGCAGATGCGCAAACAATAAGCGGGGCAATCTCAAAGGTAACGGTTTACCGCGGCCAGGCCCTGGTGACACGTACGCTCAACGTTGATTTGCCGGCGGGCACTTCCGAGCTAATCGTCACAGACCTGCCGGCCAAGATTGTTTCCGAAAGCATTTATGCGCAGACTTCGGGCGATATTAAAGTGCTGAGCGTAAGGTTTCGGGAGAGAGCGGTAAGGGAAGATACGCGGGAAGAAGTCAAACAGCTTGATGCCCGGATTGAGGATGTAAAACACAAACTTAAATACGCTGAGAGCAAGAATAAGCATCGTGAACGGCAGTGGGAGATGTTCGCGAAGCTTAAAGACTTTACCATTACGGCAGCTAAAAGCGACCTTAATAGGGGTTTGTTAACTTTTGAGCCTATTGAAAGCCTTACCAGCCTCATAGAAGAAAAGGGCCTTGAGTATCATAAGCAGTTTTTGGAGCTCGATGACAAAATCGCTCAATTGAAAAAGGAACTGGAGTTGCTTGATCGCAAACGTAAGCAGCTCGATGCCGGTCGTTCCCGGACGGAGCGTGAAGCGGTGCTGTACGTAAGTAACACAGCCAAGAAAAAGGCCACTATAGAGTTGAGCTATCTGGTAAACGGTGCTAATTGGACCCCACAATACAACCTGCGGGCCAATCCCAAACAATCAAACGTCCTGATTGAATACAACGCAGTCGTTAACCAGACCAGCGGCGAAAATTGGGAGGGAGTTGCTTTGAACCTTTCCACGGCCGAGCCGACTATGGTTTCCGCCCCTCCGATTCTCGAACCAATGCTCGTGGGCCTTTCTCGTCCTGCACAAACCCAACAGGCCGAACAACAGCGTTTTGTGCAGATTGAGAATGTTCGACGCCAGTTACAATCCCGCAAATACAATATTAAAAAGGGTATAGCTGCCAATGCAGACCTTAATGAACTGGCAATATCCAACCAGGGCTTTGTCCTTCAGGCCAGCAGTCAACAGGTGAAAGAGTTCCAAAAACAGTTGGCCGTTGTCGCTCGTAAAGAGGGTGTCAGCGTAACATACAATTTGCCCGGCAGGCTCAGCCTGCCCAGTCGAAGCGACCAGCAGCTTGTTACGATAGCTTCTGTTTCGGCCAAAGCTGACTTCACGCTCATTGCCACCCCATTGCTTACTGACTATGTCTATCTGCAAGCGGAGCTGCTCAACGACAGCGATACGATTCTATTGCCCGGACAGGCCAGCGTGTTCCGTAACGGCGAATTCGTCGGCAACAGCCAATTGCCGCTGGTTACTATCGGCGAAAAGTTGACGGCCGGCTTCGGCATAGATTCTCAGGTCCAGGTAGCCCACGAGCTTGAAGACAAAAAGAGCCGTGTTCAGGGCGGAAATCGCATCGATACATACCATTACCGTATCGCTCTGAGCAATTACAAGAATACCGGGGTCGAATTGCAATTGCTCGACCGGCTGCCGTACACGGAGGACACTTCCGTCAAAATAGAACTCGTGAAAACTGAGCCCGAGTTAAGCAAAGACAGCGAATACCTGCGTACCGCCCGTAAAAAGGGCATTTTGCGCTGGGACCTGAATGTGCCGCCCAATACCGTCGACGAAGATGCAACTGTTGTACAATACAGCTTTACGATGGAATACGATAAGAACATGCAAATCCAGCCTCGTCGCCAATAGGTCCGCATCAGGATAAGTGCTCCGGCCCCCCAACGCACTATTTTGCGTTGGGGGGGCCAGGGCCGGCTGCAGCTTCTGCCATACTCGGAGTTTCCGACATTCATATTAGATACGCCTTTCCTGCCCCTTACTTTCCAGGAGTCTCCATCGACACGACATTTTCTGCCCAGCTTTTTTTGAAAAAAGATTGTGAACGCGCGACTTTTGGTGTAAACTACAGCAGTATTTTTCAGGATTTTGTCTGAAAAGGGTTTGAAATTTTGACACTTTTGGCATTTTGATACAGAGGTCCATTATGAAAGTAAATTTTAATAGAGAAGCGCTTTCCGAGGTTTTAGGCCTGCTGACGTCCGTGGTGCCAAGCCGAACACCCAAGCCGATACTGCGCTGCGTCCAAATCACGACCGGCGAGAAAGAGGTCCGGATTTGCGCTACGGACCTCGAGATTGGAATCAACTGCCTGGTCCATGAGGTGCAGATTGAAGAGGCCGGCGAGGTGGTTGTGCCTGCGGACCGGCTGGCTGCCATTGTGCGTGAAAGTGTTGACGAGGTGCTGTCAATGCAGGCTGGGGAAGGGACCTGCGAGATACGAGGAGCCGACAGCCACTTTACGATTTATGGCCAGGAGCCGGGCCAGTACCCCACCGTTCCGGGCTTCGAAGGGCAAGCCAATATGAAGATTGCTTTGAGTAATCTTCAGGCCGGCAGTGACCAGTGTTTGTTTGCCACAGCCAGGGAAAGCAGTCGCTATGCAATTAACGGCGTGCTGTGGGAGATTAAGGGCAAAAAGCTTCTGTTAGTTGCCACCGACGGCAGGAGACTGGCACGCTGCAGGGTCAACCTAACTTCGGCCCCGGACGAAAAGATGGCGGCAACCAAGATAATAGTACCTGCCAAGACGATGTCACTGTTAGATAAAATCGGCTCCCACGACAAGGACGCGGTCGCGGTAAAACTTGTCGACAACCAGATACTGTTGAGCTGCGGCGATGTGGTGATAAGTTCGAATCTTGTGGAGGGTAATTTCCCGAAGTATGAAGATATAATCCCGACCGATAACGATAAGAAGCTGAAACTATCAACCGAAGCGACATTGAGCGCGGTCCGCCGCTCGGCACTGCTGACGAGTGAGGAGTCCAGAGGTATAAAACTGTCGATAGGAAAGGAAACCGCGGTCTTTTCCGGCAGGGCCCCGGAGACCGGAGATGCACAAATCGAGATGGCGGTCGATTATAAAGGCGAGCCGGTCGAGATTGGCTTTAATCCGCTGTTTTTGATAGATGTCTTGAGGGTCATCAAAACTCCGGAATTTGAATTGGAGTTAGGACAACCTGATAGACCCGGCCTGATAAAAAGTGGAGCAGATTTTCTCTATGTCTTGATGCCGATTAACCTGGGATAACCCCGCACCTATTTCGGGCTTGTGGTTTCGATTCTGATTTTAAGGTTTGATATACAAAACAACATTCGAGAATAATCGGCAGTTGGAATTCCGAAATAGGTGCGGGGCACAGCTTTGCATTTTTCGTTTTAAGTATTCGTTTCTGTAATGAATGAGGAAGGACAGCTACGGCGGACAATGAAGTGGCGAGCTAAACGGCACATGGACGGGGCAGTCACGTTAGGTGATGTCGCCCGCGAGCTTATGGAGAGCCGGATTTCTCCGGTAGCTGCCCGGTTTGGCACGGTAGCGGATGTCTGGAGTCAACTGCTGCCGACCGAACTCGGCCTTCACTGCAAAATCGCAGGCATTTCTCACGGCCAACTGAAAGTGTTAGTGGATTTGCCGACGTATATGTATGAGCTGCAATTATGCAGTTTCGATCTGGTCAGTGAGCTGCAGCGGCAATGTCCGCGGGCCCACATAAAAAAGATTAAGTTCATCGTTGGCTCACCCCGCTCCTCCTAAAGACTGGAAAAGGAGAGGCCGGGCTCACAGAGCCAGGCTTAATGCATTTAGGAATTTGAAGGTAAAAAGGCAAGCGTGAAGAATTTTTTGTTTCTTATGTTTCGCTTTTTCCGATATATCCAATAATAAGAGATGAAAGACCACAGATACGATGCAAGTAACATAAAGATACTGGGGGGTATAGAGGCGGTCCGCAAACGTCCGGATATGTATATCGGCGACCGTGGAAGCGGAGGCCTGCACCACCTGGTCTTTGAGGTACTGGACAACTCCATCGATGAGGCATTGGCCGGATTCTGCGAGAAGGTAACGGTGCGCATCCACGCCGATGGCAGCTGCACAGTCGAAGATAACGGCCGAGGCATACCGGTCGAAAAGCATAAAGAGGCCAAGAAAAGTGCGTTGGAGGTTGTGCTCACGACCCTTCACGCCGGCGGCAAGTTTGACAGTAACAGCTACAAAGTGGCTGGCGGCCTGCACGGCGTGGGCGTCAGTGTTACCAATGCCCTCAGTGAATGGCTCGAAGCTAATGTTTATAGAAACGGCAAGCACTATCATTTCGAGTGTGTCCGAGGGGTACCGAAGGGGCCGGTAAAGGAAATCGGCCGAATCGACAAACGCGGCACAAGAATATCCTTCAAGCCGGACGAGCAGATTTTCGGCGATACAGAGTTCGAATACGATATACTTTTGAAACGAATACGTGAGATGGCCTATTTGAATGCCGGCCTGCAAATTACATTCAGAGATGATAGGTCCAGGAAAAAAGAGATATTCAAGTTTGAGGACGGCATTAAGGCCTTCGTCAAGCACCTTAACGAGGGCAAAGAAACGCTTCACCAGAATGTCATATATTTCAGCAGGGAAGACACAGAAGCGATGTTGAGCTGCGAAGTAGCTATGCAGTACAACGATGGTTATACTGAAAATGTGCTGGTTTTCGCCAACAACATCCGCAATATCGACGGCGGCACACACCTTTCGGGCTTTAAGACGGCCCTGACGCGCACAATGAATTATTACGCCAAAAACAACAACTTGCTCAAGAACGGCCAGTCTCCGGTCGGTGACGACCTTCGGGAGGGACTAACCGCCGTTGTGGCGGTAAAACTTGCCGACCCACACTTTGAGGCCCAGACGAAGGTACGGCTGACGAATCCGGAAGTGGGCGGTTTCGTGGAGACCACGGTCAATGAACAGCTTGGGCACTTTTTGGAAGAGCATCCGACCGAGTCAAGACGCATTTTGAACAAGGCCATCCAGGCCGCCGCGGCAAGAGAAGCCGCCCGGAAGGCGCGTGAGCTGACCAGGCGGAAGGGTGCGCTGAGTACGTCGAACCTTCCCGGCAAATTGTGGGACTGCGCAAGCAAGGAAAAGGCAGCGACGGAAATCTTTATTGTGGAAGGTGACTCGGCAGGCGGCTCGGCAAAGGCCGGTAGAGACAGAAACATCCAGGCAATCCTGCCGCTGAAAGGAAAAATCCTCAATGTTGAAAAGGCCCGCGTGGAAAAAATGCTCGCACACGATGAAATCCGGACCATTATAAGCGCTCTGGGGACCGGCATCGGCACCGATGAGTTCGATTTAAGCAGGTGCAGATACGGCAAAATAATATTGATGACGGACGCCGACGTGGATGGCGCCCATATTCGAACGCTGCTGCTTACGTTTTTCTTCAGGCAAATGCAGCAGTTGTTGCACGCCTGTATGATTTATATTGCCCAGCCGCCTTTGTATGAGCTCAGGGTCAAGGGCAAAAAGAAATCTGAATATATCCTCAGCGAGAGTCAAATGCACAAGCGGATGATTAATCGCGGCCTGGAAGATACGGAACTCGTCATCAGAGACGGTACAAAAAGTAAGAAGGGCAAAAAGTCTGCCTCCCCCGCCGTTTTGCTTCGCAAAAACGAAGCAGCGAGGGCGCGAAAGCTCGGTGACAAGGAGCTGTCGGCGCTTGTAAAGCTCCTCGCCGAGGCCGAACGCATCATAGTGGTGTTGAAAAGACGCGGCATCAACTTTGCCGACTTCATGCAGACCTATTATGATGGCAAGCAGCTTCCTCGCTTTCGCATTTGTGCTGAAGGCCGGGAGGAGATTTACTACGAAATTGACGAATACGAAAAGCGGGTCGATGAGCTCAAAGAGTGTATCGAGACTACGGCTTTGGTCGAGGAGGAAGAATTAATTGTTGCCGAGGAGCTACACGAGGTAGCGCGGATTAATCAGATAAACGAAACGCTCAAAAGTGAGTTCAGTCTGAACTTAAAAGATTTTCTCTTAAAACTCGCAAGGAGCGTCTCCGGCGAAGCGCTTCCGACCAAGTTCCAGCTCATCAATGGCCCGGACACATACGACGTTGCGTCGCTCGGCGATATCTGCGCGAGCATAAGGCAGATTGGCGGCAAAGGAATTGAGATAAAGCGTTTCAAGGGTCTGGGTGAGATGAACGCCGAGCAGTTGTGGGAGACGACAATGAATCCTGATACACGGACTTTGCTGAGGGTGGCTCTGGACGACGCGGGCGAGGCTGACAGACTCTTTAGTATATTGATGGGCAGTGATGTCCAGGCCCGCCGAACCTTCATCCGCGACCACGCCCTCGAGGTCCAAAATCTCGACGTCTAATCTCGCGGCGCGTGTTGGGGGATGCGCAATATATATAGCCTTGCATATCCCCGTATAAAATTGAGCGAGATGATAAGGCATATTGTCACAAAATCTTGGTAGGGGCAGGCCTGCGTGCCTGCCCAGGGCAGCCACATGGGGCTGCCCGTACAGGGGTCGGTTCGCGAACCGCCCTAACCAATTGCCGGTCTTTGATTCCGTTATTGGAATCCAAAATATAGTTTTCGGGAAAAGGATTACACGATGGGCACCAGGTATCGCAACGACGAATCTCACTCTGCCGGACGGGGCAATCACAATTGGGTAGTCACCCGCCGAGTTTTTTTGAAGGGGTCTGCGGCAACACTGGCCGGTCTGGCCGTCGCACAACTTTCCTGTACTCGGCGGACCACACTCGGCCGCAGGCGAGGCGCGGCACGATTTGGCATAGTTACCGACAGCCACTACGCCGACGCCGATACTATCGGCTCACGATACTACCGGCATTCGCTTGATAAGCTAACCGAGTGCGTGGAATTGATGAACGCGCAAAAAGTTGATTTTCTCATCGAACTCGGAGATTTCAAGGACCAGAACAATCCCCCCGTCGAGCAAAGGACCATTAAGGACCTCCGGGCCGTCGAGAAAGTATTCCAAAAATTCAACGGCCCAACATACCACGTCCTCGGCAATCACGACGAAGACAGTATCTCAAAAGAACAATTTCTAACTAATATAGAAAACACTAACATAGACCCGGCAAAAAGCCATTATTCGTTCGATTTCAACGGCGTACACTTTATCATTCTCGATGCCAACTACAGGTCCGACGGCACCGACTACGACCACGGCAACTTCGACTGGACCGATGCAAACGTCCCGCCCGCGGAGCTAAACTGGCTCAGGGAGGACCTCGCTGCAGGACGCCGAGACGCTATTGTTTTCACTCACCAACTTCTTGACGGCACCGGCTCGCATTTCGTCAAGAACGCCGGCGAGGTCCGGGCAATCCTGCAGTCATCGGGCAAGGTCCAGGTCGTGTTCCAGGGCCATCATCACTCTGGAGGTTACAGCCGGATAGAGGGAATTCACTACTATACATTGAAGGCAATGGTGGAAGGAGCCGGCGAAGAAAACAATTCTTACGCTATCGTCGAAGTCCGTCCTGACTTTGGTGTTACCGTTACCGGCTACCGCAAGGCCGTTAGCAAACAGCTCGCCCCCGCAGCCGTTCCGGTTTGACCAATGATTCAAAAGGCACCTACCTGAGCGCACCTCGTATCGCAAATATTATGCCGCTTATCGCATTTACTTTTTGCGAGATTTTCCAAGTGCTTTGAGAATGCTCGCAGAGGTGTGCTTAGCCAAGTAGTTGGAACCCTCGGCGGTAAAGTGGACGTTGCCATTTGGCAGTTGTATCCGTCTTAGCTTCGGTAAGGCGAGAGCATAAAGGTCGTTAATCATCACGCCGTTTTCTTTCATAATTTTCTCAGCAGCTTTATTATATCTTATTTCGTCGCCGTTGATACGGCCCGGCTCGCCATCGGGAACGGGCGTTGTGCTGGCCCAGATAAGCTTGGCACCGGTGGCATTGAGTATCTTGACAAGCTTGCGCAGATTCTGTTGATATTCTTCGAATGTCAAATCCAAAGAGCCATTCAGTTTGTCCTTACGGCCGGGAGTTTTTGTGTTGCGACTTCTGTAGCAAAGGTCGTGCAGCCCCCAGTTGAAGTGTATTACATCCCATTTGCCGTCACCGAGCCATTGGTGGATGTTTTCCAGACCTATACCGGTGTGTCTGGCATTAGTGGGAACCCGGTGGACATTGGCCTTGTCTGTGAGCAGCTTGCGCACCGGCAGTGTATAACCAATCGAGATAGAATCGCCTATCAACAGGACCCGCGGCAGATTTGGATTGTCCTCTATTGGCGCAAAAACGGGATTTACACGCCTTTGTTTCTTTGCGGAGTGCTTCGGTTTAGAGACGTCTTTCAAATAACCTAATGAAGTAAGAAATCCGTCTGCGGCCTGAAGAGTTTGCTTAAACGAGCTATTATCTTTTTCCCTTCCATAGTTAAAAAAGCCGTGCCCCTTACCTTCGAACGGCACAAGCCGGCACACGTTGCCAACCTTTTTCATCGCTGCGCAGAAACGCTCAACACTCTCGAAAGGAACCGTCCGGTCCGCAGTGCCGTGAAAAATAATACAAGGAGGAACCCCTTTTTTTACGTGCTGCAAGGGAGACAGTTTCTGAACACGATTATTAAACCTGTCGTCCAAACGCCTTTTCTTCGACAATCCCACCAGGTCCACCGCCGGATTGAACAGCACTAATGCATTCGGTTTAGAACTGATACTGCGGTCTTCATGTTCATCATCGAGTCCCTCAATCACGCCTGTACATGCCGCCACATGTCCGCCCGCTGACCCGCCGCCCGCAATGATTTTGTTCGGATTAACGCCAAGCCGGGCTGCGTTGGCCCTGACCCAGCGGACAGCGGACTTACCATCGGCAACACATTCGAAGGCGCTCGTCCCGTGCCTGTTTTTGACACGATATTCAGCAGAAATCGCCAACATTGCCCGCGAGGCAAAGTGTTCGCAGTGGTGGTAAAACTGCTTCGGAGTACCGCTGACCCAGCCGCCGCCAAAAAAGAACACTATCGCCGGCGACAATTCTTTTTTGTCCCGTCCGTGCGGCTCAAATATATGCAGTTTCAATTCGACTTCGCCGATGGTTTTGTACATCACCACTACCGGCCTTACAGCATCTTCCTCGGGATTTTCCTGTTGTCCTTCTACTGTTACTGAAAGCACAGTAGTTACTATGCAAAATAACAATATCACAATGGTCTTTTTCACTTTGTCAGCTCTTTCAAAATAAATTATGAACTAATTCCAGGGCAGTGTCTTTGCGTCGGGGCTGATGGCGTGTTTGGGTCTGGGGTGCTTTGGTCCGAAGACGTACATAGCCTCTTGTTTCTCAATAACGACGAAACTTTCATCAATCGAGCCGTCCGGTTTCGTGACCTTATCGAGCGAAAGTCCGAGGTGCCTGGCGAGGAACTTATAGGCGCCGAGCCGTTTTGAAAAGCCATAATCGTGGCCCTCTTTGGGAAGATGCACATTCTCTATCTTGTCCTCCGCCCCGTAAAGTTTATAAACATTGCGAATATAAGGAAACTCGACGTCCGGAGTATTCTTCGTCCAATCCTTGCCATCGGAGATTAGCAACTGCGGCCGAGGCGCAGCCAGGGCAGCGATGTCCGCGTTGTTGGTTTCGTGGGTCGCGCTTTTGTGGATGGGCATACCACTTTCACAATTGCAGCCGCCGAAAAAGTGCGCCGAAACCATCACCGTGGGAACCGAGACGGCAATGCGGTCATCGACCGCCGTTAAAAGAAACGATTGTGTTCCGCCGCCGGAAGCGCCGGTTATGCCGATACGCTTTGGGTCGATGCTGCCCAGCGAAAGAAGAAAGTCTACTGCGCGGATGGAGTTCCATAGTTGGAGCTTTAGAACCTTCGGTCTGCGGTGGTTCCAGCCGGCGTTTTTCCAGTCGCCCCACCCAACCATATCGTATGCAAAAACGACGGCACCCATACGCGCCAAAGTTGCACATCTTTTTTGCATATCAGGCCGAAAGCGTCCGTAATCATTGTCGCTTCCCCAATGCCCATGGGGACACAGAACGCCTGCAAAGGCCCCCTTGCCTTTGCCCGGCCGGTATAAACTGCCCGTCACGAAAACACCGGGCAGACTCTCAAAAGCGACATTTTCAACGGTGTAGCCATTGTATTTGCGCTTGCTGTGAATGATAGGATTCAAAGCACATTTCTTGGGCAAAGGCAAAAGTTCCGCTCCACAAAGGATGCCCTCGCGAATGCGTTTGGCCCGCTTTTTCCACTCGGCCAGGTTCGAATAGCTCTGCGCGAATTTTGCAAGCTGTTCCTTCGCAGCCTCTTCGCTATGATAATTTCCCTGGCAAAGTTGTGGTTCGCCCCAGTTTGTTAGCGGCTCGATTCCTACCGTCTCAACAATTCCATCGTCGGCGACCGGCGAGAGCAGAATTGCCACCCGCACATTTCCCTTTGCCTTTGGCAAACGCACCATAAGCCGACTTACACCTTTGTTAGTTTTTTGGGGCGGCTTCTGCTCGGCTGACTCAACTACAAATCCCGCACCGGCGGGGGAGAGCACTCGTGCAATAAGTTGCTTGCCGTTGAGAGTAAGTGCTGCAACTTCTTTTTTCTTGATGGTGATTTTCGCATCGGTCGTCATGCCCCAGGCCACCTCGCACGGTTTTTCAATCTCGAACTCATCCTGCACGAGGACGGCCCTTCGATTTTGCACCATCGCAACGCCGCGTGTTGTTTTGTTTGAAAACTTTTTGTAGGCTTCTGTCAAATCAACAAGGACAAAGGCGGAGGACTTCTTTGTATCGAACCTGATAAATTTCGACTTTGCCAATTCATCCTGGTTCTCACCACCCAACAGGGGGATGTTATGGCTGTATGAGTTCAGACGATAATAGGACCACCGCTTACCACCTTTTTTTCTGTCCCAGTAGCCGGGCATATTGTAGTTGTCCGAGCCGAGGTCGCGCGCCCATCGAACGCCGAGGGCATCAAGCTCGAAATTGCCCAGGTCGAGATGGCCGTGATTGACCTGGTTGTAGCCGGCCTTGACACCGACAAACAGCGCTTCCGGGTCGTCCCAGCTACTGCGAAACACCGCTACTTCCACCGGCCCGCGGAAATAACGGTCGAGGTCTCTCGGTGCGGGCTTTTTAGCTGAACGAGGCACGTACCAAACCACGTGCTGTGGACTGGCGCTGCGTTTGGCAATCATCTCGTGTTCGGCCTCGGCATAAAAGGGATTATTGTAAGCGCGGGCGAACCAGAACAAACAGGGCAATGTCCTTCTCGAATTTCTTTCTCCACTGTCCGCCAGGTTCAGGTACATCCCGGTCGGGCCGGTCATATATATCGGGAAATTTGCCGCTTCGGGCATTCCTTTGATGCTCAAGAGCCCAAAGTCCTCGCCGAGTGCCGTTTCCAGGGCCGTCAGGCCGTAGGCGGTATATCGGCTGGCATAGCTCCAGTAACCAGGCCCTTCGCCCCACGCACCATCTGGGCCATAAGTCTTCAGCGCACGCGGCAGCGAGCGGACCGCAGCGGGAATAATTTGCTCGGCATACTGAGGATCGGATTCTGCAACAGCCAAAGCGCCTACTATCAGTCCTCCATTGCAAACCTGGTTCCAGTTGTGTTCGCTCTGGGCCCACCATTTTTTCCTGTATGCGATAAGGCCCTCTTCGAGGCCGTTCTTGATTAAGCCGGCCCTGAGCTTCCGGCGTGTTGGGGCATCAAGATACGAATACAACCAGTCATATCCGAGGCCGACGGCGTGTGACATCTCAGCCGTATCGAGAAAGTGCGACGGGTTCCAGTCTTTGAACGCACAGACGGCCAGCAGGTTCTCCGCCGCCTTTTTGGCATATTTCTCCTCGCCTGTCCACCTATAGGCCAAGCCCAGGTGGTAAATCCGGTGGACACATGCCCTGCTGACAGAAAGAAGCCTCGGCCCAATCTTCCTGTAGATAAGCACCGGCCTTTCGAGATAGGCATCCGCCTGCTTGAGAACGTCCTGCAAACACTTCTGCAGGACCTTATCTTTTGCGTACTGTTTTTTCAGAGCTTTAAGCTCTTTGTCCTTCAGCATCAACCGCGGATGGCCCTTTTCGAGTGTCTTAAGGACCGCCGAAGGCTCCACGATGAATTCCTTATCGGCTGCCAAAGTGGGATGCCAACAGAAGAGAATGGTCACCGATAGAACAAGCCTAAATGTATTCGTCATAATCCACCTCCATTTTGCTTGAGTGCTACATCTATCTATCTAACGATAAAGCTTACCTGCCTTCCGTACATCAACAAAGGCGGGGGCAAGTGGAACACGTGCTCAGGTAATACTGACAGGTAGCACTTCGAGAAGTGCTCCTGCCACACTTTCTGATTCGACCTTCGTTTTCATTACGTTCAATGAAACTATGCAAGAATCTTTTCCGGATGTTTCACTAAAGATGGTCCGATTCAACGCATCTAAAAATCTTTTGAGCAGATTGTCTAAATCTGGCCCGTAGGGGAAATCTGTAGGGAATTTGTCAGGAGGCAATAGGAAAGTGATGTTTAGTACGCATGCTTCCTTGACCCTCGGCAAATCTTTCGTCTGGTCTATTATTTTTTGTGTCCATTCTGCAGGAGCAGTAACCTTGCCTCGTCTTTTGTGTTTGCTATATGGAACCCCCTTAATTTCTTGGCAGATGTATGTCATCCTATTATGATCCCTAACAAAATAAAGTTCAGACGCAGCGAAATACAGGTCAGTTCATTTCCGCTACGAAACTGCCACTCAGACTGACAGATGTTATATAAGATTTTCAGCTTGCAAGGCAAGAAAAATCTTTTGCGCCGATTTATATGCATACAGTGAATTTGACAGACCTAACCGGACTTCGTATGATTACTATTGATATATAAAAGGATGGAATCATGGAAAAGTTTATTTACAAGACCAAAGAGCAAATGGGAGCTGCAGCAGCGGCACAGGCAGCAGAGGCTATCAAGCAGGCAATAGAAGACAAAGGCGAGGCAAGTATTATCCTGGCCACGGGGACAAGCCAATTCGAGACACTTAAGAAGCTGGTAGAGGCCGGCGAGATCGACTTCTCGAAAGTAACAATGTTTCACCTCGATGAATACATCGGGCTGAAGGCGGACCATCCAGCCAGCTTCAGAAAGTTTTTGAAAGAACGGTTCGTTGATAAAGTGCCGGATTTGAAGGCGGTACATTTCATCAATGGTGATGCAGCCGACCCACAGCAGGAGTGCCAAAGAGTTGGAACTATTATCTCAGACGCCGCTATCGACGTGGCGCTAATAGGGATCGGCGAAAATGGTCATCTGGCATTTAACGACCCACCGGCTGACTTCGAAACCGAAGAGCCATACCTTATCGTCGAACTGGACGAAAGATGCAGAGGACAGCAGTTGGGCGAAGGCTGGTTCGAGACGTTAGAGCAGGTGCCCCGGCGGGCGATATCAATGAGTATCAAACAGATTATGAAAAGTGCCTGTTTAATTGTCTCGGTGCCGGAGAAACGAAAAGCCGAGGCGGTCAGGAACGCGCTCGAAGGGCAAGTGTCGCCCATGTGCCCGGCCTCTATACTACAGAGGCACAAAAACTGTAAGATATTTATGGACGCCGATGCGGCATCATTGCTCTCGTAAAGGATTCAGGGACAGTCCCGAATTATAATTACAAGCTGTGCTCGATGTCACACAAGCTGCTCTCGATGATGCACAAGACGCTCTTGACGATGCAGAAACTGCATTAGCGACACGTGAAGCTGGTGAGTAACTAAGTTGTAAATCCATTATTATCGTTAGTATTGCCGGCACCGGTCAAATATTTATAATTAATGCAGGGCTTTTAGTTTTGAACAGGGAGACCAGGTGGATTCAAAGGGAAACCTGATTTTCCTCATACGCGTCCGGCGATAAGGAAGTCCAAAGATACTAAACACTATAAGGACGTGAAATATTCGGGCTGACTTTTATTTTACTGTATATCGAACAGGGATTGGGTCTTAATCATTGTTACCTGTTCGGGATAAGCTGCAAAAGTGTGGATGTGCAGCTCATTTCGTCTCGCCTCGAAGTCGATATAGCAGAAGGGCTGCAGCCGCCCGATTTGCAATTCCGGGAACTTGACGAACACACCACGGTTGCGGGCAAAACGCTCAAGGTCAATATGGCTCTGACGATACAAATTCGGACTCATCTTCTCGACCTGAAAATCCGTCAGATAACTTAGTCCCTGGCTCAAAGTGCATTTGTGAGAGCGCGGACCACGAAATTGAAAACGCTCAATCAACCCGCGAGAAGGCAGCATCTGGCCGGGAGCGCTTACAACCTCAGCCAGGCACGCATCCGCGGTAAAAACGCTGACAACATGAGTGCAGCCGGTTACCCAGATAATCGCCTCGTATTTGGCGGTCTTGATTCGCCGATTGGCATAAATCTGGAAAAGCTCCGGATGCAGAGGTCTTTGAAAAAGACTGAATGTCAATTCCTTAATGGCCACATTGATTTGCGGTAGTTCCATAATCCACGTATCCCAAAACAAAAGAATAACTTATATTGTTGAGGTTATTATACACAATTAGCGCATCTTTTTCAAGGACAATATCAGTATTGATAAGGCCGATTCCTTTGCTTATAGGACGATTGTTTTGCAACCTCTGCGGATTAAATGACTAACAGCCGTGAAGTTTTGTGAAAAAAAAATTAAAAACGCAACCGTCCCGACTAATTTACACTGCTAAAGAAAGCTGCATTGATAATCGTTGCAATAATATCGTAAAAAGCGTGAGTCCCCGCCGTAATTCCAAAACCACGAATCGCAAAAAGAACGGCAAAATAAACACCCGCAATTGTCCGAAATCCAAACTCGGTCCAGCTAAAGGCGGCGCTTAGTGCCAATTGCCCGTTCACAAAAACTATATGATGATGTGCACTAAACAAGCCCGCCGAGACAAGGACCGAGAGGACAATCGAGCTTTTGCGACTAAGTCCGAGAACGTCCTGGAACAACAGCATTAAAAAGCATATCAAAATCAAACGAAACACAAGCTCTTCATAAATGCCCGCTCCAATACCGGTAACAACGCTCGCCAGCAGAGGTTCATTTTTTACCTCACTGCCGCCGGTCTCCGTTGCCGCCGACGGCAAACTGTTTTCTGCAACCGAAGAACAGCTCAGCACCGCTTTGTCGTATTGCGTATTGTGAATTTCGAATCTCGAATCACGCATCATAAACGCCTGTCCCGAGCGCAGCCGAAGGGACTGGCGATGAAATCGCCCCGCACTGGCACCTAACTGGCTGATATCATCTTGTGGGGCGGGCGGACTGTTCAAAAACAAGCTCAATACAATCAACGGCACTGCAAGCAGAATGCACTCGATGGCCATCGGCCAAAGGTCGCCAAGACAAAATCCCCAGCGTTTGCGTGACGCTAATTGCAGACCTGCCAAAATTATTACAATCGCCAAAGGAGGCGCCACCCAGGCCACCTTGCCGCTGGAACCCAGATATTCAAGCAGATTCTGAAGCCAGACAAAGGCCACAACTCGAACCTGAGATTGGTTCAGCACGTCCGTGTTGAGCAGAATCGTTCCCACCTCGTAGAAGACAATAAACGGCAGGAGAAAAACTATCGCATAAATCGGTCGAGACGTCCGTTCAAGATACGAATCTCGCGTAAAGTTAAGCAATTGGCTCGAGCTGTGCCTGCGTTTGTCTTTCATCCGGTTAGCTGTTCTTTGTCTCATAACTCGTATAGGCTTTTGTCCTTAAACATCAAAAAAATAGTTGACTGGGCCGCTTAAATTTCAGAGAGTTTACTTCAAATAAATCGAAATTACAATAGTTAAACAAAGCGGCTTTTTCACAAGGAAAATTTCCGCAATGATAAGCGAACAGTTGACCGAAATTTACCAGCTCCTTTTCGACCGCTTTGGCCCCCAGCACTGGTGGCCCGGCCAAACGCAATTCGAGATAATCACCGGCGCCATACTGACCCAGAATACAAGCTGGACCAACGTCGAAAAGGCAATAACAAATCTAAAATCCGCCGACCGTTTGACCCCGGAAAAGCTCGCGCTTCTTGATGTCTCACAGCTTGCCGAGCTTATCCGACCGGCCGGCTATTACAATATCAAAGCGAAACGGCTCAAAAACTTCATAAACTGGCTGTTCGATAATTACGACGGCAAACCGACAAAACTCGAAACCGTTGACACCGACCAATTACGGGCCGAGCTTTTAGCGATAAACGGCATTGGCCGGGAAACCGCCGACTCGATTTTACTTTACGCTTTAGAGAGACCCATTTTCGTCATCGACGCATACACCGCTCGAATTGTCTTCCGTCACCGGCTAATCCAGCCGGACGCCGACTACGAGCAACTACGCGAATTGTTCCAGTCGAATCTGCAGCAGGACGTCCAGCTTTTTAATGAGTACCACGCGTTGCTGGTGAGAGTCGGCAAGGAATTCTGCAAACCCAAAGCCGGATGTCCCGGCTGCCCGCTTGAAGAATTGCCCCACTCTCTCGATACTGAATATTTCTAATCCCCCGCACTGCCTCTTCGTCATTGCCGCGAGACAGTATCACCCATTCCCTGCCAAGCTCCACCTCATACAGACGTAACGCGAAACAAGCAAAAAAGTACACCAGCTCAAGACCAGCAGGGCTATAATAGAAATGAGATTTATCATGGCACTTAACTGTTTCGACCAGATGATTCCGGTGAAAATCAATAGAAAGATTATCAGCATAAGTAACAACATTGTATAAACCGGTTTTCTGTAAAAAATCAACCGGATAACAAAAGCAAAAGGTGTAATCAACAAAGGAATAAAAAGATTCCCTGCACTAATTGCACGATATGTAAAGGTGACCTCTCGCAATGTGAGTTCCGGTACAATAGCCTTGAACAGCATAGATAAAGCCACCATGACTACAGCCACAACGCTAATCAGAACTGTTGCTATAGCGACCACCGTTATTGCCCCGGCAAACCTTTCTCTTCGGCCTCCTGAAATCAGCATACTTGAGTGAACCGGCAGTCGCATATTCACCACGGCAATCGCCGGCATAAAGAAAAATATAAATGTCGCCCCCGACCCCATATAACCAAGGAAGAATGGCATCATAATCACACCTAAGAATACACCCTTCCACTCTAATACCGGCACCACTCCAGCCGCGTATAATCCGCCCCATACATATCGTCCCGCGCTGACGTAATCGTACCTGTTCATTCGGCCGAGAAAAAATCTCTCCATTCGCGGGCTCGGGTATTTTTTCAATTTGTCCCACTTTGCAGCCATTCTAATCCGACGGTATCTTTTCACCTTGGTTGGATTAAAGGCGTCAAAGAAACCCATCCACGGCACATTGCAGTAACGTCGCGCCCGGCCCTCATCGCCCAGCCAGAACCACACAACACAACTGCTCAAAACTCCCACCGAAATAACCACAAGGGGATTTTCAACGATCACGCGTTCTATAACTGTATGCAGGTCAAAAAACCGCCCTGCTATAATTATCAACGGCAGAAATCCGATGAAAGCCACCGAGTTCCTGGCGGCAAAAGCAAGTCCGGCGCCAAGCAAATAAGAAATCAGACCCGCAAAAAATGCTGAGCAAACCAAAAGAACCAATTGCCCCGCATTTAAATAGGGATACACAAAAAACAGCAGTGACCCAAAAAGGCTAAACACTATTCCCACACAAAATACAAATCTCCTCGCCACCTTCCGGTGTCCGGGCAGACAATAGGAAAACGGCTTGGACAGGACCTCTATCGGCAGCACAGCGAACAAAAGCCCAACGACAAACGCCCCCACGATACCTATAAATCGTCCGTGCCCGGCCTCCGGGCCCTCAAACAACAATGCGATCCCTACAAACGTAAAAAATCCCAAAATCACATAAACCAGCCAGAGACCACGACGCTGATAAAGATGCTTCAAATTAGCGGTTAAGATACTCATTTTTACACTCCGGTAACGTGTTCTTTTTCCACCTTTTTAACTGACAACTATCTTGTATATCTCTTCCAGCGGCAGCGTCTCAATCTCTATCCAGCAATCCATACTTTTTGCCTGCTCCTGCAATTTCTCTCGCGGGCAGTCCTGTACCGTCAGTATAGCCTGCCCATCGCTCCGCTTACAGTGTAAGACGTTTTCAAACGGCAATTCGGCCGACAGCTCTCCGCCCAAAGCGCTGATACGCACCTGGCTGAATCGCTCTCTCAATTCGTCAAAGCTGCAATCTAACAGAATACGCCCTTCCTTCATTATCACTGCGTGGTCGATGACCTTCTCAACGTCGCTTAAAATATGCGATGAAATGATAATCGTGCGGTTCTCGGCCTGGATAATCTGCAGCAGCAAATCCAGAAACCGCGCGCGTGCCACCGGGTCCAGCGCCGCCGCCGGCTCATCCAGTATCAACAGCTCCGGCTCAAAACCTATCGCCAAGAGTATCGCCAGTCTCTGTCTCTGCCCGGGCGACAAAGAGCCGACACGTGCTTTCGTTGAAATCTCGAAGTCTTCGACGTATTTTTCTTCAAGCTCGCGGTTCCAGTTGGGATAATAGGTGCTGACATAACGGATTAGCTGCCTGACTGTCATCCAGTCAAGAAGCTCACCTTCCTGATGAACGTACCCTATCCGCCAAAGCTCTGCCGGTCCCAGCTTGCCTGCCTCACACCCGAAGGTAACACACTGGCCTTCATCTTCCAGGTACAGTCCGATGATGTGTCGAAGTAATGTGCTTTTGCCAGCCCCGTTGGCCCCCAACAGCCCTATGATTCTGCCCGCGTGAATCTGCAGGTCAATACCATCGAGGGCCTTTATCTTTCCGAATCGTTTGCACACTTTCCGCATCCGTACTATTGGTTTTTCGTTATTCATTAGAGTGACTCCTCGTTCTTGAATTGTATTTCCTATATAACCTGGCCAGCATTTCCCCGGCCTTTTCTTCAGGTATTCCCAACTGCACCGCCGTCACCGCCGCCTTTCTCAGAATATCTTCCAGAAGCCTGGCCTTGGTATGTGCCTTCTTGTCCTTCCGCAGTCTCGCTGCGAACAGTCCGACCCCGCGGCGTCTTTCCACTAATCCTTCGACCTCAAGCAGGGCGTACGCCTTGCTGACGGTCATCGGATTGACCTTTAGTTGCGCCGCAAGCTCGCGTACCGACATCAACTGCTCTCCTTCGCTCAACCGGCCTGCCATAATCTGCTGCCTAATCTGTTCGATTACCTGCCGGTAAATCGGAACTCCGCTGTGATGGTCGATTTCCAGTAACATATCGTTTTGCCCCTATTCTGTATTACTGTATTAGCTACTTAATACAGTATACAGCACCGGCGGACACCATGCAAGAAAAAAATAAAATTTTTTCAAAAAAATTGGCTCTCTCCACCCGAAACGCCTAAGTCTTTTGTAATAAAAGACTTATAAACTCAAAAATTTGCCGCTCGGACATGCCTCTTGACGGACGCCGGTTTATAGTGGAGAATATAAGACTGTAAACGAAGATTATCGGTGTACATAAAATCGGAATTTTATATGAAGGGTGACATATCATGTTGAAAAAAATACTTTGCCTGGTGCTGTTGTTAGCCGGCCGGACTGTTTGCGCCCAAACCAGCGACTATTTCAACGCCCCCTACGGCAAGCTGCTTCCAGCTTCCACCGACAAAGTCGGTTTATGGTGGGCCTCATCCGGCTGGAAAATAAGCCCGGACAAACCGCTGCCCACAGAAACGAGCCGGGCAATTACAATACGAATGGCCCGCAATGAAACCGAAGCTGTCCAGTTGGTGGTTCGACCTACATTTCGCTTGAAGGATTTTACTATACATATCGGCACATTTGCAATTCCGGGCGTAGCCGTCATCCCCAAAGAGAATATCGAGGTGCTCAAGGTACGATACGTCAATGTCACCAGGCCGACCGACAAAAGCTCAGTAACCGGTCTCTGGCCCGACCCGCTGCCGCCGTTTAAGGGGCCTATCGACCTGGAAGCAAATAAGAATCAGCCATTCTGGCTCCGCATCAAAGTGCCACGCAGCCTCCCGGCAGGAAACTATACTGGGTTTCTCGACCTTGAGGGACGAAACTATAACGACGGTATCACCGTGCACGTTGAGGTGTATGATTTTGTCCTCCCCGACCGGATGACCTGCACAACCGCCTTTGGCTTTTCCACGGGAAATGTATTTCGCTACCAGAAGCTCTCCGAACCCCGGCAAAAGCGTCAGGTCCTCGAAAAGTATTGGGCCAGCTTCAGCGCCCATCACATTTCGCCTTACAATCCCACCCCATTGGACGGATTAAAAGTCACCTGGCCCAAAGTCACCGAGTCAACCAGGCCCCAGCAGCTAAAGCCGGTATTTGACTGGACCGCCTGGGACAAGGCGATGCAGCGAGCAATAGATTACTATCACTTCAATTCCTTTCGCCTCAGCATTCCAGGCCTGGGCGGCGGAAGCTTTCATTCCCGGCATGAGCCCAAACTTCTCGGCTTTAGCGAGGATACGCCCCATTACAAAGCTGTCTTTAACGCTTACTGCCGCCAGCTCCAGGAGCACCTCCGCAGCAAGGGCTGGCTCGACGAGGCCTTCGTCTATTGGTTTGATGAGCCTGCCCCCAGGGATTATGAGTTTGTTATGAACGGTTTCCGCAAGCTCAAAAACGCAGTCCCGGATATCAATCGGATGCTCACCGAGCAGGTCGAGCCGAAACTCATCGGCGGGCCGGACATCTGGTGCCCCGTTTCCTCAAATTACAAGCACGAACCTGCTGAGCAGCGGCGCCGGCACGGCGAAAAATTCTGGTGGTACGTCTGCTGCGGCCCAAAGGCGCCGTACTGCACGTTGTTTATCGACCATCCCGGCACCGAGCTGCGCGTCTGGCTCTGGCAGACCTGGAAACGCAAAATCGAAGGCATCCTCGTCTGGCAGACCAACTACTGGACCAGCTCCGCCGCCTATCCCGACGCCGAGCGTCCCCAGAATCCTTACGAGGACCCTATGGGCTGGGTCAGTGGGTACAGCACAGCCAAAGGCACCAAAAGACCCTGGGGCAACGGCGATGGCCGATTCATTTATCCGCCCGAAGCCGCCGCCGACGCCCACCCGAGCGGGCCGGTGCTTGATGGGCCCGTCGACAGCATCCGCTGGGAAATGCTCCGCGACGGTATCGAGGACTACGAGTACCTCGTCATCCTGAAAAGGCTTCTCAACACTAAAAAGGACAAACTCACCACCGAGCAATACCAACAGTATTCAACTCTGCTCGATGTACCTGAAGCGATTAGCAAAGAGATGACCACTTTCACCAAGGACCCGGCTCCCATTGAGGCCCACCGTGATAAAGCAGCTCGAGCCATAGCTAAGCTAAACAAATTATGACTTTATGTTTTTTCCGTCTCTGCTTCTTTTTTTGTCTCCCCTGCAAAGCTCGTGCCCGCGAAGCCAGTACCTGCTCAGGCAGGTGAAATTCGGGACTGCCAACGGTTTACCGGCTGTCCCGGAATTTCTGATGTAATGGGTACAGCCGGCCATTTTTTTACAAGACAAAAAATGGTGTCAGTCCCGTACTCTCCGTCTCAGAAGTCCAACCAATCCCCAATCTCTATTTCTTTGGCTTTGCCCGTTTGCGCACGCGGCCTTTTTTGGACTTCCTTGCAGCTTTCTTTTTTCTAACAGGCACTTTAGCCAACGGCTCAACAGGGGACACGTTCAACTGCCGTGCGGGGACATTTACCGAAACTATCCGTACCTTCAACGCCTGCCCCAGACGAATGCTGTGTCCCGTCCGCTGCCCTTCAATGCAGCCAGCCCTTTGGTTATATTTCCATTCGTCCGGCCCCAAATCACCCATCCGGATAAGACCTTCGATACCAAACTTCCGCGACTGAACAAATACTCCAAAGCTCGTCAGGCCGGTAACAACGCAGTCGAGGCCGTCTCCGATACGTTTGCTCAGCATTTGCAATATCAAAACGGTCTTCAGCTCACGTTCGGCGTCCTCAGCCCGCTGCTCGGTAAAGCTGATATGTTTTCCAACCTCTGTTAAATCCATCTCGACTGAAATCTCCCTGGCCAGGTCCACCCGATTTTGCAGGTAGCATTCCAGAACGCGATGGACAAGCAAATCCGCATACCGCCTTATCGGGCTGGTAAAATGGCAATAGTGCGTAGAAGCCAGCGCAAAATGCCCGACATTCATCGGCGAGTACTCGGCTTTTTCAAAACTCCGCAGAACCGCCAGATTCACGCCGAAGGAACACTCGGCACCTTTAACAGCAGCCAATAAATCCTGTATCGCAGCCCGGTCCGGCGTCCGCGGCAGACTGTAGCCAAACGCTCTGACAAGCTTGGCCAGATTTTTCAAACTCAGAGTGTCCGGCTCCGGATGAATCCGCCGCATAAACCCGATATTCAACCTGTCCAAAACAGAGGCAGCCGCATCATTGGCCTCCACCATAAACATCTCGATTATCGTGTGGGGATAGCTGTCGTCCGCAGGGTGAGCATCTACAATCCGGCCGGATTTATCCATCACCAGTTCCGTCTCCGGCAAATCAAGATGCAGCATCCCGTTCTTTACCCGCCGCTCCTCAATCACCCGGCTCAGCGCCTCCATATCTTTCACTAATTCAGCCGCCTCATGTTTGGCAACTTTGGTATGGCCTTTCAAAATCCTGTCAGCCTGCAGGTAAGTCAACCGCTGCGTTGATTTAATAACACTATTGGCGAACCGTCGAGAAATGACATTGCCTTGCTCATCGTAGGTCAGATACACACTCTTAACAAATCGCTTCTGCTCCGGCTGCAAACTGCATATACCGTTACTCAAAATCTCCGGCAGCATCGGAATAACTTTGCCGGGCAGATAAACGCTATTGCCCCGCTCTTTTGCCTCGATATCCAGCGGTGAACCAGCCTGAACAAAATTACTGACATCGGCAATGTGAACTCCCAGCACCCAGTTACCTTTGTCGTCCTTTTCGAGACTTATCGCATCGTCAAAATCCTTCGCATCCTCCGGGTCAATCGTAATAATCACTTTGCCCGTTATTTCCTCTCTGGCCTCGATGTCTTCGGGATTAAACCCGCCGGCTGCTTCGCGTGCCTGCTCGCTGCACTCAGCATCAAACTCGCTCGGCAGATGATATTGCCGGATAACCGATTTTATCTCGCTTTCATACCGACCCGCCTTGCCGAGCACCTCGATAATCACGCCGCGTGCCAGGTATTTTTCTGTCGGATACGAAAGTATTTCGACCACAACCTTGTCCTTCTGTTTCGCCCCTTTCGCACCAACATCATCAACGGAAATCGGCTCGACAAATCCCGTCCCGTCCGGCCGAACAATCCAATCACCACCTTGTTTCTGCAACGTTCCGACAAACCTGTTTTGTGCGCGCTGGAGAATCTCGACCACTTCACCCCGGTACCGCATCTGCCCGCCGCGCTTACCTGCTTTCTTTACTTTGGCGGCAACAACATCACCCGTCATCGCCTCCGCTGCTCGCTTCGGCGGCACAAACAAGTCTCCGTGCGCATTAGGCTCCAAAGGCGTTATAAAGCCAAAGCCTCTGGGATTTGCTCGAAATGTCCCTATAATTCGCCCCGACATCGCAGGAAAACTAATCAGGTTCCTCTCACCGAGCACAATATGGCCGGCCCGACGAAGCTCTTCAAACGCCGACTTGAACTGCGGATAATTGTCTGCACTTACGCCCAACACCTTCGCTAATTGTGCCAGTTTCAGCGGTGTATAATCGCTGTGCTTCAATAACTTAACTATCTTTCTTTTGTAAATCTCAGGCATTTGACCAGTCTATAAAATAATCGGGAAAGCGCCAAATGGATTTCTATACGAACTCAGCATTTTATCTATGTGAAATTAAGAGCCTAAACACCCCAATTAACCTAAAAGAAGGAACCGCTTGGCGGACTGTTTTGAACAGATTTCTCGGCTCCGCTACGCTCCGCTCGAAATGACAGTCCCAAGGGGGACGCCCCCTGGCGTATAAGTTTTGTCAGACACTCTAAATCAATGAGTGTGTTCGCCCTAAATAGCGTTTGCCTTTTCACTGCGGCTGCATCCTTACCACGTCTTTCGCCCGCGACTGTGGTGTTACTTTTAACTGCCGGAGTTTACCTTCCCGATATACGCCTTCGACGGTTGTGTTCAATGGCGCGTGCAATTTGAATTCAACATCCCATTCTTTCGGCCAGGCGGGCAGCTGCAGAATTCTCCACCCTTTGGCCTGCAGCAGCATTCGCTGCAGCGCCGTCATCGCCACGCATCCGTGGTCCTGGTCGGGAATCCAATCGAAGTTCGGCCCCCAGAACGCCGGGAACCGGCTCCCCGCATCTTTGCTCGAAAAATTCTCAGTCACGTATCTCGACGCGTCTTCCGCCAATCCAAGATACGCCGCCTGTATCGCATCCTGGGTCCAGCCCCCGGTACGCTTGACTATACGCCGTCGCCATGTTTCCAGACCGGTTTCCAGGTTACCTGCTGCCCGACCATACAAGCGATACGGAAACACCGCGTACAATTCCGGATTCTCGGAGTTTCTCCTCACGCTGAATGTTTCTGCCGGCAATATAAAACTCTTTCCATTTTCTGTTTTAATTGGCAGCGGCGACAGGTCGTTGAGCGTTTTTTGCCATGCTGCTCTTTGCGATTCGTTGTTCGCACGTTTAGCAATAACCACCAAACGCCTGAGAACAGACATAAGCCCGGCGACTTCGGGAGTGGGATTAACGCACTCCCACCACGTCTCCAGCGCCTGGGACGGCTCAAAGCGAATCTTGCCCTTCTCGTCACGCTCCCAGTGCTCATCGTAGAATGTCACCGTCGCTTCAGCTAACGGCAGAAGCGTTTCACGCAGAAATTTCTCGTCCTGAGTGATTCTGTAGTAGTCCAACATCATCGCGGTCACTTCAATGCCGCCCTGCCATTCACGCCGGATATACCGGTTCACCGTCTCAGGCCCTTTATGTCCCCACCCGTAATCGCAATTTCCGTTTGTACCCCAGAAATACATCGTCTCCGGAAAGAACGCCCCATCGTGCTTATAATAAATTCTCGTCTTGTCCTTACACAGGCCGAGCACATCCTTATACATCCGAAACAGTGGCTGCATGAGGTCGAAGTCCCCCGTTGCAAGCATCGACCAGTAAGGCAGCCGCGTATTTTGCCACCAGAACATCCCGCCCCAGCGCCGATAGTCACCGTCATAATGTTCATTACCAATCTTCGCATCGACCGTAAAGATAGAGCCGTTGAACTTGATAGGATATGCCCCTCGCCCGCCGCACGCGTTAATCCACCGCTGCAGCACATATCCCCTCGACACGATAGATGCGTCCGCCTCTGTCACCGACGATGCAACAGGCTTCCCATTGATATACAATTTTGATTGCCCGCCTCTGCCCTCGTATGTCGCCGCAACATGTACCCATTCACCCAGCTTGAACTTCGCATCATAACCAAGAGTCCCCGCCTCAACTATCATCCGCAGCGAATTACCCGGATACGTATCCAGCAGGTAAGCGTTGGATGTCCCCGCCTTCGATTTGTCGATTATCCGCCCACCGCCGCCGCTGTGTTTGTCCGGAGCAATCCACGCTTCTAACGTACAGGCCTGCGTAAGATTCAGCCTGGGGTGATAAGCAACTTCCAGATACCCGTCACCGGCCAACCTTATGCACTTTCTGCCTTTATATTCAACGCTCTCAGCACTGCCTACAACCTTCGCCGCCAGCTTCTTATCAACTCTGTTTCGGAAAACACCCTCCCTGCTGTTTTTAAATGACCAGTCACTCACAAGCCCGTCATTCAGGTTAATTTGCTGCTCTTTTGCCAGAAGCGCAACCTCCTGTTCACTCAGCGCCCTGCTGAAAAGCCGCGCCCGCGAGATATACCCTGCGAACCGATTAGCTCCCTCGCTGCACGCCCCAATCCGTAACGGCAGCATATTCGTAGTGATTTCCTGCGCTGGCAGCGCCCCCGACACACGTATCCAGCTCCGGTTCCAGAATCCGTCCCACCACTTCCTGTGCGCCGCCCGCGCTGATTCCAAGTCCGTCGCATCGATCGCCGTTATTTGCCTTTCAAGCAGTCTCAGCCAGTCCGCGCTCCTTTTGGTCTGCGCCGTCAAAGGATAAATCGAAACCACAAATCGCTTCCGCGCCTTGCCCGATTTAAGAGTCTGGTTGCCGACTGCTTTCAGACCATCCCCTTTGATACAGCCGCCGAACGTCCGGCCCATCAGCGGGTCCGGATACTTGGTAAGTAGCTTTCCGAGGTGTTGATTCGTCATCGTTATTGGATAACACGACTTCTCATTTCGATGATACCACATAATCCTCTCGTCTTTGCTTGGTACGATAGTATCCGGATAAACGATAATCGGATAAGTATTGGTCCCTGTCAGTCCGCGTGCGCTGTTCGCTTCGCCACCCTTCAGTTCACGCTCACTCTTGCGCCATACCTCTAACCGCATTTCAAGATTAAATGCTCGTTTGCTCTTAGCCTCAACACGTATGACCTGCTGATTGGCGTCCACCCACACGCGCAGCGTTACTTTCCGCTCAGCCGTCCCTCCTGTTATCTCAATCTCACCTTGTCTTAGCTTCAGGGTCTGCTTAAATGGCTTGCCTTTCTCAAACGGATTCGGCGAAACCTTCACCCGCACCTTGCCGAGTTTGAGTAAGCGAGCGTTCTCACTCCACGCATCGGTCTTACTGATATAAAAGACAATGTCCCCGTCCTCTTCGACCCAGACGTTTAGCCCGATGTCGCCGTTCCCTATCGGCATCGACCCGGATGAATCCTTACTCGCCGTCTCCCACACCACATTATACTGATCCAACGGCTCCCTCGTCCCCTCAGCCCCGCTTGCCACCGCGCATACCCCCAAGCCCACCAAAAATATCAGAAAAACCAATATGCTGTCCTTTTTCTCCATCACTCTTTCCTTTCATTTACGATTTAAGCGATGAGCTTTTCCGTTCGTTTTCTTCAACCACTCCCATTATAAACTAATTCGCCGGCACTGCCAGCGCTTCAACATCGTTTAGCCGTCGCCGAAACGGCGATGCCCCAATTCAAAATTCAAAACTAACTACCCCTCCCCCCGGAAAACAAGTATGAATTGTCCTTAAAACGCGAATTTCAGATGTTTAAAACGAAGTGTTTTGCTACTCGGATTTTGATACCTGTCCCCGTGAAAAAAGGAGACCTCTAATCCACTCTAATCCTGATTCCTGTTATCTCCACAGGACACCTTACGGCGCTGCACCCTGATTTCCCGGTCACATAATAACCTTTGAAGCCACTCACCACTCACCGGCATCGAGCATCAAGTATCGAGCTATGTTCTACCCTTTTTTCGCCTTAAGGTTGTTCAGTTTCTTTGCAAGGCGGGATTTCTTTCGTGCGGCTGTCCTTTTGTGCATTGTGCTGGTAGCAGCGGTCTTGTCTAATTTCTGGGCAACGAGCTTATACTGCTCGCTCGCTGCTTCCACGTTACCGCCGCTTAAAGCTGCGTCGAAATGCTTGATTTGCGTCTTAATCTGGCTTTTACGTGTGCGATTAATCGCCCTTTTCTTGGCATTTTGTCTAACTCTTTTTTTCGCCTGTAACGAATGTGCCACTATAAACTCCTAATAAACTATTTTCAGTATTTTCACACTCACATCCCGATTCATCAGGATTTATTGTGAGGCCGGCCCGGCCCCTTTGCCTCTTAGCTTATCTACCCGCTGGCGAACGTCTTTGTACGCGAAATCAAGCTGAGCAATTCTGCGATAAATCTCCAGCGCCTTTTTGGTATTATCCTGCTTCTCATAAGAGCGGGCCAGATTGTACCGCAGCTCCTTCGCAACGCCATCATCTTTTATATCGTAGGCGTCTATCGCCTGCGTGAAAATGTCGACAGCATCTGCGTACCAGCCCTTCAGGAAAAAGCACAGCCCTATTTTGTCCATCGATGAAATCTTATGTCGCGGGTCTTTCAGGGACTCCTGGAACAAAGGTATTGCATCATCATACTTCTTATTGCGGACCAAACGAATTCCGTACTCGTACTTACCCTGCAGGTCGGTCGGATAGTTCTTCACACACAGACCGTAATGTTCTAACTCGGTACTGTTCAACCGGGCGTTCACTTTAGAAAGCCGCCCCTTTGCTTCATCATCTCCGGGCTTGGCCTCAACAGCCGCTTTCGCCGCTCTTATCTTGCGTCTGAGCTGTTTCATTCTAAACTGCCCTGCCCGCTGCTTAAAGCTGAAGTCACTTTTAGTTTTATACGCATTTTCCAGCAGCCCTATCGCCTCCTTGTCCGCTTTGTCATCCTGCAAATCTGACAGAGCCTTGGCCAAATCGAATATGTTCTTCGGCAGATTCGGGTCGGCCGCGTATTCTCTTCTCGCCTCTTCGACCGCAGACACCCGGTAACTCTCGGTCTTGACCACAGCCTGCTGGGATTGAAGTTTTTCTTGAACCTCGCGGTCCTTGATAGACTGCCTGAAATCGCCCTCCTGGTCGTATTTGCCCCTGGCCATAGTCAGTTCAGCCGTCAGGTTCTTGAACTCGTCCGCCAGTTCAGCATCCTCCGGCTTAAGTCTCGATGCAAGCTGGCACGCAACAATCGCCTTATCGAATTGGCCGATAGCTTTGTACGAATCTTTTAACAGGACATAAGTTTGTGCCGACGGTCTTTTGGAAGCATTATTAGCCTGAAAAACCAAATTGGCAATCCACGCAATCGTCCTCTGATAACCGCCTGCCGCCGCCGCTTTCAGCATCGCCTCCGCATAAGGCAGATGGTCGGGGTCCTTGGAGAAAAGGTATTCGGCGTTCAGCATCTGCTCAAGCGGTGTTTTACCCCGCAGCCGCTTCACTCTCTCTACCATTGACGGCTTCTTACCACCTTTGCTCTGCCGGTGAAGCGCCATCTCGTAAAGCCGTAAATGCCCTTGCTCCAGCGCATCAGGGTCGCAGCGCAGGCCCTCAAGATACAAATCGATTGCATAATCGAAACTGCCGCTCTCCGCTACTTCCCGGGCTCTTTCAAAAAAAGCCTGTGCCTTCGCAGAATTTGCACTATCTTTATATTCTTCCGCCATACGTTCCAACTATTCCTTTTCTTACGCCCTATAAAACCTGTCCACCCAAAACAGTGGCGGACAAGTCTATACTAATATTCGGCTAAATTTTGTCAACAAATAAATACTTGTACAAAAACTGCCGCTGTGTTATAAAACTGACCAACCCTGTAACAATTGAAGGAGAATCAAAATATGGTATCAGCCCTTGAGCAGTATGACCCACAGATTTATGAGCTTGTGAGGCAGGAAAGCGCACGAGAAAGCGCCGTCATCCGCCTCATCCCATCCGAGAACTACGTATCCAGGGCCGTTATGCAGGCAAGCGGAAGCTGCCTGACCAACAAATACGCCGAAGGATACCCGAACAAAAGATACTATGAAGGCCAGCAGGTAACCGACCTGATTGAGCGGCTGGCGCAGGAGCGGGCAAAAAAGATATTCAAGGCCGACCACGCCAACGTCCAGCCTTACTCCGGCTCGGTCGCAAATCTGGCCGCATACGCCGCCCTGATTGAGCCCGGCGATATGATTATGGGAATGTCGCTCACCGACGGCGGACACCTCACGCACGGCTGGAACGTCTCGCTGTCCAGCAAATTCTACAAATCCGTCTCATATCCGGTAAATCCCGAGACCGGCAGATTAGACTACGACCATATCGCAGACATGGCCAAAAAGCACAAGCCGAAGATAATCATCTCCGGTGCGACCGCATATCCACGCGAGATTGACTTTGAAAAGTTCGGCCAAATTGCCAAAGACATCGGCGCATACCACGTCAGCGACATTGCCCACATCGCCGGCCTCGTTGTAGCCGGCATCCACCAAAGCCCAATTCCGTACGCCGATATCGTCTCCAGCACGACCCATAAGACGCTTCGCGGGGCCCGCGGCGGTATGCTGCTGTGCAAGGCTGAACACGCAGACCAGGTGGACCGCGCCGTATTCCCCGGCCTGCAGGGAGGCCCCCACATGCACACCCTCACCGCGATAGCGGTAGCGCTGGCAGAGGCCGATACGCCGGAGTTCGTCGCATACGCCAGGCAAATCGTCAAGAATTCGAAAGCCTTAGCCTGGAAGCTGATGGAATACGGCTTCAAGCTGATGTCCGGCGGGACGGACAATCATCTAATCCTCGTCGATTTGCGAAATAAAAAAGTGGGCGGCAAAAAAGTGGCAAAGGCACTCGACAGGGCAAGAATCGTCTGCAATTACAACACCATACCGGGCGACACCGCACCGCCGGCCAATCCGAGTGGACTGCGTATGGGAACGCCGGCCATAACTACCCGCGGAATGAAGGAGCCGGAGGTCGAGCAAATCGCCGGCTTCATAAACAGGGTCATCGATAATATCAACAACGAGTCGGTCATCGGCGAGGTCGGAAAAGAAGTGCTGCTGCTGTGCTCGCAATTCCCGGTGCCGGGCCACTTTATCATACCGAATAAGGATAATCTCGCTGCGCTGCTGGCCTCAGGCCCTATGACACCGTGGCTGTTTTAGAGATGGTGATTGGTAATTGGTGAATGGTAATTGGTGAGTGAATCCGCGCCTTCGCGGGGACAAGTGCTTGATGCGAGATACGAGCCGCGAATTACACGAATTTTTTAACCACAGATTTCAATGATTGTACGGATTTGTTTTGTCGAGAATTGGGGTGTTGGGCTGTATTTTTTATATTTTTATTTTGATTTTTGGTTTCTTTCTCGTTATCTTATTTACCAAAGGTGGATGCAACAGGGAAGGAGTCTGTCCCTGAATCGCTTGGTTTGAAATCCGATTTTCACAGCAGAACAAATAAGAGAAACGAGTTCGGAGATGTAGAAAATGGGAATTTTGCGGATAATCAGTAATCTTGCATGCGGTTCGAAGAGCGGGGTATTATCGTCTCTTGAGTTGATTTCATCGATTTTTAATTGTAGCGCGATTTGCGCTTAAGAAAGGCGAGTCGAGATGGTAAAAGCAAAAGACATTATGACGAAAGAGGTTATCAGCGTCAGGCGGGATACGCCGGTAGAAGAAACGTTGGAGCTTCTGCTGGCAAACGAGATTGCAGGTACCCCGGTGGTCGAGGATGATATGACTCTATTGGGGATTGTTACCGAGAAAGATTTGCTCAGGATCCTCAATGAACAGAATGGAGGCAAAGAGAGGACGGTTGAAGAGTATATGACTCAACCGGCGGTGCACTTTGAGGAGTATGAGAGCCTTGATGATATTTGCAAGTGCCTGCTGGAGGTGACCTTCAGACGGGTGCCGGTAACAAAAAATGGCAAGGTAGTCGGGATTGTGAGCAGGCCGGACGTCCTTAGATGTATTCTGGAGCAAAGAGGTCGAAGGGTGAATCCGTAGGTCGGCGAAAGCGGCCCTTGAGAAATTCTTTGAGTTGAAAGGAATTGCGGAGTTTGGATTGGTATCAGCCGCAGATTTCACAGATTACGAAGGATTTTGGCTGGAATTGTGGTTTGGTTTTTTGATGATGCGGTGTGGCGTAGATTTAATGGGTAAGTGGTTGTATTTTCTGGGGAAAATGTACCGGACACCCCTTTAATTCGCCGGACACCTTTAGTTCGACTTAGAGGCCAAAATGAGAGGGGCGCCGCGTTTTGCGGAGCCCCTGGTTTTAGTTATGGTTCTGCTCTGGATTAAGCAGGGATTACGTTGGTGGCACAAGGGCCTTTTTTGCCCTCTCCGACCTCGAACTCCACGCTCTGTCCTTCCTGAAGATTGGCATAGCCGTCTGTCTTGACTTCCGATTTGTGAACGAATAAATCATCGCCGCCATCATCAGGGGTGATAAACCCAAAGCCTTTTCTACCGTTAAACCATTTTACCGTACCTTTACTCACAATAGTGCTCCTTTGGCCTTCTAAACGGCCATAAATTGTGTCTCTCGCATTTTGTTAAGAGAATATTCCTGAGAGACGTATGAGAATATACCCAACTAATTTACAGCTATTATACAAAGACGACTAAGGCAAGTACAATAAAAAAAAATAAAAATAATTATAACGCCGGTTTTGCCCATACGGATTTGATTGAAATTTGCTGCGTTTTTGTAGTTACTTTTTGGCGCCGGAAGTGTAAAATAAGAGCAGTGTGGAATCTATATTGTAAATCCATAACATATTAGGACTGATATCAAAATACAGAAAAAGAAGTAACAGGATGGCACAGGAAGAAAAGGTGCTGGTTGTCGAGCGAAAAGTTCTTGAAGAGGCAGGAGCGTTTGAAGGACTGGCATTTGACGCCGAATACTATCTGGGTAAAATATTTGTCCCGGGCGTTCCGCGTTTTATGCCGAGGTCTCAGGCCGAAGTTGACCCTTCTTTCAAGCAAATCATTCCCTATGTAATCATGGCCTGCGACGGCAAGTACCTCAGCTATGTTCGTGGGACGCGGGCCGGGGAGAAACGGCTTGTCGGAAACAGGTCTATCGGAATAGGAGGCCATATAAATCCCGCCGACAATGAAGCGCCCTTGTTCGATACGGATTTTAGCCAGATGTACCAGAGCGCTGTCGAACGCGAAGTGGCGGAGGAGGTGGCCGTAGAAACGACACATACGGACCGTATTGTCGCCCTTCTCAATGACGAATCCAACGAGGTTGGAAGTGTGCATCTCGGAATAGTCCACGTATGGAATCTGGATGAGCCAAAGGTCAATAAGCGTGAACAAATGATAACCCGGATGTCGTTTAAGACGGTCGCCGAGCTGCGAAAGGTGCGCGAAACGATGGAGACATGGTCGGGGCTGTGCGTTGACAAACTCGGCAAGATAGGTGGATGGGTGGATGCCGATGGCTAATCCGACTTATGCCGAAGCATTTACCGTGCCGCCCTAAGCGACGATGGAGGAATGTAGAATCCGCATTTATCAAGGTAGTATCGAAGACAATGCGAGATAACGCAAAGAGCAAGGCCGAATTGTTACAAGAGGTGGAAACGCTGTGCAAGCGTGTCACGGAACTCGAACAGTGCAAAGACATTGCCGGGCACAAGAAAGACGAAGAAGAAATACGGGCTTCTGAAGAGAGATTCAGGGAGCTTGCCGCCAGAAGTTTCGACTTGATATTTATGACAGACGCTCAGGGTTACCTGACCTATATTTCCGCCGCGAGCGAGAAGATATTCCATTACAAGCCTGAAGAGATGGTGGGGACACATTTTAAGAATTACCTGATTAAATCCGAGATACCACGAGTTTCACAACGCTTTGCTGAAAATATGCAAGGCAAGAACCTCGGAAATTTCCGGATGGAGGCAATGAGGAAAGATGGCAGCCACATCTTCATCGAACTCAATTCCTCACCTATAGTTAAGAATGGTGAAACAATCGGAATACAAGGAATCATAAGAGACATCACCGAGCGTAAGCGGGCCGAGGGTGTGCTGCGGGAGTCGGAGAAACGGTTCAGGGAGATATTTGAGAATATCGCTGTAGGTGTGTACCGAACTACGCCTGACGGACAGATTCTAATAGCCAATCCTGCTCTTGTTCACATGCTGGAATATTCATCGTTCGAAGAGCTCAGTGAGCGGAATCTTGAAGAAAAAGGCTTTGAGCCTCAGTACGAGCGCTCAACGTTCAAAGAAGAAATTGAGCGTGAGGGCTGGATTGTTAGTTCGGAGTCGACGTGGATAACGCGGGACGGGAAAAAGCTCCATGTGATTGAAAATGCACGAGCCGTGCGGGATGAAGATGGCAAGACACTGTATTATGAGGGTACAGCCGAAAATATCACCGAGCGCAAGAACACAGAGCAGTCGCTGCAGGAAAGCGAAGAACGTCTGCGAGTGGCGCTTTCCGCGGCGCAGATGGGCACCTGGCGGTGGGATCCGGCGACCAATCAGGACACGCGAGACGCCAGCTTTAACGGGATTCTTAGGCTGGAAGCAGTCGAGTCTACACAACCGGTTGAGGATTTCCTCCAGCGTGTTCATCCTGAGGACCGGGACATGGTTGACGCCGAGATTCAGCGTTCCTTACGTGAGCATTGTACGTATGTGGCGGAATTCCGGATCGTACGCCCGGACGGTACTGTTCGCTGGCTGCGCGATCAGGGCAAGCCCCTCTATGATGAAGACGACCACATTTTGTATATGACTGGTGCCGTTGTAGACATCACCGAGCGCAAGAAGGCGGAGGAGAAACTCAAACAATACCGATTTATGGTCGAATCTGCACATGATGTTATCTTTTTTAAAGACGTGGAAAGCCGATATATTATTGCCAACAACAAAACATTAGAGGCCTTCGGATTATCTCGTGAGCAAGTTATTGGAAGAAACGACTATGAAATAATGCCGGACAAAGCCGAAGCCACCAAAAACATTGAAGATGACAAGCTTGTTTTCGAGACAGGCAAGCCGACAGAAATTACCAAGCACATGACCGGCTCGGACGGAAAAGAACACTGGTTCCAGGCGATAAAGGTTCCACAGTTTGATGATAAAGGAAATATTATTGGGCTTATCGGCATCGCCCGCGACATCACTGAGTCAAAGCGGAGAGAAACGGAGCTCAACCTATATCGTGAAAAAATGTCTCATGCGGAACGACTTGCCTCGCTGGGAACCCTAAGCGCTACCCTGGCTCACAGACTAACCCAGCCTCTTACGGCTATTCGTTTGTCAATTGAGAATACACTGGCGGACCTGGAAACAACGTCCGGCCTCGATACTATTATAGAAGATCTCAAGGATGGTCTAAGTGCGGTTTCGGATGTGGTTTCAACAATTGATATTTTTCGCGATTTCGCGAGGAAATCCTCAGTGGAAATTGTCAGCGAAGTAAGTTTGAAAGCGGTCGCCGAGAGAATCGTGAGGTTGTTGAGTGAAAGTGCGCGGCAAGCAAGAGTCAGCCTGCAGCTCAAAGGTATGGACAAACTGCCGCCTATACTTTCGAACGAGAAAGACTTAGAGCAGTTATTTTTTGCGCTGGTTGAGAATGCCATCCAGGCAGCCGACGGCAAAAAGAGTCGCCGGCTTATTGTCAGCGGTGATGTAAAAGATGAGCACATTGAGCTGCAATTTGCCGACAACTGTGGTGGTATTGCGGCGGAAAATCTTGACAAGATTTTTGAGCCGTTTTTCACAACCAGGCCTGCAAGAGAAAGAACAGGCCTGGGGCTTTGCATTGTGGAGCACATTGTATCCGGGGCCGGCGGTAAAATTCGCCTCGAAAGCAAAGCTGGTAAAGGTTCAACTTTTTTCGTTACTCTGCCTATCAGCAGAGACAGGATGTCCTAACAGAGCAGCAATGACAAATAAAACTAAGCAACACATCTTTTTTGTTGATGATGAGCCAAAAATATGGAAGGCGGTTTGCAGAACTCTTGAACAGCTTGGCACGAAGGTCAGTTGTTTTGAACGTGCGACCGACTGTCTTGAACAGTTACGTAAGCGAAGGTGTGATTTACTTATTACCGATGTGAAAATGCCTGAAATGGACGGCTTGGAACTGTTGGCCGAGGTGAAGCGCATTCTTCCAAAGCTGCCGGTTCTCGTTATAACCGGCTATGGTGATATACCAATGGCGGTCAAGGCCCTCAAGAAAGGAGCATCGGATTTTATCGAAAAACCTTTTAACAGGCAGAGTTTTCTGGCGGCTGTAGAGTCCGCACTAAAGCACAAAGCTGCAGTTGAAGCGCAGGCACTCAAACTGCTTACAAGGGTGGAATTGCAGGTCTTGCATTTAGTTCTGCAAGGAAAGACCAGCAAAGAAATAGCCGCTTTGCGGAAGCGTGAGCTAAGGACCATACAGGACCAGCGTGCCAGTATTTATAGAAAGCTCAAAGTAAGAAACCTGGCCGAATTGTTCAGATGGGCCGTTAAAGCCGGGCTTATTAAACCGCCACGGCGAAAAAAACGATGACTTTATGAGTTTTTAAGCACCTTTTTTCAGTTCAAAAAGCCCTTTATCGGCTATAAATGGCCATTCACCTCTATTTTTTTGCGGAAAAAAAGTTTTTTTTCATATATCCGTATTTAGCACGATTGACAGTTTTTTTAAATTTGGTTGGATAGTGTTAATGACTTAGTGACTTGGCACAATTTAACTTTGGCATCCTCCTCGCGGCTGGGCCCAGCCGCTTAGCAAGGTGAGGAAGACGTGCTGGGCCCAGCACACTATATAAACACGGGGTGAGATTGCCGTGGTATTGATATTTTGTTGATTGCGTGGCCCCTGCCGGAGGGGGACAGGGGCCATTCCGCAAAATATCAGTAACCAATTCTCTAATTCACCAATCAATATTCTCCATTCTAAATTCGTCTCCGCCATCCGTCTTCTGCCGGCTGTCTTTTTTTAGTTGAAATCCTGAAAGATTTTTTGCTGGCCTACAGTATTCACTGCGGTATAAAATAACCGAAATTGATACGTAGTGCCGTTTCCAATAAATAAGTTCAACTTTTTGACTTGCTTTCGGCGAAGGTGTTTTAATAGATTCCTCCGCTTCGGCACGACAAAGTCGTGCCTTCGGTCGGAATGACGGTATGTAAAAAATGTTACACTCACTTTTTAGAAACGGCAGTAGATATAGCTGGGATTTCCAAAGGTAACTTTTGCAAATTTCGATGATAACAATGCGTGTGAAACTTGGATTTCTGACGACAAGCCTTATTCTGTGCCTCTGTGCCGGTTGTGCGATAAATCCGATAACGGGCGAGGAGGAGCTTATGCTCTTTGGCGAGCAGCAGGATTTGGGAATAGGCCAAAAATACGCCCCTGAAGTTGAAAAACAAATGGGCGGCAGAATCGACAATGATGCTTTGCAAAACTACATGAATAGTGTCGGCCAAAAAATCGCCGCTGTCAGCCACAGAAGAAGCTGGGAATATCACTTCGCGGCGTTGGAGCATGATTCGCTTAACGCTTTTGCTCTGCCCGGCGGCTATGTTTTTATCACCAAGGGCATGCTTAAAGAATTGACGACTGAGGCACAGCTCGCAGGGATACTGGCCCATGAGGTCGGCCACATAGTTGCGCGGGACTCTGCGGCCCTGATGAGTCGTGAGATAGGGATAGACATTTTGCTTGCTGCCGCAGCTTCTCAGACCAACTCTCGCGGCGCTATGACGGCAGCGCAGTTGACACGGCAAATCATAGGTCTTCGATTCAGCAGAAAGGACGAACGCGATGCGGACCTGGCCGGCCTGGGTTACATGGTTAGGGCCGGCTACAATCCCAACGGCATGGTAGAGACCATGCAGATGCTTGAGCGGGAAAATACGGTCAGGCCCATCGAATTCTTTAGTACCCATCCGGCCCCGGCGAATCGGATGACCTATTTAAGAGCAAGAATCGAAGCAAGGTATCGTGCCCTGCCGAGCTTGAAAGATGGAAAAGATGAATATCGCGCCGCCATCCTCGACCATTTGAAGGACGAGTAGATACCCACGGGCAAGCCCGTGGCACTTGAAAAATCAAAATTCAAACTTCATTTGACCTGAATCCTGGCGACCTTGCCATTCCACGTATTTCAGTATCTTTTCCTCTTAGAACTTACCTGTTAAGTTTCGCACTTTTTATTAGGAGAAATCCTTACAAAATAAGGAGTTACGCATAATTTGGGATTTTATGCATGTTCGATAAATGGCTCGAACATTACAAAAAAAATCATATTGCCAAAAAGTGGCTCATAGGCTTAAAATTACC
>Ga0114922_10000168_pt1 | contig 60877 bp, 34 predicted proteins | sample AartaG_FD_100975 | JGI IMG/M metagenome (GOLD analysis project Ga0114922, IMG submission 100975) | Deep subsurface microbial communities from Aarhus Bay to uncover new lineages of life (NeLLi) - Aarhus_00045 metaG | ecosystem: Environmental > Aquatic > Marine > Oceanic > Sediment | place...
AGGTAGCTATAATTATAACCGAACTGTTGTAAGAATTCAATGGAGTATGAATTCATTTAAAAATATAATCCTTGATTTTAGGCAATACTATGAGTATTTTTACTCAATATATTGAGTAATTGGGAGATTTTCTGATGTCTCGTAACGAATTCAAACGAAACATCTTTTATCAGTTAAAACAAAGGATAACAGAACCACGACGGTTTATCCAGGTTGTTACAGGACCTCGTCAAGTTGGAAAAACCACAGCCGTGCAGCAGGTGTTAAAGAATTGGTCGGGCCATTCACACTACGGAACTGCCGATCTCCCTGCACCACCACAACCGATCTGGATTGAGCAGCAGTGGGAAGTGGCCCGATTACGTTCGAAAGATGATCAACCAGTCGTTTTGGTATTGGATGAAGTGCAGAAAGTGAGTCGTTGGTCGGAAATTGTAAAACGTCTCTGGGATGAAGACAGTTATCAAAATAGAGACATCCGTGTTATCATCCTTGGATCGTCATCTTTACTCGTGCAGGCTGGTTTGACGGAAAGCTTGGCGGGGAGGTTTGAACTCCACCATGCCATCCATTGGACCTTCAAAGAATGTGAGGAGTGCTTTGGCTGGGATATCGATAAATTTATTTTTTATGGTGGTTATCCAGGAGCTGCACCCTTGATAGGGGATGAAGGTCGCTGGTCACAATATATTCGGGATTCATTAATAGAAACAACTTTAAGCAAGGATATCCTTCTTCTTAATCGGGTTGAAAAACCTGCATTGTTGTGCCAGCTTTTTATGTTGACGGTTGAATATTCCGGGCAAATCATTTCCTATCAAAAATTAATGGGGCAGCTTCATGATGCTGGCAACACGACCACCTTGGCACATTATCAGCATCTTTTAGAAGGTGCACGTCTTTTATGGGGCTTACCAAAATGGCATGGAAAAGCCATACGCAGAAGGGCTTCCAGCCCAAAATGGCTCGTATTAAATACGGCTCTGATGACAGCGATTGAGGGTCTAGGATTTTCTGATTGGAAAGAAGATCCTGTAAGGTGGGGAAGGCTTGTGGAAGTTGCAGTGGGTGCTCATCTGATTAATACTTCTTTGGGTGAAGGAATTGATGTCTATTATTGGCGTGATCATAATAAAGAGGTTGATTATGTCATTAAGGGAGCTGGTGAGCTCCTTGCCATTGAAGTGAAAAGCGGATTGTTTAAAGGTAGGCACCTGGGATTGGAAAGTTTTACTCATAAATTTCCCCATGCACGTACTCTGCTTGTCGGAAAGGAAGGTATTCCCGTGGAGGAATTTTTAGCTTATCCTGTGTCCCATTGGTTAAAAAAATAAAAATGCATACAATATTAAAAATAATCTTATTATAAGATAAATACCGATATGCAGAATCGACAGAGATTCTAAAGGATCTTGAGTCACAGTATCCCAGGCTGGCGAAACTCTATTCCATCGGTAAAAGCGCTACTGGAATGAGAGAAATATGGTGTATGGAAATCAGCAAATAAATAAAAACAAACGAAAGGGAGGGGATAAAATGATTAAGAGGCTCATTACAATCATTATAATCGCATTTTTACTTTGCCAAATCTCTGGTTGTAGTAAAAAGTATGATGGCCCGCCTGCCGATCTGGTGATCAAGAATGCCAAGATTGTCACGATCGACAAGGACAATCGCAGAGCGCAGGCTGTTGCGGTTATTGGTGAGTTCATCGTCGGTGTGGGATCGAACAAATATATTGATCAATTCGTCGAGGATGGAAAAACGAAAGTGATCGATGCAAAGGGCAGGTTGGTCGTGCCAGGATTCAACGATGCCCATGCGCATTTTCGGGCCATCGATCCTGACTACATCGATCTGCGTTATATCACCGATCCCAACGTCATCACCGAGCGGGTTCTGGAAAAAGTCGCTAAGGCGAAACCGGGTCAGCTCATCCGGGGAGGTCGGTGGGAACATGAGATGTTCCACAATAAAAAATGGCCGACCAGGGAACTCATCGATCATGTCGCACCCAATAATCCCGTGGCTCTGAGACGGGCCGACGGCCATTCGGTTCTCGTCAACAGTTATGTGCTTCGGCATTCGGGAATCACGAAGGATACACCGGATCCTCCGGGGGGTGAGATCCAGAAAGATCCCATCACTGGCGAACCCACGGGCATTATTAAGGAGCTTGCCCGGCGGCTGCTGGATTATGGTGCCGTGGAGGTCAAGCGCACTCCCGAAGAAAATGAGGCTCGAGAGCTCGAAGGATGGCTGGCAGCACTCGATCTGGCCAAGCGGGTCGGCGTAACGACCGTGCATCTTCCTCCGGGGCAATTCGAACCCTTCCAGAGACTCCGTGATTTAGGGAAGCTTACCCTCCGTGTTTATGTGGGCCAGCGATTGGACGGCCTGACTCGGGAAGATTTGGACAGGTATATTGAATTGAGAGAGAAGTATCCTCCGGAGGATAACTGGATCCGCCTCGGCCTGCTGAAAGGACACATCGACGGTACGTTGGGATCGGGCACCATGTTGGTCTTCGAGCCTTTTGAGGATGAACCGGATAAAACGGGCCTGCCTTTTCAATCTTACGAAGAATTAGAGCGCATTATTGTCGTGGCGGATAAGGCAGGATTTCAGATCGCCATTCATGCGATTGGCCCCAAGGGCAATCATCTGACCCTCAATGCTCTTGAGAAGGCTATCGAATTGAATGGGAGACGGGATAGTCGTCACCGCATCGAACATTCTCAATTTCTCATAGACAGAGATATTCCCCGTTTCGCAGAGCTGGGCGTCGTAGCTTCGATGCAGCCAACCCATTGCATCACGGACAAGCGATTTGCCGAAAAACGTGTGGGCCTCGAACGCTGCAAGGGGGCATATGCCTGGCGCAGTCTTCTGGATACGGGTGCAAAGATCGCTTTCGGTACCGATTACGGTGTCGAACCCCTCGATCCCATGGAAGGATTGTATGCTGCGGTCACGCGGAAGGATCGGGCCGGTGAACCGGGCGACGGATGGTTTCCCGAACAAAAACTCACGATGGAGGAGGCCATCGAACTCTATACCCTGGGATCTGCCTATTCTGAATTTATAGAAGACCGTAAGGGCATGATTAAGAGAGATTATCTTGCCGATATTGTGATCCTGAATCAAGATCTGATGACGATTCCCGAAGATCAGATTATGTCCACGAAAGTAGACTATACGATTGTCGGGGGGAAAGTGGTGTGGGAGAGGGGAGGAGAGGAGTGATGGGGTAATGGAGAGTTGGAGTAATGGGGTGATGGAGTATTGGGATATTAGAGTATTGGGATGATGGAATTATCATCAGTAACAGAATATCGAATATTGAACAAGGAATTTTGAATTTCGAATTTAATATTTTCTTTGTGCGCTTTGTGGTTTAAAAGTAATATTAATATTGGAGGAATATCGCAATGAAATTATTGCGCTATTATACAATTATGCTATTTCTTGCATTCGTGTGTTTGACACAGATTGCCGAAAATAGGGCACAGACGCAGGAGGAGACGATCGAAGTAGATGGCCTGACACAGTCGGTGGAAATTATAAAAGATATCTGGGGTATTTCTCATATTTATGCACAGAACCAAAAAGATCTGTTTTTTGCCCAGGGTTTTAATGTGGCTCGGGACAGGTTGTTTCAGTTGGAGATGTGGCGGCGTCAGGCAACCGGAACTCTGGCAGAAATATTGGGGGAAAGAGCACTTGAGAACGATATAGGTACTCGATTATTCAGGTTTCGTGGAGATATGAAAAAGGAGATGAACCATTATCACTCTGAAGGTGAGGAGATCATCACATCATTTGTCCGGGGGATCAACGCCTATATTGACCTGACAAAGAAAAGACCGGATCTTCTTCCCATTGAATTCAAGTTGCTTGGAATAAAACCGGGATACTGGAGTCCCGAAGTCGTTGTCTCGCGGCACAATGGTCTTTATCGTAATGTCACAAGGGAGATATCTCTGGCACGACGGGTGGCGGTTTTGGGAGCCGATCTAGTTGAGCAAATGATGGATTTTCATCCGGATGATCCTCAGCTAAAATTGGATGAGGAAATTGATGTTTCACTCATATCCGAAGATGTGTTAAACCTCTACAGGTCTCGTCGTTCAAGAGTCCCATTCGAATCCGGGGATATCGAAGATCCATCGCAGCGAAGTAAAACATCGGCAAGTCGAATGGATGCAACTTTCATGATTGATTCACCCATGGACCAAGGCAGCAATAATTGGGTCGTGAATGGTGATAAGACGTTTTCAAGGTATCCGATCATGGCAAACGATCCCCATCGGACGCAACAAATCCCCTCCCTGCGGTACTATGCTCATCTGGTTGCTCCAGGCTGGAATGTCATCGGAGGTGGGGAACCCGTCCTTCCCGGACTGTCGATAGGCCACAACGAATATGGAGCATGGGGGCTGACCATATTCAGTATCGACCAGGAAGATCTGTATGTATACGACACGAATCCTGAGAATCAGAACCAGTATCGATATCGTGATCAATGGGAGTCCATGACGGTTATCAGGGAAACCGTTCCGGTTAAAGGGCAAAAACCGGCTACGGTGGTACTCAAATATACTCGTCACGGTCCGGTTGCTTTTGAAGATGTGAAGCACAGAAAAGCCTATGCGGTACGGGCCGCCTGGCTGGAGATCGGTTCAGCACCCTATCTGGCCAGTCTGCGCATGGACCAGGCAAAATCATGGGAAGAATTCAGAGAGGCGTGTCAATACTCGAGAACACCATCGGAAAATATGGTCTGGGCTGATAAAAATGGCAATATTGGATGGCAGGCTGTAGGTATTGCTCCCAAAAGATCGAATTGGTACGGACTCTTACCTGTACCTGGAGACGGACGGTATGAATGGGAGGGTTTCATCCCCATCGAAGAGCTTCCCCATCTCTTTAATCCACCTGCAGGATACATCGCCACGGCCAATGAAGACAATGTTCCCCACGGTTATCCCCATCGATTGGGATATTCCTGGGCAGAACCGTTCCGTGCAAACCGGATACGAGAAGTCCTTGAGTCCGGGAAAAAGTTCACCATGGCCGACATGATGCGGCTACAGCAGGATGAGTTGTCCATTCCTGCCCGGAATATCGTTCCATTATTGAAACGTCTCAAACCGGATGATGAAATAGTACTGGATGCATTGATGAAGCTCCTTTCCTGGAATTTTGTCATGGATAAAAACTCGGTCGAAGCGACGATTTATTCATTTCTGGAATCACGGCTACGGTTAAATTTAAGTACACTCTTACAAAAGAGTGTCAAGGAAGATTTGGGGCCAAGACCGTCATTGACCAGTGTCATACAACTCATCCACGCACCCGATACACGATTTGGGCCAAATCCTATTGTGAATAGGGATGCACTTTTATTGAGGAGTCTTGAAGAGGCCATTCATGATTTGATTGGAAAGTTAGGGCCTGATATGAATAACTGGCAATATGGTCAAGAGAATGTACATTTTATCCGAATGCGCCACATGCTCAGCCACGCTGTTGGTGAAAATGTTCGGTCAAAACTCGATCTCGATCCTATACCCCGTGGAGGGAGTGGCACAACAGTCAACAATACAGGCATAGGAAATCAGAGATCGGGAGCATCATTCAGGATCATTGCCGATACGCAAAACTGGGATAATTCTGTTGGAACAAACAATCCGGGTCAGTCCGGAGATCCCGATAACCCGCATTATTCGGATCTATATAAGATGTGGGCAAATGGGGATTATTTTCCGCTTTTATATAGCCGGTCCAGGGTCGAAGAGGGTGCGGAAAGCATAACGATATTGAAGTGAAGGGAAGAAAGGATTTGGAATATTGAAATACTGGAGTAATGGAGTATTGGAGTGTTGGAGTACTGGAGTACTGGAGTATTGGAGTATTGGAATATTTGGAAGTGGAATAAATACATTTAATTCATTTCATCCCTAAAAATCTCTGTTTTATCTCTCTTTTTATCTGCTTCGTCGGATTTTCCTCGATTTTTTCCTATCATTTTTTATATTCATGCTGACAATGGAAATAGGTATGGCTTATCCAACATGGAGGGTTTCCGATGAAATTGTCGGTTTTTTTTTATATTGTTCTGTTTTGCATTTTAGGCCTGATGAGTCTATCACAGGGACAGGTCTCTGAGTGGGAAGCACAGTTGAAAAAAGATCCACAAAACATGGAATTGCTATTGAATCTGGGGAAACATTATCACGATGTTGGCGGTATGGAGGAAAACAAGAAAGCAGTCAAAAAGGCAGAAAAATATCTATCCAGATTACTTGATATGGAACCAAAAAATTGTATTGCCCTGGTTTATTATGGGTCTGTATTGACGATGAAAGGGCGGGATGCGATTTTTCCCTGGAACAAATTGAAGTGGGTGAAGCGGGGCATCTACCGAATGGACAAGGCGGTCTTCTTTGAGCCGGATAATCATGAGGTCCGGTTGATTAGAGGCATTAATTCTGCCACAATGCCCAAAATGATGAATCGACTCTCAGTTGCGTTAGAAGATTTTAAACATATCGAGGCACTCCACAGAAAAGAACCGTTGGACATGACGAATACGTTCTGGCTACCCTACTATTACAACTATGGTCTGATTTTTAATGAAAATAAAGCGTTTAAATCGGCAAGAGAACAATTTTTGAAAACAATCGAAATCGATCCGGAATCGGATTACGCTGGGTATGCCAGGCGGGATCTGAAGTTAATGGAGGAGGCAAATCATGGTAAATGATGGTTTGGTGAAAATACAAAACATATGTAAAGATTATGCTCTGGGGAAAATGAAAATTCCAGCCCTCAGGGATGTCAGTTTTAATGTAGAAAGCAGGGATTTCTTAGTGATCGCCGGACCGTCGGGCAGTGGAAAGACGACGCTGTTAAATATCATTGGTCTTATCGATGAGCCCAGCTCTGGCCAATTATGGCTTGATGGTGAAGAAGTCACAGGCCATAGTTTGAACAGTCTCTATCGGCATCGCCGCGATAGACTGGGTTATATCTTTCAGACATTTAATCTGATTCCGGTTCTAAGTGTTTATGAGAACGTGGAATATCCACTGATATTAAATAACAAGCCCAGAAACGAGAGGAAGGAACGGGTCGAACTTGTACTGGAAAAGGTTGGCCTCTTAGATAGAAAGAAGCATAAACCCCGGGAACTTTCCGGAGGCCAGCGGCAGCGGGTTTCCATTGCCAGGGCCGTGGTGAAGAATCCCGAAATCGTCCTCGCCGATGAACCCACGGCCAATCTGGATTCCAGGACAGGGGCCGAGATTGTTGAACTCATGGAAAAACTCAACAACGAAGATGGGATAACGTTTATTTTTTCCTCTCATGACCCCATGATTATTAAAAAGGGCAAGCGGATGATCACGTTGAATGATGGTATCATTCAAGATATTCAAGAAACTTGAAAAATTCATTTTGGGAAGTGAGTTCACATAAATTTAATAAATATACACAATTATAGATCGTTTACATCTTGCTTATGAATTTTTCAGGTTAATAAAATGAGGAAAAAACTATGATGTTCTTAAAACTGGGCTTCAGGAGTCTGTTCCGGCAGAAACGCAGGACAATGATCACACTCATCGTGATCACGTTTGGTATCGGGTGTCTCTTGCTCACGAGGGGTCATTCTGTTTTTATCACCTGGGGATTGCAGGAGTCGACGATTCATTCGGAGACAGGACATCTTCAGTTGTTTCATCCGGAATATTTTGATAAAGAAGAAGATATGATCCTTCAGTATGGATTGGAAGATTATGAAAAAAAACGGAACGATTTGATGCATCTCATGGATGTGGAGCTGGTTCTGGCCAGGATCGATCTCATGGGACTCATATCAAACGGAGATAAATCTGTGGCCTGTATTGGTCAAGGGGTGGAGCCCAGGAATGAGAAGAAATTGAGGACCCTTTTTGGAAATACGGGTGCGATGTATGATTCTCTCATTGCATGTGATAATGAAGCAGACATTGTTATTCTGGGAAATGGGCTGGCGAAATCCATGAATGCCCGGATCGGTGACTGGCTTACGCTATTGTCCACCACGGCCGATGGTGCACTCAACGCAGTGGATGTCAAAGTGGTGGATACTTTCGATGGAGGCATGACCGAATACGACCAGCGCGCCATCGTTGTTCCTTTACAAACCGCACAGATGCTCCTCAATACACGAAAAGTTAATAAATTGCTTGTAACACTCGATGACACCGAAAAAACGGATCGTTTGTACTCAGAAATTTCCCAATTGGCGAGGGCCAATGGTTATCGCATAGCCATTAGGAAATGGCACGAGCAGGCTGCCTATTACAATCAGGTTCGTCAGTTTTACCAACAGGTCACGGGATTTATATCGTTGATATTATTCATTATTGTGTTTTTCAGTACGTCGAATACGGTGGTGATGTCCATTGTAGAACGTACACCAGAAATCGGTACGTTGCTTTCCATGGGTACTTCCCGATGGCAGCCTTTGAAGATGTTCTTCTTTGAGGGTGTGTTAATCGGCATATTCGGCGGGCTTCTCAGTGCAGTCTTCGCGTTCGGGATTTCACTTCTGATAAATCGCTTCGATATCTTGCTGCCGCCCCCACCCGGTATGACGGATGGGTATCCCCTCATGATCCGGAACGTTGTTGATTTTTATTTTAAAATTTTTCTAGTTACCGTTATCGTAGCTGCCTTCTCATCACTTTTACCTGCATTTCGTGTGACCAGGATGAAGATTGTAGATGCGTTGGGGCATATTTAGTGAGTTGTATCCTCGGTATTCTCCGTGGTTTTTTATGTGTATTTGATAGGGGACTATCATGACGATGGTTGAACTTTTCTTAAGCATATTGATTTCAGGGAATTTATTGGGAGGATGGAACGATTCCCAATCCATTCTAAAGAAAGTCGATGCTTTTCGGGTACCTTTTGAGCACTTCCTGGTCAGGACGCGGATCACTACTTATGAAGGGGATCGGATGAAGGAAACGGCCTTGTTTGATGCTTATATCAATGGTAATGATAAGAGTCTGGTTGTCCAAAAAGAGGGCAAGAACAAAGATATGAAAATCCTGTATGTTGATGAAAAATTATGGGTTCAGTTACCCAGCTCCCGCAGACCCATCCGGATTACACTTATCCAGAGGTTAATGGGTCAGGCATCAAATGGTGATGTGGCCATGGTGAGTTATGGAGATGATTACACTGCTGAATTATTATGTGAAGAGATGGTCAACAATGTTCTTTGTCATAAACTTCTCCTTATAGCACGGAAGAAATCGGCGACCTACCACAAAATTTTTCTTTATGTGAGAAAAATCGATTACCGGCCTGTGAAGGCGGAATTCTTACTCATTTCCGGTAAGCATTTCAAGACTGCTTTTTATGACCATTACATGCGTATCGGGAATCAAATGATTCTCAAAAAGATGACAATATTTGATGAAGTGCGGAAGGATCAAAAAACAATCTTTGAATACGAGAAGATACAGGAGAAGAGGCTCGCGACGAAATTTTTTAATAAGAATTATTTGGTACATGTGAGGGAGCTGTGAGATTTGTCATTGGAATGTTGGTCTGTATTTTTCCCATAAACCTTTTAGGGGTAGATTTAAGAACGTTTGGTTTTTACAGGAGCTATTATCAGCGATACCGTTCGACATTGTTTAATCCCGGTAACAGAAGTGTCCAATTTTTAGGTTATCGAACTGGTCCCGATTTTAGCTTTTCTCAGTATTTTGATTTTCAGATGGACTTCCTCTCGTTACAGTGGCAGATCGATGTTATGGGGGAATTGGAACGCTCAGATCAATGGAAAGATGATGTCAAAATGAAACAGCTCTTCTTCCAGAGAGGTCTGTTTGAGAACTGGGTACTGGTGGCAGGCAGGGCGATTCAACGCTGGGGAACCGGTTATGCCTTCAATCCTACGGATGTCGTGGCTCCTGATAAGGAATTGAATGACCCCGACAACTCGGAAAAGCGGGCCGAGGGCAATGACATGATAAAACTTGAGTATTTTGGGGAAACCTATTCCATCGCTATGTGCTATCTCACGAAGGTGGATTTCGATCCGAAGATTGAAGTGGAGGGGTCGAAACTGGCATTCCGGTTTTATAAGAATCTATGGGATATCGACTTGTCTTTTATTTCCTTGTTTAGTAGAGCGGAATCGCCGATCTGGGGATTGAATAGTTCATTTGTCATAGGGGATCGGCTGGAGATCCATGGAGAAGTCAGTGCCCAGAAAGGGAGTTACCGTGCATATCACAGGACGATTAACGAGGCGAACACCCTGTATCTGAAGGAGCCTTTTGAGACCAGCCGGCGGAATGATCCACATATTTACCTGCAGTTTCTTCTTGGCTTTCAGTATACTTTGCCGAGGAATATCATGTGGGTTGCCGAGTATTTTCATCAGGATCAGGGATATTCAAAGAGGGAATGGGACCGTGTTATGGAGCATGTGCATTTTCTGAACAATCAATTGGAAACACCCTTTCATGAGGCTGCTGAAGGAAATCTGCTCTGGAGCTTGAATGTCTTTTCTACTAAAGGAGCCATGCAGGATTATTTGATGAACTATTTGGATGGTCCTGTTCATCGAAATGTCGGATTGAGATCCACCTGGATGATGAATCTCAATGATTTCAGTGCTGTCCTCATTCCGGAAATAAATGTAACCATTGGGGATCACTTCACCTTTTATGGAAGAGGGTTTTTCTTTTATGGAAGAGAGGGGACTGAATTTGGGGAGCTTTTTCAGTCTTATACTATCGAGGCGGGTCTTCGTTTCCGTTGAGTTCTTTATTTGGATATTTTGAAAATTTGTATTACATTTTTAGGTATGCATTACAAAGAATCATTATGATTGAATATGAGTTATAAGAATCTTGAAATATGGCAATTGGCAAAACAGTTGGTTATTGACATTCACAAAATGACTTTAAAGGTTTAAGAGGGATAATCACACTGTAAGAGGAGATCGTTGTGGGTAAAAAAAAGAAGCACAGGAAAAAACAGAGACAAAAGCAAGTTCAAACACAGGATCGGTCCACAGCTCTCAGATCGAAAGATATTATAGCCTTGATCATCTCATTTTTAGTCGTTTTTGTATTATATAAAACGGTAGGTGGATATAAATGGCTCTGGGATACTTTGGTCATTGGGAATATAAAAATGATAAGAAAATATCCGGATTTAACTCTTGAAAAAAAATGGGAAGTTAAATGTGGTTTTGATTATACCTATTTAAATTTCATCAAAAAAAATACTCCCGAAGATGCGATTATTTTAATGCCGTCTGACTCCGCATTGTATCCTGAAGGACAAAAAAGTGATTTCAACACAAGAAATTCTGCTGGTGTTAAGAATAAAGCCTGGTCAACATATTTCTTATATCCAAGGAAAGTGGTTTACGAGAGGGAGAAGGAATCAAATCCTCTATATACAAAAGTGAATTATGTCGCGATCGCAAATTATAAGGGATACGAAAAATTAAGTTATAAAATTGATAAGAAACAAAAGTATTATGTATTGCCGATCAGTTTAGAAGAGGAATCAAAAAAATGATAGTTATTGGTTTAATAACGGCCTTTGTTCTGGGTTTATCGGTTATCAATTTTATTTCCAGAGATTTTTCGATCTTGGAAAAAATCGGATTTTCTTATATCATTGGAATCGGTTTGGAGACGTTGTTTATGTTCATTTTAGATGTTATGAATATCCGATTTACGGGTAGTATTTTGATATTTGTTTCATTGATTTGTATTTTAGTCTTGAATTACAAGAATATCAAGAATAGTAAAAACATCATAGGAAAAATCAGACATTTCGATTTAAAGTTACCCAAGATAAATATTAAAAAAATAAAATTGGTTTGGTTGTTTTTCTTCATTTTGACCTGTTTTTTGCTCTACGGGAGTGTTTCTAAATGTCTATATTGGCCGACTTCTGCCTATGATAATGTGACTTCCTTCGATTTAATGGGAAAAGTGATGGGAATTGAAGGAAAAATATACAATAGCCTATTTGAGGTGGATGGTGTCGCGGTTCGATCGGTTGGTACAGGAGCCGATTATCCACCCTTAGTCGCAGGAAATTTCGCCTTTGCATATTCCTTCGGTTCGGCAACTTCCAAGATAATGTCTGCGTTATTATTTGTTTTTTTTGTTATCGCTTTCTATTCCCTTTTAGTGAAATACATTAATAAGACATCCTCAATGATATTCACTTTCTTTATGATCATTGCCCCGGAAATGTTTGCATTTACATCCTTATCGACCTCAAATATACCTTTCATGATTTATACAGCCTCTGCGATTATTACTCTTTTTATTTGGTTCGATAAAAAAGAAAAGAAATATTTGTTTATCTCTTCCATTTTGATGTTTTTTAGTACATGGGCACGAGGAGAAGGCATCGCCTTTTTTGGAGTCGCATTTGTGATGTTACTGTTTGATTCGATAAAGAATAAAAATTGGAAAGAATTATTGATTTATAGTTCTATCGTTTTATTTTCTATAATTTCCTGGAACCTATATTTAAAATTTACTATTGAAATAACTCAAAATAGATTTATCACACACCTTTTTTGGGATTATTCGAAATTCTTAAAAATATTGACCGGGGTGAAAACGTTAATCACAAATACAAATTTATATGGGATATCATTTTATATGTTCTTTTTAGTATTCCTATTAAATATCAAAAACCTATTCAAAGATAAGATCCACCTGGTCATTATGATCTTACTATCATTGTCAGCATATTCTTCGTTATTTTATCAAATTGATAATGAAGTACAACGCGCTTCTATTGAATCATTAATGATGTCCTCATATAAGAGAGGATTGTTTACATTTATTCCGCTGATCTGGTTCTACATTTCCATGACTAAAATTACGAATTTCGTGTTTGGAAGACTTGAAGATTAGTCGTAACGAAGCGGATATTTTTTTTCTTAGACAGGAATAATGACTCATGAAATTATCGGTGTTGGTGCCCATTTTTAATGAAGAAGATACTTTAGAAGAAATGATAAAGAGAGTTCGTGACGTGCCCATCGAAAAAGAGATTATTATGGTCGATGATGGTTCAACTGATGGGTCAAGAGAAATTCTGAAGAAATATGAAAATATTAAAAATATAAAGATCATTTATCATGAGGAAAATCGTGGTAAAGGTGCATGCATCAGAACCGCAAGAGAGCATATCTCCGGTGATATCGTCATCATCCAGGATGCAGATTTGGAGACCGATCCTAACGACTATTTGAAACTGATAAAGCCGATCGAAAATAAAGAAACGAAAGTGATTTATGGTTCAAGATTTCTGAATCCGGAAAATAAACGGACTTATGGCGCATTTTATTTTGGTGGACTGTTGGTCACATCTGTTGCTAATATCCTATTTATTCAAAGATTGACTGATGAACCAACATGTTATAAAGTATTTGATGCAGATTTCTTTAAATCAATTCCTTTAAATTGTCAACGTTTCGAATTTTGCCCGGAAATCACAGCGAAAATTGCCAAGAAAGGCATTAAAATAAAAGAAATTCCTATTAATTACTATCCGAGAAGTGTGAAGAATGGTAAGAAATTAAGGTGGACCGATGGATTAGAAGCCATTTGGACTTTAATAAAATATAGATTTACAAATTAACTGCACCTCTTTCATTTCTTCTCTCCTCGCAGGAGATGTCTTCGATGAAATCTCATTTAAAATACAGTTTTATTATCAGAATGGCCGGTTTTGTGATTGGCTTTACACTATTTATCTTCGTTTTCGGTACGGTCATTATGGATAAGTTCTGGTTGCCGGATTTATTCGAGGATTTTGTTTATGTCTCGTGCTGTACCATCTTTTGTACGCTCATACTCAATGGATTGTATGAACGTATCTCTCAACTACCACGATTTCATTTCTTTTCTGTTTTTACATTACTTTCCGCTGTGGGGGTGGGAATGGGACTCGTTGTCGGTGTTCTCATTCTGGAGGGCCGATTGACGGCCCATATCAATTTTCTTCTGGCAATACTCATCGGTGTGCTTGCCAGTGCCGGTGTGACCTTTTACGAAGTGCAAAAATCCCGATTGGAAGAGAAGATTGACCGCTTGAGAGCCGCCGAATTGGAAAATGAGCAGTTAAAACGGTTCGAATCGGAAGCCCGGTTCAACAGCCTGCAGGCCAAACTCAATCCCCACTTTCTTTTTAATACGTTGAATTCCATGGCGGCTCTTGTATACGAGGACCCAAAACGAACTGAGCAAAGCATCGTTCGCCTCTCGGAACTCTATCGTAGAGTTCTTTCTATTTCCAATCAGACATTCATCACAATCGGGGAGGAATTAGAACTGATCAAAGATTATCTTGAGCTAGAAAAGCTCCGTTTTGATGAGCATTTGTCCTATCGGTTTCAGTGTCCGAAGGATTTGCAGGATAGAAAGATACCCGGACTCCTGATTGAACCTCTGGTGGAGAATGTGATCAAGCACGTTCTGGATAAGAAAGATGATACTGTTCAGATTGATGTCATAATTGAAGAATCCAAAGGAAATCTCATTATTTCGGTTGTCGATAATGGATCCGGATTCGATGTGAAAAAGACTCCCCCCGGTTTTGGACTTTTCAGTATACAGGAGAGGCTTAAGTTGCTTTTTGGGAAAGATTACCGTTTCGAAATTCGGTCGAAGCACGGTGAAGGGACGCGGGTGAGGATTGGGATTCCGGGTGGTGAGTTGTGACTGGTGAGTGGAGAAAAGGAGACAGGAGACCGGAGACGGGAGACTGGAAGGGATTGTGGAATTAGGACCAAGGGAGTGGTGAACGGTGAACAGTAACGTTGTGCTCATATGCAAAATGAATGTGCACAATTCACCACTCACCAATAAATATCGATGATTTACAGATTTGAAATAATAGATAAATGATCATACGAGTTTTAATTGTCGATGACGAGAAATTGGCTAGATCCCGTTTACGGCGGATGCTGGAAAAATATGAGAACCTAAAGATAGTGGGGGAGGCTAAAAACGGCAAAGAGGCTCTGCAGGTAATCAAGGAAACTTTACCCGATGTGATCTTTCTCGACATTCGAATGCCATTGCTTTCGGGATTCGAAATGTTAAAGAAGATGGAGAAATCGACCTATATCGTCTTTACAACCGCCTATGATCAGTATGCCTTACAGGCTTTTGAAGAAAATACAGTCGATTATCTACTCAAACCCATTTCCGAAAAGAAACTCGATCGTGCGGTTACCAAGTTGTCTGATATTCTGAATCAGGGGACGCCCATTCCCCATGATATGGAGAAATTCATTCAAATCCTTCATCTGAAGGAAGAAAGAATCAAGCGGTTCTCTGTCCGAGTCGGAGACCGAATTTCATTGATACCCGATTCGGAGGTTTTCTTTTTCCACGCCGAGGATAAAGTGACTTTCCTGAATACATCGAAAGAAAATTATATCATCCCATTTACATTGAAAGAATTGGTAGCACGACTCGATCCGGATTTATTCATACGGGTTCACCGGGCTTTCATTGTGAATATTGAGCAGATATCTTCGATACAGCGATGGTTCGGTAATAAACTGCAGTTGAAGATGAATAATGATAGGATCATCGTGGTCAGCAGTAGTTATGTAAGTCGGTTTAAGGAGAAAATCCATTTATGAAACACGGGCATATAAACATGCTGAAATGTGGCAGGCTGGTAAATCTGCCGAACTCAGTAAGAAAATCATGGAACGCTCGGAGGAGGCGAAGACTATAGAGGTTCCTTTCAAGGATACAAACATCAATTTATACGAAATCGCGAAATACAACGTGGGATTGGGCGTCTACTTCGAAAAGAGGTCACCGGAGGGATTGGAGGTATTTCGGGCGGAGTTTCCCCAGAGTATTCTCATCGATGATACATACACGGCCTTGACCAATATCTATTTGCGATTGCCTGTGTCCAGTGAGAGTAATGCATTTTTTGAAGACGTGATTGAGAAATATCCTGATGATCCTCGTATGCTGAACAGTTATGCCTGGTTCTGGGCCCTAAGAGAGAAGAATTTGAAGAGTGCATTGAAGACGATCAAAAAAGGACTTGATTTTTCGAGCCCTTTTTGTATTTTGATTTGTCATTTTCCATTTTAATAGTTATTTTTTGATATGAAATATCAGATCCTGTTTTTATTTTAATAAGGGTTTTACTAAATTGTATAACAACAATAAAAAATAATATGATTAGGACGTGATTCTTGGAAAGATTTTGTATAGGGCAGCGTTGGATCAGCGAAATGGAGCCCGAACTCGGACTCGGAATCGTCACAGAGATAAATGGACGTAGGGTTCATATCCATTTTCCGGCCAGTGAATGTATTCGCCAATATGCCATTCAGACTGCTCCCATCAAGCGTGTACGGTTTCAGGTGGGTGATAAGGTGAAAGGGCTGAATGGAGAAGATTTTAAGGTCATTCGTGTTGTAGAAAAAGATCGTTTGATTGTCTATCATGGTGTCGACTTTGAACTGGCTGAAAGCGAACTCTGTAGTTCCATCAGTTTTACTACACCGGAAAACCGTCTGATGGGTGGTATGGTGGACAAGAATGCGATATTCAATCTTCGCTACGAAACGCTTCGAGCGTTGTCTCTTATCCGAAAATCTGCGATACGCGGCTTTATTGGAGGGCGAATCGATCTCATACCGCATCAAATCTATATCGCACATGAGGTTGCCCGACGCCATAGGCCACGAGTACTCTTAGCGGATGAGGTTGGTTTGGGAAAGACCATTGAGGCATGTCTCATCATTCACAGTTTGCTTATTCATGGCAGGATAAACCGTGTTCTGATTCTGGTTCCGGAATCCCTGGTGCATCAATGGTTCGTGGAATTGATGCGTCGTTTTAATCTTGTTTTCCGAATCTTTGATGAGCCCTACTGCCATTCCATCGAGGCCGTTCATCCTGAAGTCAATCCTTTTCTCGAAGATCAGCTCGGGCTGTGCGACATTCATTTCTTGGTGAATAATGATATACGGAAACAACAGGCCAAAGCAGGTGATTGGGATATGCTGGTAGTCGATGAGGCCCATCATCTCACAGAAGGGAGTTCGGCCTATCGATTGATTGAAGAGCTTGGAGGGAAGATCCCAGGATTGATGCTGTTAACGGCAACACCCGAGCAACTGGGGAAGCGCAGTCATTTTGCCCGGTTGCGTTTATTAGATCCCGCCCGCTATTATGATTTTGACGCGTACTCTCTGGAGGCAGAAAAATATCAAAGAGTCGTCACTATTGTCAATAACCTGTTGGATGGCTCTCCATTGAACAGGTTAGATGGAGAATACTTAGGGGAGATCTCTTCAAGTGAGACAAATGATGATAAAAAACGAATACAATCCGCAGTGAGTGGGAATCGAACTGCATGTCAGCAATTGATCGATACGTTACTGGATCGTCACGGGCCAGGGCGTGTGATATTCCGGAACACAAGGTCGAGTATGACCGGTTTCCCCAAACGTGTTGTTAGATTGATCAGGTTGCCTGGAAGTGATGAGAATATTGAGTCGATTACCAAAGCGTTTAAAGCAGAGGAAGGAGACCCTGAAAAAAAAATCTCTTATCACTTAAAAGAAGATCCTCGAATTTTCTGGCTAGCTGAGTTGTTGCGAAAACAGAAAAACAAGAAGTTTCTTTTGATATGCCGATCTATGTTCAAAGCCAAGGCAATAGACGAGGCATTGCGGGAACGGATTAAACTCAAAGCTGCACTCTTTCATGAAGACATGTCATTGATCCAACGAGATCGAAATGCAGCCTGGTTTGCTGTAAAGGATGGCGCACAGATCCTGATCTGCTCAGAAATCGGCAGTGAAGGGCGGAATTTTCAATTCGCCCATCATTTGGTCCTTTTTGACCTTCCTCTGGATCCCGAGTTATTAGAACAGCGTATTGGCCGGCTTGACAGAATCGGTCAAACCCAGACAATCACTATTGACGTCCCCTATGTTCCGGATACTCCTCTCGAGGTTCTGGTTAAGTGGTACCATGAAGGATTGAATGCGTTTGAAATGAACGTACCTGGTGCGTACCAAATCTTTGAAGCACTGGGTCAGCGCATCAAAGACATCGCATTATCGTATACCCGATCAAAAGATACGGTTCTTCCGCAGTTTGAAAAGTTACTCGAAAAGACACGAGAGGTCAGGGATGATCTTGCGGAGCATCTAAGGCGGGGTAGGGACAGGCTGCTGGAACTCAATTCCTATCGTCCCCTTGAGACGGAAGGCCTTCTCTCCGAAACCAGGGCCTGTGACAACGATGGAAGCCTGGATAACACCCTTTTTAACATTTTTCACCATTTCGGAATCCGAACAGAGGAAACCGGAAATCGTACGTTTCGGGTCAATTTTGATCTTCTGACCGATCAGGCATTTCCCATACCCATGTTCAGTGAGGAGGGCAAAACAGTCACGTTCGACAGAAAGAGGGCATTGAGTCATGAGGAGATCGAATTTTTGACATGGGACCATCCTATGGTGATCGGTGCCATGGATTTGATCTTCGGTTCGGAACTGGGAAACAGTGGTTTTGCCCTGTGGTTGGATCCTGCATCTCGGGAAATTCTCCTTGAGGCTGTTTTCGTTTTGGAATGTGTGGCTCCGGTCACTCTGCAGGTGGATCGGTTTCTGCCTCCGACTCCCATTCGTATCGTGGTCAACCATCGGTTGGAAGACTGTAGTGAAACTTACACTATTGAGTCATTCTCTAAAGATTTAAGAGACAGTCCTTCCTCCAAGATTTTGAATGATATTGAAGGAATTAAAATATTGTTACCAAAAATGGTTAAACGAAGTCAACAATTAGCTGATGTATTGACTCATGAGATTATCGAAATGAGTCTATCTGAAATGGGAAGCAACCTGGGAAAGGAAGTCGAGCGACTTAGATATTTAAAAGCGATCAATCCCAATGTGAGAGTAGAGGAAATATCCCTTGCCGAACAGGAAATGGATACTCTTCATAATGCGATTGCCACATCCAGGCTGAGACTGGACGCTTTGCGATTGATTTGGAAAGGACCATCTGAAAAACTGAGCTTTAGTTGATTTTTATAGAGATAAATTCCAAACGAAAAAAGCCGTTCCATTAATGTGATTAGAACGGCTTCATTGGATATGCTGATTGATGGAATTCTCAAAATGGAATCACATGGAGGTTTGCTTCTTCCTTTAATTCTGCAATATGGGACGGAATAATATCCCTCCGTTCCGGACCCCGAAGTTGTTCTTCCAATTCAGGGCGCACTTCATTAAACGGGGCATCATTTTTTTTACGATCGATGACTTTGAGAATATGATACCCATATTGTGTTTCGACAATATCACTGATCTCACCGATTGGTACACTGAAGGCGACATCTTCAAAAGGTTTTACCATAACACCCCGTGAGAAATTTTCATAGAGCCCCCCGTTCTCTTTGGAAGCCGGATCTTCAGAAAATTCTTTAACCAGTTCTACAAAATCTTCGCCCTTTTTAGCACGTGCTAATATTGCCACCATTTTCTTCCGAATATTCCTCTTTTCCACATCCGTTTTTTTATCTGTGACCAATAATACGTGCCGGACTGTTACGACCGTATCCTGCAAAAATTCTTGGTATGCTGTCTCGATATCCTCCTCTTTAAGCTGGCTTTTTTCTTGTATGATTTTTTTGAAATAGTGTTCGATATAAGTTCGGTCCCGGATGTCTTGTCTAACAATATCAAGATTGAGATTGCTTGCCTGCAATAATTCAAGGAATTTATCTTCTCCGCCGACTTGCTGGTATTGGTTATTTAAAATAGTGTCGATTTCTGAGGAAGACACTTCGATTTTGGCTTTGTACACCGCCTTTAGAAGCAATTTTTTTTCAGCCAGTTGCATCGCTGTTTGTTGTATGAATGTCGATAAACTTTCTCCATTCAATTTCTTCAGAGATTCAGTTTGGTTCCCCATATACGAACTCATCAATTGCAGTACTTCTCCTGTTGATATGTGAAAATATTTTGCCGTTATGAGTACACGGTTTGAATCCGGATCCATGGCGGATACAGTCGTTGCCAGATCTTTACCAAGTTGGTACGCAGGACTCCCCTTTTCCAGAGTAACAATATCCGGTTTCTTACTGCAGGCTGAAATAATTATAAAAGAAAGGGTGAGCAATCCCATTAATTTTTTCATATTGTTTCTCCTTGATCTATCTATAAAAGAATAAAGTAAAGTAATGAAAATAACGATGGAATCATAGCACTTTTTGAATTCATTCGAAGAATTGTATAGTTAAAGGCAATACCTTTCCTGAAAAATATTCCCATATTTTTCAGTACAAAGAACTGAAAAATAGTATTTGGTAAAATGGAAAATTTTATATAATATGATGATAAAAGCATGCTGCATTTATTGAATCGTAAAAAAAGTGGCATTGTTCGGATGAGGTAAATCAAGTACAGGAGGTCATATGAATTGTTTAAAGTCACGTGTTCGAATCATCATCATTTTTATACTGATTTTTATTATTTCATCGTTCGCTCAGCATCGATTTCCGGGAGAGACATGGCAAAAAGTAACGAAACCCGAAGACTTAGGATATTCGTCTGAAAAGCTTGAGGAAGCGAGGAAGTTTACAGAAGGTATGAAAACTGCAGCTGTTGTGATTGTTGTCGACGGGGTTATATTGGATGAATGGGGTGAGGTGGATACGAAGTATATGACACATTCCACCAGGAAGAGCTTTTTGAGCGCCCTGTACGGATCCTACGTTCGAAATGGAGTTATCGATTTGGATAAAACCATGGAAGACATTGGCATTGATGATACCCCCCCGTTATCCGACATCGAAAAAAAGGCGACGATATGGGATTGTCTTAAGGCCAGATCAGGCGTGTATCATACCGCACTGTATGAGTCTGCGGGGATGAAAGCCTTGAAACCGGAACGCCATACGCAGAGGCCTGGAACCCACTGGTACTATAACAATTGGGATTTCAATGTCCTGGCAACGATATTTGAGCTGTTGACGGGTAAGAAAGTATTCGAAGCCCTGAAAGAGGATATTACTGAACCCATACAGATGGAGGCCTTTGAATCGGAAGATGGCTGGTATGTCACGGGGGAAGAATCCATTCATGCTGCCTATCCCTTTAAGATCACGGCTAAAGATATGGCGCGTTTTGGCCTGTTGATGCTCCGGAAGGGGAACTGGAATGGGAAACAGGTCATTCCACAAGACTGGGTGGAGGAAAGTACTACTTATTATTCAGACGCTACTCTGTACAGTTGTGACGGCTATGGATATATGTGGTGGGTTGCTAAAGATAACAATAAATTCCCCCACTTACCAAATGTGAATCTGAAAGAGGGGACCTATTCCGCAAGAGGTGCCGGGGGCCATTATATAATTGTTATTCCGGAGTTTGACATGGTCATTGTTCACCGTGTCAATACCTATTTGAGGAGGCATTCTGTTTCGAGTGAGGATATGGGGCGGTTGGTAAAGATGATTTTTGATGCGAAGATATCAGGAACGGAGTAAAATGAAAAACCCTCAGGCTTAAATAACCTGAGGGTTTTTTCATTTACTGCCATTTTCTAATAATACATTAATGACTCTGTTGATTTAATCGATATTTTTCGATTTTGGGGAACGTAAGTTATTGTTTTTTGGTTCAACATTTTCACTAAAAGGCATTAAATCAACAAGGTCATTAATATCGAAACAGAATGGTTAAACTCCCCTATCTTTGGACCCTGATAAAAAAATAACTTTTTTTATGGTTTACCAGATCGTATTTCACCAGGAATCCACAATCGTTGGATAGGGTCAAGAGAATGCGCATTTCTTTTGTATCCTGTTCGATATCCGTCGAAATTATCTTTGATCTATGAAATAAGGCCTCTGCTTCTCGTCTACTCATCTGTTTCATCCTGACACCTCGTTTGTCTTTTTTGCCATTCATTATATAAGACATCATGACAGGGAAAATAGTTGCATAATTATTCTTGAAAAGATAAAAAAATTAACCTCGTCCCCATGTTTTACGTGGGGATGCCTCTCAGGACGCTTCGCGTCCGATGTGACCGTTTGAAAAGACGCTGGAGTGTCTTATCTGCATTCCCATCCCGATGGGTCGGGATGGGAATGCAGATAAGATCGGGATCGGAACATGGAAACGTTAACGTCGGAGATCCTATTCGGGCGGGCCCAATGGACTCTCCTTGCACCCGGTAGGTTCTACGGTATAGACGATTCCTGCAATCTTCCAGCCTTCTGTTGTTTTCAATAAACTGAAGGCATCGATGCCGCAGTGACTGAAGGTCCCGTTTCGATGAAAGTCATATGGCGCCCAGACCATGGCAATACGTTCATGAATGAGGATTTTGGGTTCCCAGATGCGCTCCAGCCAGACATCCTGGGAGGAAGCGAGGCCTTCTATGAATTCGAGATGAGTCTGGTTGCGAATCGTTCCATCTTCCCTGACTGAAAAGAATCGGCCCTCCGGCAGGAGAACGTTCCTGGCTTCAGTGGTATCCTTGGCAGTCATGGCATGGAAGAATTGGTCTATTGCAGCAATGATTGCCTTCTCTTCGTTAGAAGGTACTTTGTCGCACGTTGAGAAGATAATAAATAGGACGAGCATTGGACAGATTCGCTGTATCCACGGTCTCATACTGGCTGTAATGAACATAACATCCTCACTTTCTTAATTTCGTTTTCATCCCGATCCATAGGGATGGGAACGCCTTTTGGACGTTTTGCGTGTCCGGTGTTACGGTAATCCAAGACGCAGAAGCGTCTTGGCTGCATTCCGATCCCGATGCTCGGGACCGGAACGAGGTATATAATTTATTTTTTATTAAGAGCTTGGCGTTTATCATTTAGATTAATTGCACTCTTTATGGTGCGTTCTGCATCGATCATTCCGTGTCCGCATTCCGGGGAGAAACCCTCGAATCCGACAATCCTGGGATTTGCATTCTCAATGACCAGATTCATGACTGTATCGGCATATTCGCCTGGGTTCTCGGTACCCAAGCGGGGATAGGCAGAGATGGTCATTGCAAAGAGGGCGGCGACCGTGGGGATGGCTGCGGAAATACTGGGTATATAAGTGTCTTCCTCATCGATATATGTTGGGAATCCTGCGAAGATATTATTGGGTGCAGCAACACCGGTGGTGCTGTCCGGCGCACAGATATTCCAGTAACCGTAAGATCCGTCCTCTTTCTTTTCGGCCGCTGTAACTGAAATGACGGTCGGATACTGGCCGGGAAAATTACGACGAAAGCCATGTTGATACCAGCGGTAATATAAATTACCACTGACGACGATCCGATTATTCTGATGGGCATATTCGATGGCATCTCTTAAATACTTGACATCGACGGATCCTCCCGATGCACTGATACTGATGATGTCGTTGCCGTCATGAACCGCTTTGTAAATACAGGCAGCGACCATGCATTGCATGAGATATTGATACGCAGGATCGTTCTGTGTGTCTCCATCTCCAAACTTATACACTGTGAAATGAGACGTTCTCAGTCTTTGAAACATATCACTCTCCCTTCTTTATCATTCCTTATCTTGATTCTCAATCCGTTGGAAGGGTTTCCGGATTCTTTCATTCGCATACGCACTGACTTCATATCGCAGTCCAAACTGGCTGTGGGCCCATTGATCCGTGATATTCATATCACCAACGTGTTTATAACAAGAGATCGCTTCCTCTCTTTTTTCTAAAAGGTCCAGCATGTGGCCCTGCCAGATTAAAGCGAGAGCCTGCATTTCCCGATTGTTCTCCTTTTTGGTAAGTTCTTCCATTTTTTCGAATGACAAAAGAGCTTCTTGATAATTTTCAAAATCATATTGTTGTCTTGCCTCCATTCATAGAGGGCCATCTGAGCCAATTTTTCACGAGAGGGTCTGTACATGTTCTGGCGTTTCCAGTCACCGTTGAGATGATTGTTGTAAACGATCAATTTGACAACCATCTCAGTTGACCAGTCGTTTTCTTTGGCCAGTTTTCGCAGTTGGGTTCGTATTTCTCTCATCTTGGCCTTTTCTTCATCAGATATGAATTCCTGCTGCCTCGATGGCTTCATTTCGACCCACGTCCCCGGAGAGGCTCCCGTGAGGACCAGACCGGAGACGTTCTCCGGATAATGAATGGTATAGTATTGGGCCAAAAATCCTCCGTAAGAATAGCCTAATAAAACCCATTTTTCAATGTTTAGTGCCTTTCGCAAAGCCTCAAGATCATCTACCGCCTGCCGGACCGAATAGCCATTCTCGCCGGGTTCATAATCGGACAATCCGCATCCCCTTTGATCGTAGTAGATCACACGGGCATAATCTTTAGCACGGGAAAACCAGGGGTGGAAATAGTGGTGTGTTCCACCCGGGCCGCCGTTGATGAGCACTAGGGGTGTGCCTTTGCCCTCTTCCTCCACATAGAGTTCACAATCTCCGACATTGATGCGGTGCTTGATTAAGTCCAGTCTATCACACCAGCGGAATACCTCGGGTAATTCGGTGTGCAGTTCGGGTTCGGTATGGACGATTCTGTGAAATATGGTTTCACGAGATTCGTCCAAAGCGCTTTTTGGGGAGCATGAGAAAAGTGAAATTGCAAGAATTGTAGTGGTTGCATATATTAGAATCCTTTTGTGCATGATGGTATCTCCTTCGGTTTGTCTGTTCGGTTATGAGACGCTGGAGCGTCTTGACGGCGTTCCCACGCGGAGCATGGGAACGAGATTATAAGGGTATATTTTTTCAAAGGTTCAACGCATCTCGTTCCCATGTTTTACGTGGGAATGCCTCTCGGACGCTTTGCGTCCAGGGGAACCTAGAATAAAGTCACATCCAGTAAACCCTCCAAGCTGGCATAATTCCTCGCACTGGAATACCTCCAATGCTCTGGTTCATCTATATAGCCACGCCTCACGGGATTGTAATGAATATACTCGATCTTTTGAAACATCATCTCATCTGATGAAATAAGCTCAGGATGACTCCCTTCCTGATATACTTGATAATCTCGATCATCTTTGTGTTTCAATTTATAGTAATTCAATTGTTTGAGGATAGATTTGAAGTTTTCTTTTTTCAAGTAATCAACTATTTTCCTGGCTGTGTAAGATTTGAAAATGCCTATTTCCTTGCTCAACTCTTTTGAGGAAGCGATTAAATGGAGATGATTTTCCATGATGACATATGCATAAATTGTAAGTCGATTTTCGTCTTGTAGGTATGTTAGACTCTTCAATAATATGGATGTGATATCGGGATTGCTGAACAAAGGTAACCAGTTGACGATAGTTCCTGTGATAAAATGAGGTTGTTCATTTTCGATGAATTTGTATCGGCTTCGGCCCATGGGTTTTACTCATTGTTTGAGAATTCTCGGCATAATGACGATATGTGATAACAGAAGACGCTGGAGCGTCTCGGCTGCATTCCCACGCAGAGCATGGGAACGAGGGGAACGAGGGGAGGAATGTTGAATAACAACATATGCAATTATAGTCATTGTGTAAATGATTTGCAAGAAAATTTTTGAATTCTGGAGTCAAAATTGTGTAAATTAAGGACGATGCCCTTGTTAGGGCTGGTAATGAAATATGTGATAATGCAAGGATCCCTATTTTTATCGCTTCAGGAGAGAAATCGTTCTTTTCCTGAATGAAAATGGGTATTCATTGTTGTTTTCGGGGGAGCCTATGCATCACAATTACGGAGGTACCGAATGATAAATAAGGCGGCCAGGAGGAGCAGAAAATTATTTGAGTCCGGATATTACTGTGCTGAGAGTGTCCTCATTGCTATTGCGGAGGCATATCAGATACAATCAGACTTGATACCGAAGATCGCTACTGGTTTTTGCAGTGGTATTTCTAGAACATGCAGGCAATGTGGCGCGGTGAGCGGTGCGATAATGGGCATTGGTCTGATATCCGGTCGGAACTTTCCGGAAGAGCCTGTTGAGCAAACCTATGATGTGATTCAACGGTTATTCAATAGGTTTGAGAAAAAATTTGGTACAACGAATTGTCAGGAATTAATCGGGTGTAATTTGAATACGGATGAAGGGCAGGAAAAATTCGAAGCGAACAATCTTTTTGAAAAATGTGCGGAATATACCGAAGAAGCCACGAGAATGGCCATGTCGCTGATAGAGGATGGTCACTCATTTAAGCCACCTCTTTCAGAGGAGGTCGTTAACTAACGTCATCGCGAGGTGCGAAGCGCCGTGGCGATCTTCTGGCGATAATACCCTGAGGTACTGTTGAAGCTTCAAGGGGACTGCCGCGCGATTCCGAAAAAGATGGAATCGCTCGCAGAGACGTCCTTCTTTTATAAAAACAAGAGCAATATTATGAGAAGTGTGATAATGAATGTTGAATATGAAACCATTTCGGGCGTCATCGAACATGCATCATATACTTTTTATCTGAATGAGATTCTCTGATAATATTCCAAGTCTTTTCAGTCAAGTTCTCGAGAAATCGTTTGTCATGGCTCACAAGCAATAGACTGCAGGTACACTCCAATAGAGCCTGTTCCAGACATTCTATTGAAGGCAGGTCCATGTGGTTTGTCGGTTCATCCATGACGATAATGCGGGGCGTATAGGTCATGCCTATCGCCAACAAAAGTTTACGGGTCTCACCGGGGCTCGGATTTGAGCTGCTCAAGAGTCGATGGGGCCTGGATCCCAGTCGACTGACAATGGTCATGAGATAACCAAGTCTATCCCCGGTCAGCTCCCGGGCCCGGGTGAGTATGTTTTGAGATTGTTTGGCATCAATTTCCTGGGGAATATAGGTGATATGCTCTCTGGGAACGTTTAATACTTTGACAATGGATCGAATCAGTGTGCTTTTTCCGGAACCGTTGGGTCCGGTGATGGCAATGCGGTCTGTGGCTTTGATAATTAATTCGGGATAATATAGTCGTTTTTGATCCCCGAGGGCAAGAGAATTGGCCGACATCTTAAGGAGAAAGTTCCGTTTTGAGAGAGAACCGGGCAAGCCGATTCCTAATGTATATTGTTTTTTGACCTGGATCGTTTCCAGCTGATATTGTGCTTGCTTCAGGCGACCGTCCATTTGCCGCAGCAGCTTCCCCCCGACACCATCCTTGCCGGTCACACGGGCACGGTCTTTTTTTTCTCGTGCATCATGGTCCCTTTTAGCAAGACCCCGTTTCGATCGTCTTTTATCTGATTGGTTCGCGATTTCTCTGCGTCTTGTGGCTTCACGTTTCAACTTCTTATGAACACGCTTTCTCAGCATGTACTGTTTTTGAAGTGTAGCATGCTCGTGTTTTGCAATTTCCATTCCTTTGGTAATGCCGCCGGGACGAAGAATCACTTTCGGAGGTTCAATGAAGAGGCATTGCTGACAGAGTGTGTCGAGGAGTTCGCGATCGTGACTCACGAGTAGTCCGATTCCATGAAAAGAATGGAGAGCATTTGTGATATCTACACGAGCGTCAGAATCGATATGGTTTGTGGGTTCATCGAGAGCAAGGACTTCCGGATCGAGCCAAAGGGCGACTCCGATTTGCGTTCGTTTTCGTTCACCATGAGATAATGTTGTCCAACGTTTAATCCAGTCATCCTGTATATTGAGCATACTCCTTAAAACACTTGTTTCTTTGGAGTCTGTGAGGATAAACTCGTTGAACTTATGGGGAACATTATCGGTGCGCTGTTGACAATACAATGAATCCCGAGGGTATTCGATGTGACCTTTATCAGGATCTAAGATCCCAGTTGAGAGCTTTAAAAAGGTTGTTTTTCCGGTACCGTTGGCTCCGACGACACCGGACCAACCTGGGGATATGTGTAGAGAGATGTCCTGGAATATAGGCTCCGGTGCAGAGGGATATGTAAAAAATACATGACGAAGTCTTATAAATGGTTTACCCATTTTTTTCTCTTTTTCTCATGATTTTTGAATCTACCAGGCTAACGGATTACAAATAAAAATAGAAAAAATAAAAAAGCCACGGTTGACCGTGGCCTTATATAGAAATATCATTACTACCACGGGGTGATGGAACAAAACGGAAAGACTTAATCCCTCTTCGAAAGGAACACGTTCCATCTGAAGAAGGGTGCTTATGAGAAGTCTTTATTCCGTTTTGTTAATTTTTCACGCCCGTAACTCCGATAATGAATAAAATGTTTTTAAAAGATAAGATAACTTTCGTTGTTTGTCAAGGAGAAAATCTCCAACGTGTTTATTCATTCCGAAAGAAGATTACTTCATTAAAAGCATTCGTATTGTTTTTCGATGCGTGCCTGCGCGAAGTCTGCATATGTACAACCCTCCGGATACCAATCTCCCTTCATTATCCCTGCCATTCCAAATGACAGATTGATATCCGGCCTCTTCTATGCCATTCCTAAGCGCAGTCACCTTTTTACCGGCGATATTATATATCTCCAAAGTCACATGAGTCATTTTCGGTATATTATATTTAATTGTTGTGGAAAGATTGAAAGGATTGGGGTGATTTGATAATAATAAGCCCTGTCCTCGATTCTGTGAATGATTAATGAATTCATCGATCCCTGTTGCGGTCGTATCCCATGCAAAATAGGCCGTCACGTTCATGTTATCGTTGACCATCACATTTGTTCCGGGATTATCAGGATTGATTACATTTGCAGACCACCTCAGGAACCGATAACCATCCCCGGGCATTGCGGAGACCGGAAGTATGGTTCCTTTATCATATATATAACACCCCGGAAGAGGATTCGTTATCCCGGCTTCTGCGGGATTCGCCTCGATATTAAATATATGGATAGATATGAAATTTGCCTTTACCGTTTTATTCCCGTTCATTTTGACCGTTGTACTTAAACTATTGGGATTATTTTCTCCTCCTGTCCAGTTTACAAAACGATATCCCGTGGAAGGTGTCGCTTTGATTGTAACATCGGTACCGGATGGAAAAAAATGAGTCCCTTTCGAAGGCATTGTGGTTCCTCCATCGATGGGATTTAATGAAATATGGAGGGTGTATTGATTATTTGGAATGGCTCCAAAATGTGCGGTTACCGTCTTATCCTTGTCTATGGCCACGCATGTACATGCACTATCAGGATTGTCGACTTCTCCAGTCCAGTTCAAGAAGCTGTAACTCGATGCAGATATCGCGGTCAGGTTGACAATGGTCCCTTTATTGTAATGATGAATCCCGTCGAAGGGCGTCGTCGTTCCACCACCCGATGGGCTTACAATGATAGAGAGCGCATGTTGAGTAGTGGAAAGCGTCTCAAAATGTGCAGTGACAGTTTTATTGCTATTTATTATTACGGTTGTGCTGGCACTCCTGGAATTGGAAACATTACCGCTCCATTGAACGAAACGATAACCAGGGGCAGGGATTGCTGAAATATTGACGATAGTGCCTTCGGTATAATCGTGATAGCCCACGGCGGGCATCGTTGAACCGGTCATGGGTGGATTCAGCCACATGGTAAGTGTGTGTTGAGTCGTCGGCAGGGGTTCAAAATTGGCGGTCACAATTTTATTTGCATCCAATGTCACGGTAGTATTGATACTGTTTGGGTCGGATACATCTCCGGTCCAGTTCAGGAATCGATACCCTGCAGCAGGGAGTACCGAAAGGTTGACTACCGAGCCTTCGGCATGGATATAGGTTCCAATTATGGGAGTCGTCGACCCTCCTCCCTCCGGATTTACCCTCATGGTGAGTGTGTGCTGTGCCGTTGGCAGGGGTTCAAAATTGGCGGTCACAATTTTATCTGCATTCAATGTCACGGTGGTATTGATACTGTTTGGATTCGATACATCTCCGGTCCAGTTCACGAACCGGTATCCTGCGGCAGGGAGAGCCGAAATGCTCACGACCGATCCTCCGTCATAGCTATACGTTCCAATTGCGGGAGTCGTCGCACCGTGTCCTTCCGGATTCACTCTCATGGTGAGGGAATGTTGGGGCGTTGGCAGGGATTCGAAATTGGCGGTCACGATCTTATTTGCATCCAATATAACAGAGGTATTGATGCTGTTTGGGTCAGATACATCTCCGGTCCAGTTCACGAATAGATATCCTGCGGCCGGGAGTGCCGAAATGTTGACTACGGACCCTTGATTATAGATAAAAGTTCCGGTTGCGGGTGTTGTTGTACCACTTCCGACAGGATTCACTGTTATCGTAAGGGTGCGTTGATTGTTCGATAGAGGTTGAAAATTGGCGGTCACGATCTTGTTTGTATTCATTGTCACACTGGTATTGACACTGTTAGGATTCGATACATCTCCGGTCCAGTTCACGAATCGGTATCCTGCGGCCGGGAGAGCCGTAATGTTGACTAACGACCCGTCGTTATAGGTATACGTTCCGATTGCCGGAGTCGTTGTTCCCCCTCCAACCGGATTCGCTGTCATGGTGAGGGTGTACTGAATGGGTTGTACAGGTTCAAAATTGGCGGTGACCGCCTTGTTCCCATTCACTGTCACTGTTGTATTGATATTGTTTGGGTGAGAGACGTCACCCGTCCAGTTCACGAACCGATAGTCTGTCAATGGTATCGCCCTGATTTGAACAATGGTAATTTCATCATATGTATAGGTCCCCATCACCGGTATCGTCGTTCCCTTGCCATTCGGATGCACGCTAATGGTGAGGGTGTATTGGGTCGAAGTCAAAGGTTCAAAATGAGCCGTAACGGTCTTGTTTGCATCCATTGTCACTGTCGTATTGATACTGCTTGGATTGGCCACATCTCCGATCCAGTTCACGAATCGATAGCCTGCAGCAGGAGTGGCGGTGACGTTGACCGCTGTACTTTCATTGTATGTGTGAGTGCCGATTGCAGGAGTCGTCGTTCCCCATCCGGTGTTATTCACTGCCATGGTGAGTGTGTATTGGGGCGGTTGAACATTTATCATTCCATCGTTAACGGTCAATATTACGGATAAGTTTTTAAACGTTCCGGACGAAGCCATGGCCGAATACTCCAGGTTCAGTGAACTGCTTCCTGTATTCTTTCCTTCAAACGTTATCTGGAGGATATTAATACTTCCGGAGACTCCAGCCGGGTTTGCTCCATTAAAATTTACCTGCCCCGCCGATGGATTGACGAAACCGGTAAACCCTCCCTGCATACCCGAATCACCCATATAGTTCAGTATATTGGGATTCCAACTCATCGATCCGGTGAAACTCCCCAATTTGTGATCGGGGGAATTGACACCGGAGATATCGACATTGATGGTCACGATAATCTGTTCTCCTACACCGATGTTGGAATTAGAAGGAACCACCGATGATGTTGCAGAACCCGTTTGAGCGAAAATTGAGGTGTATCCCATTAGAAAACTGCTGAGAATTAAAATGCACATCATTGTGGCTGTTCGATAACCATGATTATGTGGGAATTTCATTTTTACCTCCGGTTGGTCCGATTAATTAAAACTGGAATCCGACTTTTTATGTTCGGCGGCATATTGATAATTCATAGTGGGAACAGTTCGGTTCAATTCGATCCATTCCCATTTGATAAGATCACTATTTGATAAATTGCATTTTCTTCATTTCAGTAAATTTGCCGGCCGTTATTTTGTATATGTACATGCCGGCCGTTACGAATTTTCCTGTTCCATCCTTACTGTCCCAGACAACTTCATGGTTTCCTGCTACCTGGATCTCATCTACCAATGTCCTGACCTTACACCCGAGCAGGTTATAAATTTCCATATTCACGTGTACCGATTTTTGAAGATAGTAATTGATTTTTGTTTCCGGATTGAAGGGATTGGGCCGGTTTTGAGAAATAAAGAATTCATCGGGACATTTTTCGTTTTTTAAATCTCCGATATCCGTTCCTGTATGGGAAAGAACGGTTATCGAATCATCACTGATAGTTAGTATCGGAAGTAGGTTGGCAAACGTTTCGGTGGCAGCCATGGCCGAATATTCCAGTTCGAGTGGACTGGTTCCACCGGCATGTCCTTCAAACGTTATCTGGAGGACATTCACACTTCCGGTGACTCCAGTCGCGTTGGCGCCATTAAAATTAATGTTCCCTGCGGAGAGATTGGTGAAACCGGCAAATCCTCCCTGCATGCCTGAATCGCCTATATATTCGACAACATTCGGATTCCAACTCAACGAGCCGGTGAAACTCCCAAGATGATTATCGGGCGGATTGACATTAGAGACATTGATATTGATGGTCACTATGATCTGTTCGCCTATGTTTATGGTCGTGTTTAAAAGAACCACCGACGATGTCGCATAACCCGTTTGAGCGAAAAGGGGGCTATTCCAAATCAGAATAAGACCGAATAACAACATCGAAATGTTTCTGAAAAAAAGATGGATCATATTTTGTATGTGTTCCATTTTTCCATCTTGTTTAAAAATATTCCGTAATGCACGTATGTTTCGTATATTCGCCTTAAAAGAATATTAAGAATTATTCAACATCACACCCCGGACATTGTGTGACCTCCTGCGGACACCCGGGTTCACCGACCGGAAAAGGCACGTCCATGCCCACATCATAGGACAAAATGATCAGGGCGTCCGTGGAATTGATAAATCCATCGTCATTAACATCACCGCAGTTCATCGGACAGAACTGTTGGGGGATGGGCATGTCTACATCACAGGACAGGACGATCAAGGCATCGGTGGAGTTCGCGATCTCGTCGTTGTTGACATCACCGAGGATCGGTGCTGCGATCGGTATAAATTTAACCGTTAAGGTTCTATTGTCAGTAAAAGTTATGGAATCGTTTTCTCTCATATCTGTGTTAGAGACACATGTCAGAATAAAAGAACCTTCTGCGGGGAGCTCGGCCGGGTCCCAGGACAGTGTCGTCTCGATACCCTCTGCATTCGATACCTCGATCGTCCAATCAATAATTGTCTCGTACGGAGATATCCAGGCACGAATATCCTTCATCAGATCTGTAAATGTAGGATCTGTAATTTGAAAACAAGCATAATAACTGGATGGGGGAGGGGGGGGTGATAAAATATCCAATCCGATATCAAAACCATCTGTACCAGTTGTACTGCCACCGAAGGAAAGTGTGAGATTCGCATTTTCTGATTGAAAGTTCAGATCTGTTTGCCAATCGACTTGACTAAAAACCTCACCTGCTACAGTTAGTTTCAATATTATGATTAGCATGATTGAAAATTCATCTACTTTTTTAATCATTTTATTTCTCCGTTATTTTTAAGGTGTACCCAACAAAGTATTACTATCGAATGAATTGGATTTTAAGATAATATTCCTGATTACCCCAACGCGTACGACAAAAATAGATGCCTGTAGACAGTTCATCACCATATTGACCACGACCCGACCATTTTATTACCCGAGAATTGGTAGTAAGAAAACCATTGTAAACGTTGGCTACCAATCGTCCCATGATGTCATAAATACTCACATCTACGCAGCAAGACTTCTTTATATTCACAACGATGGAGACACAATCATTAAAAGGGTTTGGGAACGCTAAAACAGGCTTTTTACTCGATACATGTCCACTCTCACATTGGAATATGTCAGATGGATGTTTTGAGAACCTGATCTTTAACACGATATCTCCAACTAACCAAAGGCTATCCACAGTTGTCATATCTGTGTAACCGTCGATTTCAAGATCGGCATTCCCCTCAACTTTTTGACGGTAGTCTTCGATATCCCATTTCAGCCTCAAGGGCTTCCCTGGACAATTCACTGTCTGAAGATGCCATGTGACTGTATCATCCGTATCCCTCATATCCGTGAGAAGATAATTCGGAAATGTGTCAATGTAAAAATAGGCATATGGCCCGAATCCGGGGGGAGGTAGAATCGTGTCCAGGTTTGTATCGAAATACTCCAATGCATTCGGATGCAATCCAAAATGAAGATTCTCCTGCCAATCCTCGCATTCGATTGACAGGCGTACCCGCCAAGATGGTTGTGCTTCCGTATTAATTGGAAGCATAAACAGCATAATTAAAAACAATCGATATTCAATTTTAATCTTACATGAAATCATATAATCCTTACGTCAAGATTCAACGAATGAACACTAACTTCTTCAAAGCACTAAACTCACCCGCCTTTATTCTACATAGATAAACACCTGATGATATTGAATGATTTAGATTGTTTTTCCCATCCCAGACAATCTTATATTTACCCGCGGGATATTCCTTATCCACCAAACTGATGACTTCCTGCCCGAGGACATTATAGATCACGATTTCGACACGGCTCGTCTTTGGCAGGTCGAAGGCAATTGTCGTTGTCGGATTGAAGGGATTCGGGTAGTTCTGTTTTAATGTAAATTCAGTTGGAATCTGTAGAACCTCTCCGTTATCCCAGTCGATGGCAGGCGGTTTAGGCGGAGTGTAGCCATATTGCTTGAAAAACAGATCCTGCTGAGCTCTGGCAATCGTGGAAGATTTTGAAAGGCCACCTGTATTATCTACCGTCAAATCACATGCTCCAAAAACAGCTATCCAGTATCCAATTTTTTCTTTTAATGTATCAGCAGTTATGTAATTTCCAATACCCTCATCCCAGGTATAAGCCGGTGTGAGCACCATTCCGTCGGGGTTATCATTTGGATTGGTGAAATTCACACTTCCAGGGACAGAACCCAGCATGTACCAACCTGCTGATGAAAAATGTTCTGTAAAACTGTTAACTGGAACACCAGAAACTGTACTGCTCGACGTCTCAGAAATGGGAAGCCAATAACCTTTTTTTGGTTCCATTTTTATTACAGGATTATAGATTTGTGTGCTGGAATTCCAATGATATGCTGTACCGTTCAGAGCAGAAGGGAAAAGGGTTGTGACAGTGCTGTCTTGGGGGATGATGGGGAGAGAAATCATGTACCAGGCTTGCTGGGGGAAAGTATATGTATAATTCAGTAATTGAGGTGCCCCATATTCGTAGGCACCTATGTCTATTCTTCCATTCCACACTCGAAACTTTCCATTAAGATCACATAGTGATAAATTTAAACCAGTGGTATCAGGTGTGCCTGCATTGATGCAGGGAGAATCAGCCTGAATATGAAAATCATTATTCAGACTATTAATAAATAACGGATCCAGATCAATATTTCCACTACCAGTATAACCACCTTGTATATCACAATATTCCACATTAGCAGATCCATAAAGTTGATTTCCGATTGAAGCAAGGTTATAATAGAAAATATTATTTCTCATTAGCACCGAACTGCTAAATATTATCAAGCCTCCCCCATAACCACCAGAAGCTACATTACATACAACTGTATTATTTATTAATTTTGCATTTGAAACACCTTCCAACCTGATACCAGCACCACCACCACCCACATGATTGGTTTTATTGTTGGAGATGACACAGTTTTTGATAATTAGAGTGCCCCCAATTATGAATATTCCAGCACCCCCATAATAACATGAATTATTTTCGATTCGACTGTTTAATAACTCGAGTTTATTAGAAGAATTAGAGCTATAAATTGCTGCTCCCTGGTAGTTTGAATCTATTGCATTCCTAACAATACAATATTTTAGAATGGAATTTAAAAAAGGTGCTGATGAAAATTTAAGTCCTTTCCAATGATTTAACGAATCAGGAGAATCAAATAATATACGATTTTCTGAAGTCCCAATAGCTGTTAACGTACCATTAATAACTATTTTACTTCCATTCAGAAAATACAGTTTGCATCCTGGTTCGATTTCTAAAGTACTATTGCTCCCAACTGTGATATCGCCAATAATATAATAAGGTGAACTGTTAAAGTTCAAAATGCCTGAAATTGATCCGGAATCAATGACTGTCCCACCTCCAAGAATCGACACAGTACAAATGAAACTTTGATCTCCATATTGTGCATTTGATGTTATCTGTAAAGTATCAATAAAATCACCGGAGGAATCTAAGACCATGGAAATATTACATTCATATATTTCACCAGGATCGATAACTATTGGAAAACTGTCAGTAATACTAAAAATTTCATTTTCTCCACTAATATCAGTAATAGAAAGTTGCTCATTTGTACTATAGTTAAATATAGCTATTTTCTTCTCTAATAAATGTCCTGACCATTGGGGATAAATTCCAAAATCGATTGTATCGGATAAAACATTTATCGCCGGAGGTATAGAACCATATGCCCCCATATCAGTTTTAAATATTCCACTATCCCAACAGGGAGATTCTGGTTGTATACTCCAGTCTGCTTGCCAGCCATTATATGATAAACCGATACCTCCTGGAGGACTAATAAAAAGTGGATCCTGATTAATATTTCCTATTCCAGGATGAAACTCTCCTATATCACAGTAAATTATTTCGGAAAGATTGTCAACCGTTACTTGACTGCCATTGGTAGAACCATTTGAAAAAATAATATTATTTATCATTCTTGATTGTGATTCTAAATGTACTAACACACCTCCACCCTGACCGGCTGCGCTATTATTCGATATTGTATTATTAATAATCAAAGACTTACCGCCAAAGCAATGTGAAATCCCCCCACCACCACTGCCACCGCATTCTTCCCTATTATTAACAATTATATTCCTAATAATTCGAGGACTGCTGCTTTTTATAAAAATACCACCTCCTTCGCTGTGGCTTTTATTATTTGAAATCATATTTTCCGTAATTATAGGACAACCACTAGTAATTTTAATACCCCCACCTCCTGAATGTGAATTGACATTATTACGTATGATATTATTTTTAATAACGGGTGATCCTCCGCAATCAACTCCAATATCAAATGAATAAGCTATTTCACAATATCTAAGAGTATCTCCTGTTGTAACTCCAATTCCATTCCATCCTTTTTGAGTGTTTAAAGGTAAAAATGTTATTAAGCTATCAACATTACCGGATGCATTTAATTTTCCATTACCACTTAGCAAGAATCTACCCATAAATCTGATATCAACTCCCGGCCGAATTTTAAGCCCTTCATCGTGAACACTAATATTTCCTGTGACATAATAGGGTGAAAACTCATGGGTCCAAATTCCTGATACATTTCCTCCAGGAATTATTGTACCGCTAAGGTAAGAATAACCGTTCAGAATTACGGATTTAGCATTGTTATCACCATATCTAATTATAAAGTGATTATTATAATTCCCACTATCAGGAGGACAAAACACTATATTTATTGAATCGATCTCAGATGCAACTATAGAGAAAGGACCAATCATAGAAGAATAATTACTATCAGATCGAAAAATCGAATATCCATATGGAACACGAACAGTATCTATATTTATAGTGCTAGTAGAATTATTTTCTAAATATATGCATTGGCATTCGGTGGTATCATTCGCAACTCCTAAAAAATCTGATATCAAAGGGAAAATATTTAATAAATAAGGTTCATCTTGGATATTTAATATTGCCCTTTCAAGCACATTATATCTAGCTGGTATTTCATCAGGTAAATAATACCAAGCAAGGATAATTTCATCAGGATTTGTTGGACCCCATCCAAAATTCAAATGATATTCTCCGTATGAATTATATCCATCACAAATAATTTCATGTGCTCCAACAGGTAGCCCTCCATCTAATTCTGTTATTTCTAAAATACAAGGTTGGCTATTCATCATATTTAATTGAATTGTTTCATAGAATATATTATCACTGGAACTTTTAATTTTGGCTGTGGAAAAACCAAATTTATTCAGGAATGCATTCTTTGCATTTTCTGTAGTAGCACCTGAACTATTACTTGAATAATTCATTTGTACTGAGATACCACATGCAAAATTAAGTGCAGCAATATCTATATCATTTAATTCAATTTCAATTTGGTATTTAAATTTGAGGCTGTCAATATAACTGTTTAATCTTTCAAAAGAGGGGAAATAGTAGATAGAACTATCACTATCGATATTGATTCCGTTTGATGTCGTATATTCATCGTTGATATCAAAAAACCCATCTCCAACATATTTATGGTAATGAATAACCTGTGCCAATGCTGTAGCAACACAACCGACAACACATCGTGACCCAGTATTTGGATCTAAAGGACAGAAATCATTGTATGGAGAATGTTGATCCCACGTGGTCTCTACCCAACCACTCGTAGTTGTGCTCCCTTCCGGTGGCCATTGCTGAAAATCGGCAGAATTAAAATAAGTTTTCCCTCCTGAAACTAATTGGTTCCATTTTTCCTTTCTTTTTTCTTTTACTTGTTCATCGATTTCCACCAGTGCTTCTTTTCGCAGTTTCATGTCTTTTATAATCATGTGATAAAGAATATTATTACTGGTCGTGTCCATAGAAAAATTGGAGTTGAAAGAATACGCTATTACTGGCTCAATACTCTGATCATTAGATAAAACAATAAAACCTTTGGGATTCAGGTTTATTATATGGGCAAGTAGTATTTCAGCTTTAGGTTCTTTCAAAATCTGAATTCTGGATACTGTAAGGTCTGTTTTCATTAGCTTCTTCCTCAATACCATTTGCTGATGTTGAGTAAGAAAGTTTCTTGCTACAGCGTTAACCATTTCCTGAGAAACAGTCTGAGAAAATAATAATTGAACCGATGAAAATATGATGACGATTATTAAATAATAAATAGCTTTGTTTCTCATTTCAATTTATGCCTTATAAAAAATAAAATTTCACCTCACCAGCACCAACTTCTTCAACTCCCGGAACTCCCCGGCCTCAATCCTGCACAGATAAATCCCCGAAGAAACCGGCTGGCTCATCCCATTCCTGCCGTGCCATAAAACCTCATGAGAACCGGCAGAAAAATCCTTATCTAACAAAGTCACAACGTTTTGCCCCATTATATTGTAGATGACAATTTCCACGTGAGTGTCCATTGGCAGATCAAAGGCAATCGTCGTCATAGAATTGAATGGATTGGGATAGTTTTGATACAATGCAAACGCCCTGGGTATTTTCTCTATCAACTCTCCCGTTTCCCAATCAAGGTTCGGTAGCGCTGGAGGTCCTTCACCATGATTAGAAAAGAATGTCACCTTGTTCAGTTCCGCAAATGAAGGTTTGCCCAATGTGGGTTCCAAGGGATCACCACCGACATTCAAATCACACGCCTGAAATACCGCCACCCAGTGGCCGTGCTTGGGCTCGATGACATCGGTCTGGTAGTAGCTGTTCGAATAGGGATCGTACCTAAAGGCGGGTGATATGACACTGCCATCAGGTGAATCATTGGGATCCGTAAAATCCACCGGATCGACGACACCGCTAATCATATACCAGCCCGACCCGGGGAAATGGACCGTGTACTCAGATACGCCGTAACCGGCCACATCACCGAACCAGCTATCCGGGACCGGAAGCCAGAATGCATCCTGCGGTCCGACATTTTGAATCGATGTATAATCATTTCCATCCCAGACCCAGCCTTTTCCGTCAAGGGCCGGTGGGAAGATATTTGAAATGAGATTGTCAAAAGGAGTCAAAGGCAAAGAAACCATATACCAGGCTCCGTCCGTTATTGGGAAATCATAGTAAGAAACACGCGGCGCAACGATTTGAACCTCATTGGAATAGCCCGAATTGCCCGATGAATTATAGGCACGAATGCCGTATACATAGATTGCATCTCCTGCCAATCCGTTTTGATCGGTATAATCGGTCTGGTCCTGCTGGATCACGGCGATTTGGGTGAAATCATCAGTACCTTCCAACTTACGACCCAGTTTGAAACCGATCTCGTTCGTAGATTGATCCTGCCAGTTCAATGCGATCGCCGCAGAATTAGGCGGTTGGGCCTGAAGGTTTAATGGGTCTGCCGGAAGCGGCTCAGCACACGTTGAAAACGACCACAAAGGCCCATTGGTTTGCAGACCATGATTATCCCTGGAAATGATGCGCCAAAAATAGAAGGTATTGTACTGCAGAGTCTGGAGGGTATAGGTTGTTGCCTGGACATCGCCGGCCAAATATGGAGGCAAAGTGCTTGTGCCGAAATAGACATCGTACATAGCGACATCGCCAATATCTGGATCGCCCCCGATCCAGTTCAATGAGAGATCAATGGGCTGACCGGACGCTGACATTGCTGGTGACGGATTCGAGGGTGCGGTGGGAGGTCTGTTGCCTGTCGTCGCGACAACTTCGTTGGAATAACCCGAATTTGTTATTCCATTTGTTGCAAAAGATCGAAAAGTATATTCAGTATTTGGAGTAAGGTTTAAGATTGCCACATTCATTTGATTTTCACTAACAGATGCTAATATGTTGTAATTATCATCAGTTTTTCCTTCGATAACAAATAAGGATTCGTTGTTGGAATTATCTTGCCACTCAAGAGCAGCCCCTGTAAGATCGATCGATGTCACAACTAAGTTACTTGGTGCTCCAATTGCAGCATCGCCAGTTTTAAACTGCCAAACACTGCCAGGAGTAGTAGCGATTCCATCGTTTGAGATTACCTGCCAATAGTAGGTCTTATTTGATTGCAAATTTGTTACTTCAAAGGAGGTTTCAGTCAATGATTCTACTATTTTGATTGTAGGAGGAGAATTTTGATCAAGTACTATATCAAATGTTAGAACATCTCCATCAGGATCACCTGATTTCCAATTTAGAATAGGACTCAATGTGGCGTGTTCAGCCAAATTTGCAGGAACAGGTGCATATGCAGCATACGGAGGATTGTTACCTGTAATTATTGAAAACTCAGAATCACTTACATCAAAAGAGGTATTATTTAACGAGTCACATACTATTATTCTCACTAACGCATTATCAGAATCTGAAGTTGGCACCGGCCAATTTGCCTGTCCATCATTTATCTCATTATCACTGATCAAGTGAAATATAGCACCACCATCTAAAGAATATTCTAAGGATATCAATTTAATATAAAAATTATCGTTTGCACTCCATTCAATAGCCGCTGTTGCACCACCTTGCAGATATTCACCTCCATTTGGCTTTAGTATTGTCACCGTAGGCGGAGTAGTATCAGAAATACGAAACCTTGGACTAAACCCAATACCTTCGTTTCCTTGAATATCAAACGCAGTCACTGAAACTACTGCAGAATCGGTTAAAACAACAGGGACATTCCACAAATACTCACCATCATTTTGTACTCCTGTTGCAACCGTTGAAAATGTCTGTCCGCCATCTTCAGAAAAACTGATATTAAGAGAAATTATCCCATTATCATCATCTGCTATCCAACCTATTGTTTCTTGAGCAGCTATTGAACTGACATGTTCAGCGGTGGGCGAAGTAACTGTCACTGTCGGCGGAACAACATCCTGTGTTGTACTCGCCCAGTTATAGATAATCTCTTCTTCTCCTTCGGGTCTCCCCTTCCATACGACATGTACATTCTCGAGCATATTGCATGCAGCATCAACAGATGCTTTACTATAGTCTATATATGTTATTCTGTCGGATAATCTCAGAATAGGTGATAAACCAGCATCAGTCTTTTGTTGAGAGTACATAGTATAAATATGTGGATTAACACTCCTGTCAACGTCAACCCACACAAATACTGGCAGGTTAGAAGAAGTGATAGCCAAGCCTATCTCTTTATTGTTGGTGTAGTCAATAAAATTACCTATACTCTCCGAATTGGACCATGAAGTCCCATTCCAGAAAAAATAGTCTATTGTTGACATCCATTGACTGAGATTAGAATCATAATAGTGCCAGCGAAATGCAGCATGGAGCGTGTTGCCACCCCCCTTCTTCAATCTACAATCCTGATATTCTTTAGATGCATCAGATTGAAGGCTTACAGAAGACCACGAATTACCATCATACACTTTGTGGAAAATATCAGCCATTTCAGCAGTTATCATGTGTACATTTCCTTGATCGTCGGCAGCAAGATCAAAGAAATACCAGGGGTAAGGTTCTATTACCTCTGCAGACTGCCAGGATCCATTTATTTTAATATTATGGTACATGTTCTTGCTACCCTGCCAGATATTTTCCATCCAGACCACATGAATATTGTTCTGAGAATCAACTACAATATCAGTTACATCAGTTCTGCTTTGTGGGTCGGTTGTTACTTCAGCAGATAAATTTTCTGGATCAGACCACAATACGCCGTTAAAGTAACAATAAAATACGTCATCATCATAATTTGGCCATTCCAGATCTTGAGCCCACCTTATCCAAACTAAATGAGGTATATCATTCCCATCAATTACCATGTGTAGATGTTTATTTGAGTAGTAGCCTTCAGTCGATCCCGTAGTTGTCGTAAATAATGGATAATCCGTGACCTGAACTGGCTCTTGCCAATTGCCATTCAATTGCTGTCTATAGTAAATTTGATTCTCATAATAGTGCGTTTGACCAAGCCCATCACGCCAATCGTCCACAGACCAAACATAAGCAACGTGCAAGTCACCATTTGTATCAACAGCTATTGCAGGAAGTGAATGAGTCTGAGTGAGATATGCATAGCTCAAGTCTGGCAATTCAGTGATGGCTTCTGGAACATGCCATGGTGAATCAGGAGGTCCGAATGGATCACTGATGGTAAAATAACCATCGCTTACATCTTCTGTTATAGTGCCAAACTCATCTTCCGACTTAACTTTTATTAGCACATTATCTGATGCACCAGCAGAAGGTAATGTCCAACTATAAGAGCGGCTATCCCCAGGCAGTGCATAATCTAAATAATCAAACTCACCGTTTTTAATTACCCCAACATAAAAACATCTGATTTCGTTTGGAGAACTAGCATCCCATGTTATCTCATGAGTAGATTCTAAATCCCATGACTCACCCCCATTAGGTGATTTGACTGTTACCATCGTACCGCGACCATCCACAATTTTAAATGGATCACTTATTGCGGTAGCCGCATGACCCTGAGAGTCTGTAGCAATAATTTTCACTCGCGCAGTAGTAGTGACAGCACCATCAGGTATCATCCATTCGTATCCGTTTGTGTTCGTTACATACCCTTCAATAATTATAGTCCAAGTCGCACCATTATCTAGTGAATAATAAAAATCAAAATGATCGATACCAGAATTGTCTTGTGCATCCCAGACTATCGAGCACTCGTTAAGTGTTTTATAGAAAGGTATCTGTGGTGGATAATAAAGTGTAAGTTGGGGCGCCTCTGTATCTTGCGTAACAATCGGAATGCTAAATATGTTATTATCTAGAATGTCCTCTTGCGGATTGTTTTCTTTGTTAATAAAAATATCAAGATAGGCTTGGCCTAAAATCATGCTTGGCACTTGAATCGCAGTCTGAACATGGACTTCATTGCCGGCTGAGATGTTTCCTTGAATGACCTCCCACCGTATTTCGTTCTCACACATCCCCTGTGTATTTGAAATGTAGTATTTAGCAACAAGCCCCTGCTTTGTCACATCCATATTTCCAACATTCCTGACATCATAGTCCAATTGCAATTGCTGGCCGACTTCTGGCGTATTGTCATCAACAACACCGTCAATCGCGGTCAGGTCTGGGAAAAGGTAAACTGTTGTGAATACCCAAACCGGTCCTTCGGTAACAAGTCCTTTGGAATCTTTAGCCCAGATTCTCCAATAAATCGTGGAATTCGGTTGCAGTGTTTCATTGAAAGTCCACGAAGTCGTTGTCAGATCGTTAGTGATCCACGACTGCGACGTCTCAGTCTCTCCTTTCATCACTCGATACACCACATCGTCCCCGTCAGGATCACCGCCCTGCCAGCTCACAGTAGGTTGGCGTGCAACACCCGAAGCACCATGATTCGGAGTCGGATTGCTTGGTACAAGCGGTGCACTGTTGATCCGGACCTCCATGTCAACCATATTGCTCCACTCACTCTCAACATTATCATTTACGGACCTGGCTTTGTAATAATAAAATCCGTTGGCGTAACTCGAAGCCACAAACTGAGATTGGCTTTGTGTATATTCAGTCGGTGAATTAAAATTTGTGTTGTCATCTTCCCAGATTATATAACTTGTTGCATTCGGTACATTATCCCAGTTTATCGTAAAATGACCATCAGGACTGTACAGGCCGGGGTCGAGGAGATGAGGAGTTTCTGGAGTTGGTAAAGTACCGCTAATTGAAAACGTCACTGAATAATCGTGGCCCGCATTACCTAAATCATTATAAGCAACTACTCTAATTTCAGCTTTATCTGTTTCAACTGAAGGCACTTGCCAATTGAATTGTGAATTCGATATTTGCATATTATCTTTCACATTATTACTTACTATACTGGATTTATTCAAAGTATAATCACTCTTTGATAGACTGGATTGAGTAATTTCTTCAGAAGATGCCCATAAGTCATACGTAAGGTATAGATCTATAGACTGGGCAGTTGCTTGATTTTGGACTTCCCAGATTATTGGTACCGTACTACCTGCATTAATAAATGAAGGTAAATCTTGTAGAAAAGGTAAAGGGTCGGGCAAATCAAATGACGGGATTGTTAGGAGCGTAGCATCGGTAATCGAGTAACCTATGCCATGAACCCAGTCATCTATTTCATTATCAGGAATAGTAATGATATTTTCCCATGAATAGCCAAGATCATTAAATACTTGTTCTGAAGATATGTGTCTTGCTAAGCCACTTTCAACAACATAAACTTTATTGCTACTTTCGGTCTTTAAAAGAGTCCCATCCCGAAATATCACAGGTTCTCCAGTGGGATATATTGATGCATCCGGAATGACATTAATTTCTCCCCAATCAAATCCCCAGGATTCAAAAACTTTATCAGACCAAATATGTCTTTTAATACTATTATCCAATAAATAAACTTCGGGATTTATTGCTTCTTTAATTAGAACGGGTTTATAGTTAGGATCATCAAGAATACCAGCATCTGGATAATTATTGAGTTCCTTACTCGATATAATTATTATATTATCCCACTTGTATCCATATGCATTAAAAGTCTCATTATTTTTAATCCATCGTTTGCCATCCTTTGTAATGACATAATCCTTCGGGTCATATGCAATTCTTACTAAAGATCCAACCGGATGCCATCTTGTCTCATCTGTTCCATCCTCAGAGACAAACCTTATAGCATCGAACACAATTTTTTTATCGTTTTCTCCTGTATTATCATTAAGCCTAATTTCATTTTCAGTATAGTCAGAGTTAAAATAAATAGGATTTCCTAAAGTTACCCATTCATCCGAAAATAAATTTTGATTAATAATCCTTTCTATGTCATGTCCTTGACCATTAACATCGATATAATGTATTTGATATTTTGCCTGTTGCGATCTATTCGGAACTGTACTTGGGATAAAAACTTGTACATCGTAATATCCTGATTCAGGCAATGAAAAGACGTTCCATAAAGCATAATTATCTGGATTACTTGATGAGATTGCTTCAGTGAAGAAATAGTGGCGATTATAACTATTAATACCTTGCCCCAAAACTCCTTCCCAATTAACCCAATTTTCAGTTGTTCTAAAACCTCTATCACAATATGTTATATTGGTAGAGGGATTATGGATGTCATAAAGAAACATGACAAATCCTGTAAACTCTATATCCATTCCTATATAATAATTAAAACTTTGTTGATTGTAATTATAAGGATCATTCATGTAATATTCGCCTTCTTCAGTTGATGTATTTTTACCTACTATTACTAAAAAATGCGAATTGTATGGACCATAATCGCACTTTATAATAACAGGATGACCTGAAAACAAGTGTGAATCAATATGGTCTAAAACCTTGTCGTCAAATCTTGTAATTTCTTCAGTGAAATTCTTAAAACCCTTATCATCAAGATAACTTTTTGCTTTATACCATACATATCCAGACTCGTTGGTATAACCCTGAATATTTGGATCACTCAGCCACTTATTATATTCAAAGGGATTCGTTATTTCTTGATAATAATAATCCATTACCATACACTGTGAAACAATCCAACATCCTGCTTCAGCAATAGTACATGGTCCTGGCTCCATTGGTTTATCTGACCACAGCTCTTCATGCTGTTGCCTAAAAAGAGGGACATTTAAATAAACTCCTTCAAATGGTTCGTATAGTAAATCAAAGTTATCTAAATGCTTTTTGAACATAGAAGCGAATTCAGGAGAATACTCTTTAATTACATTTCTCCAAATATTTAAATCTGTTTCAGGTAATTCATTGAAACCTAATTGGTATTTGAAGTATAATATTTTTTTGCATGCGATTTCAATATCGTATTTAAAGTCGATTTTTAGTCGATCGATATCAACCTTTTCTTTTCCAATTTCGATAATACATTGAGAAACAATGTCGGCTTTCTCAAATGAAAATTCAGGATTTGGTTTCCTATTCCCCAACAACATATATTCATGTTTTGACTCAAGATCGTTTACTGGAACTTGCATAATTCCAATAGAATTATTTGAATAATTGATTAAGGGTTTTTTAGAATTGTCAAACTGATGATACTCTGATAGAAAATGGGTTAATGACTGTAAGATTTTTTTCGGTATACAATACTTACTTGAAAAAAAAGACATATAATTATTAATTAATCCAACCTTGTTTTGTTCAATTGGTTCTAATGATTTTGACCTCAAAAAATCTGTATTACTATTGACAAAATTGTTACTTTGTGCAATTACAATCTTAGTATAACCAAGGCATTGAAATATGATGATAACTATAATTATAAAATTCCGCAATTTAATTGATATTTTCATTGCATGGGCTCCTCACAAAATTCAAACATTTTGAACACACAAGATATGTATCATTTGCGTACAATGAACATGGACATCTGTCACAATTTATCTTCATATCAAATCACTTTCTCACCTGATTTTCATGAAAAATAGAATGAAGTTTTATCTGGAAAAATTTTATATCTTTTCATAGTTTTTCTAATATTTTCACTTGTATTGGCATAAAAATCCCGAATGATCTATACACCAAATACATGTCTGATAATACTGAATGGTCATCTCTATGTTTGTATTTTTATGTTCTGATCCTTCACTGCACAACCAAAACCTTCTTCGCCTGACTGTAACTCCCAGCCCTCATGTATATTATGTATATCCCCGATCCAACCACTTCTCCTCGATTCCCACATCCATCCCATTTTATTTCATAATATCCAGCCACTTTCGCTTCATCTACCAACCTCCGCACCTCATGACCTAACATATTATAGATTGTTATCCTCACCGGGCTTTCTTCTGGTATCTGATATCGAATTGTCGTTTCCACATTGAAGGGATTCGGTACGTTTTGTTCTAGAAAAAAATTTTCTGGAGTCTGGACCGGTGATTTTACATCCAAATACATTTGAGGCGGAGCAGGGGGGAGGGAACCGAATTGATTGAAAAACGATTCTTTATCAACTTGTCTGGTTGTCTTTGCAGCCATAGTGACATGATTCCCCACCGTTAAATCACACTCCTGGCCCACGGCAATCCAGTAGCCGTCCTTCGGCTCGAAGGTCGTGGTTGGAAAGTAGCATTCGTTGAACGGATCCCATCCGAATGCGGCGAGGACGGAGCCATCGGGGTTGTCATTTGGATCTGAGAAATTCACGGTCTCGGCCAGGCCGCCCACGATGTGCCAGCCCGTTGTGTAATGCCTTTTGTATGAATGAAATAAGACGCCTTCTACATAACAGGAATATGAACTGGGAATGGCAAGCCAGTAGCCAAAGCCATTATCGATTTCAGTTGCCTGATTATATTGATCTCCTTCCCAGGTACACGCGTCCAGTGCATCGGGGAATAGTGAATTCGTACTGTTATCCTCCGGCACGACGGGTAAGGAAGCAAGATACCATCCCTGTTGTGGAAAATCGTAGTTGTACCCAAGCTGATCGCCGAGTCCATATAATCCCGCAAATGTCGGTACGAGCAGGGTCATATCATTACCAAGCGCCAGAGGGGAAGGAGAAGCATATACGGTATTTGCTGTCCAATTCCAATTTTGAGATCCATTTGCCGTGTTGAAACTCGCCACCTCGTTCCTGCGTATACAGTAGATATTTCCATCGATATCCCCGACGCGTGGATAGTACATGCCTGGTATTTCCAGAAACTGATTACCATCCGGATCAATTCCCTTAATATCACCCACCCAGTGGTCAAACGCCCATCCCTTCTTTGTGATATATAAGATATTATCAAAATCTATCAATGGCATTTCATCCCAGATACCATTCAATTTCCATTTCTCATTTCCGTCGGGATGATAGGCGAATAGCGTGTTTCCGAACCCTGATGAGCCAATACCCGTCCATTCGTAGGTCGCTTTAATGACCACATAGATTGTGCCGTCTCTTGCAATAATGACGTTACCAACATTCCTGTGTTGAGATAGAACATCAAATTCTTTCTCCCATTTTATGGTTCCATCCTGATGAAGTGCAAAAAGGGTTTGAGCAATTCCTATGTAAACGGTGCCATCGGGACCGATGGCCGGTGATGAGGTTGGTCCCGGGACACTTTCATCGAAAGGAGCACCCGGCACATAAGAAACGCCATCGAATGGTGAAACATATTTCTGTTTATCAACCAAATCATATATCCAATTGACGAGACCGTTATCGGGATCGATGCAAAACAGTGAGGGATGTTGCTTTAAATTAAAAACACATGGCGCGGCATAATATAATCGATCTGTTTCGTCGATAACCAGACTCACAATGGCATCTCCATTGCCGTATTGACTATACCTCGTTGTGATACCCAACTCCCAATTTAACTGACCATCCGAATGAATCGATACTATCCTGTTGCCTTCAATACTATTTCGCAGAGTCACGAAATAAATGTTACCACTGGCATCAACAAGAGGTGAATTTCTGATTTTATCTGTTTCGTATTTCCATTTGAATTTGCCATTTTGTGTTAATGCGTATAATCCTTCAGTTGTCCCAAAATACACCGTTCCATCCGGCCCCACGGAGATACCGGACGTTCCATTCGTGGCCATTTCGTCTGCGAAATATGTCCATCGAACATCGTTGCTCTCAGGGCCCGAATATGAACTCCATCCCGTATGCTGAGGATCATGGTAGCACATCGGCCATGGGTTGTAGCTGAAATAGCTATCCTGAACTTCTATATACCTCCAATCTGTATTGGCCACACTATCATCGTCGGTAACGGTACAGGAGACTAGATAGGTATTGGGGTTAGCGTAAGTGTGGGAGGGTGATTCTTGTGTGGATGTGGTATCATCACCAAAATCCCATTCGCATATTTCAGTTTCTCCATCATCGTCTCCCGTTAAAACAAAATCTACCGTAAGTCCTCTCCTCGTAAAATCGAATGAAAGCTCTGGTGCCTTATTATCAAGTTGTCGATTATCCAGGCAATCCATAAGGCTGTAAGCATCATCTGCCATACGATGTTCAATTCTTGTCAGTTCTTTTTTACTCGGAGCCCCCGATGACCGCCAATGGAGCAGCATCCTGTTCATAACCATATCGAACATATGAGACTCCAAATGAAAAACGCTCGCCTGAGTAGTCACTTCATCTCCCTTGATAAACAGCGAGAAGGCACGGTCATACATGAGGCCACTGCTTAAACAGTCGGGGATACTGTCCACCTTTACCCATGCGGGGACTGCAATACCATAGTTGGTTTGTCCCAGGATGACCCACATCGTGGCCAGTTCCGGATTCTCACCAGGAGCCACTCCGTGTACCGCTATTGCGGATTTTGTCGTATCGTACCGTGAAATTGGTCTGTATATTCTACCAGGTCCGTAGCGTGCAAATTCATAATCATTTGCATAGTCGTTTCCCTGAATAATCGTCTTCACGCTGAGTTCGTCGATATTCACCAATCCGGAGACATTGTATTTACCACTTTCATAGCGTCCCTTTATTTCTGTACTGTCCGTACCATCATCCTGATCATGGAATTCATTCGCCCTGACGACGAAGCCGAACAATCCCTGATCCTGCCGATCAGGATCGATACTGTCGTATTCCCGAAACCACTCTGATCGGTTGATCTCAAAAAGAGCCGCATTTCCTTGAGCATCGATAAACGGGAAACAACCCGAAGCGTTACAAGTACTATCGTCTATCTCCGATTGAATATAATCGCTGATCTGATCCAAATGATCATGGTTACCTAAAATATGCCATTGGAAACTCGAATTTGATGCCAATCCCGGTATTGGTTTAACTAATGAGTTTCCGGTGGCAACACCGGCCTCATTGAGCCCCATAAATAAACCACCGCCTTCGCTTCGGACGCCGATGTAGTCATATTTGGTACCTGAAGAGAAAAACAGTTGTTGACGCGTACCGGTGTAATGACTGTTTAAATCCCGTACTTTCCAAAGCATTGGCCGTTCGTCGATTGTCACACCGCCATTGGCAATTCCGATGGTGCAGCCTTCCGAAACCTCTTCATTATGTAACCAGATTCCTCTTTGTCGTTGAGCTACGCCAGACATCGGTGGACCTTCAATAATGACCTTGTCGGATCCACGGTTAAATATTGAAAGCGGCATTAACAGGAGAATCGTAAATACGATTAATTTTAATATTTTACCAATCATTTAAAAGGTTCTTTAAGCAGAGCTGGTCACAACTTAATATAATTATTATATTAAGAGTTTTTAATTCCGATATACGATTTCCCAATACAATATTCTTAATAGATTTCTATCTAAAATCACTGCACAACCATCAGCTTCCTCGCATGACTGTAACTCCCAGCCCTCATGTGTACTATGTATATACCCGATCCGACCGTTTCACCTCTCTTCCCACACCCATCCCAAACCACCTCGTAGTACCCCGCCTTGTTAACCTTATCCACAAGTTTTTTTACTTCCTGACCCATCATATTATAGATTACCAGTGTCACACGACCGTTCTCGGGTAGCTGATATCGAATCGTCGTCTTCGGATTGAACGGATTCGGATAATTTTGAAAGAGTCTGTATTCCGTCGGTATCGTGTTTAATTCATCGATCTTCCAGTCCATTGGCGGAGGAGTCGGTGGCATCGAACCATATTGACTGACGAACGTTTGCCAATCCGTTTTCGCCGCTATGACTCTGCCTTCACGATAACCTCCGGTTGGTCCTACCGTCAAATCACACTCCCCAAACACGGCTGCCCAGTAGCCATTTTTTTCATCGATGGTTGTCGTTGGATTATATGCTCCATCTACCGGATCCCAGCCGAAGACCGGAGTATGTACAAATCCATCCGGATTATCATTTGGATTCGTGAAATCTATACTCCCCATAACGCTCCCGATCATGTGCCATCCCTGGGAAGAAAAATGTCTATTATACGTATACAGAGGCACACCGATTACCTGGCTGACCGTCTGCGCGGGTATCGCAATCCAGTAGGCTTTTTTGGTTTCCATCTGGGTCTTAGTCTCATATGATAAAATCTCCGTATTCCAGAAAAAGGCATTTCCTCCCAACGCGGTTGGAAAAAGGGTCGATACGGTTCTTTCTTGTGGTATCACAGGTAGTGAAACCATATACCAACCGAAACCCGGAAACTCGAAATCTACCGTCACCAATTCATGACCCACGACAATGTATGCGGGCATTAATTTCGTATCGGAGCCATGCGGGCCCGATACTGTAAGAGAGACATCATATTCACCCTCATTCTCATATGTCACTTCATGAGGTCCCTGTCCATTCGCAGTGGAGGGAGTACCACCAGGAAAACTCCATTCCCATTCCGTTATTTCGCCCGATGATTCATCCGTAAAGACGACGGGTAGAGGGGCTAACCCGGATTCGGGTGAACCGGTAAAATCAGCAATTGAGTGGGGTTCAATTATTGTCAAAACCTGGTTTGCATCGACATCCGTAAAGGTTTGTACTATGCCGCTGGGCCATAATGCAATCAAACTATCTATCCGCATACATCGGCCAAGCCCGAAATGTACCGGAAGCATATTTTGAGCAAATGGCCCTGCAGTTCCTGCGCCAACTTCTCTTATCTGAGTTGAGTTACCTGTTATTATTTTTAGTCTCGTACCGATCCCTGATCTGTTACTCACCGTTCCCACAGTTTTAATAATGATTGCATTATTTTGATTACCGCCGTCGTTGCGATACAGGCGATTGCCATAGTTATAATACTCTACAATGTATAAATCCAGATCATAATCAAAATCAACATCGCCCCAGGCAGCGTTCACGGCCCGGCTTGTGTATATACCCACTGTACCGCTTACATCGGTAAAAAGACCGGTGTCGTTTCGGTACAATCGGCTTTCACCGGAGTGATGATTTGAAGATAAGAAGATATCCAAATCCCCATCATTATCATAATCTCCCCATGTAACGCCATATGCCATGTCATAATCAATGCCCATCTCTTGGGCCACATTCGTGAAATGATCCCCATCGTTACGGAGTAACCGGCTATGATCTTCTTTATAGGCTATAAATAGATCGAGATCCCCATCGTTATCATAGTCCCCCCAGGCTCCACCACCGGGGAATCTATCATATTCTCCACTCACGCCCATGCCATCACTTACATCAATAAAGTGATCCCCGTCATTGCGAAAGAGCACATTTAAACCATTCGCATCGGAGACAAAGATATCCGTATCCCCATCATTATCAAAATTTCCACAAGCGATCATCGAGACTGCCTCGGCATCCACGCCAAGCTCGAAACCTTTTTCAGTAAAACAAGATCCGTCATTTCGATACATTAGATTGGGCTGTCCACTGTTTGCGACATACAAGTCGAGATCGCCATTGTTATCAAAATCCAGCCACGCCACTCCTTGTGAATAGCCGATATAGTTAACTTGAATTTGAGCTCCGACTTCTGCAAAAATATTTCCATCATTCCGATAGAGACTACTCGGAACTTGAATGCCATATTCTTGACTCAAAGTGGCAACAAAGAGATCCAGATCACCATCATTGTCATAATCACCCCAGGCTGCGCCGAAACTGTATGATGAATCTTCCACAGCCTGTTGGAGAGTAACGTCGGTAAATAGTGTCCCATCATTTCGATACAGAGCATTCTTTATGGGGCGATGAGGTAATGATTCATAATTTGTGATGTATATATCTTCATCTCCATCCCGGTCATAATCACCCCAAAATACACCCTTACCATCACCCGTGTTGTCGACTCCCATACTACTGGCAATATTGCTAAACGTAACAATCATGCCAATGCCTTTGATCTTTACGATTTGTTGTTTAGTATTTGTAATTACAATAATGCTATCTTGATAGGTGACGGCAAACGTCGGAGAAAATGCGATTTGAACAGTATGTGAGTCCGAAGGTACAATAGTAAAGGATATGGGTGGATTGATGACAAAATCAGGGGACGTCGATAAAATGTTATCGATTTGTATCTCTGTTTCTATCATATTAAAAATCTTAAAATCAAGCGTTGATGAATTGCCGAGCCATACCCCTCCAAATAAAATAGAATCAGGACGAATGGAAATATCGGAGGTGACTGTGAATCTCCATACTTCACGACTGGGTCTTTGAAAGCCATGCTCGTCAACTGCAACGACTTTCCAGTAATAAGTCTTATCTGCGACAAGATTTGTTATTCCATGCTGACTGGTTATCAGTAATTCGACTGTGTTTGTTTTGTCAGAATCCCTGAAAGTATTATCAGTTCCATAATATAAAGTATACGTAAAATTGTCCCCATCGGGATCACTGGTGTCCTGCCAATCCAAAACCGGAGAGGATTCTGCGAAGTAGCTGTCATCAATAGGAGAAACCAGAGAGAACGGTCTGGGCGGATGTTCGTTCAGCTCCGGGATATGTCCATGTAAGCCCGTGGCCCATTTATCGTGCCTGTATTGCCCCCATTCTATTTTGGTTTCATCGGCGGAACCAAATCCGGTATATACATAGAGATATTCCTTATCAGACTGAACGATCTCAAAATCACCGTCGCCGTCAACATCACCGACACAGGTGCCAAGAGGTTTATGGTTGACGTATCTGGGAAATCCGGGCAATACGGAGCCGTCCGGATTCCATATATACATTTGATATGTCCCAAGCCCGGCGATAATCTCCATCTCATTATCATCATCTATGTCCGCTGCAACAGGACCCGACCATGACGAGAAACCAATATCCACGTCAGTCGGAAATATCTTAGGCCAACCCGGTCTCATCATTCCATCACTGTTAAAGACGATAATCATATTATCATCGGTTGGATTCGCAGCTTCAATATCATCAAATTGGAGGATGACTTCCAGATCTCCATTTCCGTCAAGGTCTGCCAAAACCGGCGATTCCGGACTAAGAATGCCATACTGATCGTCAAAGTTGTGGGGCCATCCCGATACGGGAGTACCATCCCCTTCCCATGCATAAAGTACATTCGGCAGCGTGAGTGATCCTTTCCGAAATGCGACAACTTCATTGACATCATCATCATCAATATCACCTATACTTACACTGCCGAGTACTCCCCAAGAACCTTCGGGAAGCACAACGGGCCAGCCTGAAACCTGGCTTCCGTTAACATGGTATGCGTGAACTTCCTGGCCTTCGAGAGCGGATCCGAAAATAATTTCAACATCACCATCCTGATCAATGTCTCCGAAAGACGGAGAAGCCGGAACAGCCTGTCCTACTACTGTATAATAATCAAAATCTTTTGGCCATCCATCCAGAGGCGATCCGTCATACCGCCAGGCATACACGCTATCCGAAACGACAAATATTTCCAAATAGCCATCATGATCAACATCATAAACACTGGCGCAACCTCCTCGTGAACAGCTCATCTCACGAGGCCAATTAGACATCACTGTCCCATCGGTGTGAGTAATGACAATAGATGTTTTACTCCCATTATTCTTTGTATAGCTGTCTATAATGTCGACTATTCCATCATTATCGACATCGCAAACCACAGGATATTTACAGTCGGTACCGGAGGAGACATTCTCACCGAGGAGTATCGGAGGGCAGTATGCGGAGCCATCATGATTTAATATATGAATGAACACATCACCTTCAAAGTCGTGATTATAGCTCTTAACAATAATCTCTAAATCACCATTCTTATCTAGATCTGCCAAAACAGGTATTGCTAAATAATACTGTGGATTATTCACCATTCTTTTAGGCCAACCCCAAAATGAACAGGGCTCATCCAACGGAATAACGAAGGAATCATTACATGGCCCCTGGTCGGTCAGTAATTCCAGGAAGAATATGACATTATGGTCAGAGGGACATGACGGATCAACATGGAAAGCGTATACCGTGGAATTGGATGACTCTCCGATCTGTACATCAGAAAATTCTCCCTCTGCGGTGATAATTGATATAAAATTATCTTCTGTTGACAGGATTCCGTGAATATTCGTAATCGGGATTATTGAATTACTTTGGAGTGTTAAATTAAGATTCACAGTTTCACCCGGATTAATCATGCCATTTTGATCTGTCATCCCTTCATCATATGAATAATCGATAATACGTAATTGTACGGACGGGGGCATTACTGCATTGAATACATCTATCCTCCCACTACCCAGTAAACCCGTGTAGTCCGGATTCTCATCATCAACGGTGTCTGCAGTTCCGATTATATGTCGCATGATTTGTCCATTCGTCCAGGACGGATTGGCGGATATGATTAATGCTCCGAGCGCGCTGACAAATGATGCCGAAGCAGAAGTCCCCGAGACATGTTCGTATGTATTATCAAGCGCAGTCGTATATATTTGAACGCCAGGCGCAGTGACGTCCGTTTCGACACCATAATTAGAGAATTCCGCTTTTTTATCATTCTCGTCGCTCGCCGCTACACAGAGCACGTTGTCATAAATTGCAGGATAAAAGGGTTTTGCCACATTATCATTTCCTGCTGAGGCAACCAATACACTACCTGTAGCATATGCATAATTAATCGCTTCATATTGAGGTCGACTGTCATTTACACCACCAAAACTCATATTAATAATATCAACGCCATTATTTGCCGCATAAATAATGGCCTGACTAGCATAGGTCACGCTTATGGCTCCTCTGCCCTCAGTATCTTTATAGCCGGCCCTCAAAACCATTAACTTACAATTCCAGGCTGTGCCTGCTATACCCAGGCTATTGTTTGTAACGGCAGATGCAATCCCGGCAACGCCAGTTCCATGATTAAAAAAATCCATCGGATCGTTATCGGGTGAATCACCATCTTCTCCTGGCCATACAGTTTCATTTTCAACAAAATCCCACCCTTTCCAATCATCGATATACCCATTCCCATCATCATCGATGCCATTGCCCGTCGCCGGATCGTTCGGATCGGCCCAAGGATCTTCTCCCGGATTCAGCCAGATGTTCGCCTCCAAATCCGGGTGATCCCAGTCCACGCCCGTATCGATAATACCGATGATTACGTCCGGACTGCCCGTCTCGATGTCCCAGGCTTCGGGTGCTTGGATCTTATCCAATGCCCACTGCGAAGCTGCTAAAGCGTCCCTATCCGGATATTCATTCGGAATTGTCTCATATGTGTGATAGATGTAATTGGGTTCTGCATATTCCACATTAGGATCGTCTGAATATATTTCGACAACCTCAAGAATGTCGCTATTTATAGCTATTTTCAATCGGTAGATAGTACTTAGATCAGGAACTTTATAGCGTGAGCCTTTAATCTCTATTGTGCCATCAGCGCCTGGTTTCTTTGCAGTGGGAAAAACTTTATCCATCCCTGAAACTTGATATTTCTGATTTAGCTGATCGATCGAGGCGATTCCCACGGATACTATATTTTGTGTACCCGAATTTGATTTATTCAATGATCCTCTGTTTTTCGGTTCTTGCCTGGCTTTTTCATTTTCGTAGCTCTGTAATTTCTGTTTTATCTCGCGTGTTAGTTTGAACTTCACCAGTATTTCACCCGGCACCCACTCCACTTCTTCATCCTGAACAAACGATGAGACACTACTATCAGAACTGTATGCTCCCCCGGTTAAAATGTGATTCACTCCTTTCACGTCATAGCTCAAAAAAGAAATGATGGTAAAAATAAAGATGAAAGATTTTTTCATAGAAAATTTTCTCAGTTTATAAATTTGTGAATAATCATCAAGCAATGTTGAAAAAATTTTTATCACTCCAAGAATCTTTCAGTTTGTTTATTAATTACACCCCGGACATTGCGTGACTTCCTGCGGGCACCCGGGCTCACCGACCGGAAAAGGCACGTCCATGCCTACATCATAGGATAAAATGATCAGTGCATCCGTGGAATTGATGAATCCGTCTTCATTCACATCACCGCAGTTCATCGGACAGAACTGGGATGTGTTTATGCCTACATCACAGGACAGAACGATCAGGGCATCGGTGGAATTGGCGATCTCGTCGTTGTTGACATCACCCAGGATGCCACAGGTCAGTGTGAAGATACAATCATTCACCGTAGCACAGGGGAGTATATTATGGAAAGTGAAAGCAGCGGCCATGGCCGAAAACTCTAAGTCGATAAACGATGAAGTCTCACACAACTGTGGATCGTCAACGACCTGAAAGGTTACATTGAGAATGTCAATAATACCTCCTGCGCCATTCGGATTCGCACCATTAAAAGTGATATGCCCTGAACTGGCAACCACATTTCCGGTAAATCCGGAAAGTATTCCTGAATCACTGATATAAGTGAGAACATTTGTATCCCAATCGATGGTACCGGTAAAACTGCCTAGTTTATCGTCTGGCGCACTCATGTTCGACATATCGATTGTGAGGGGTACCACGACCTGTGTTCCCTGTGAAAAATCCTGACAGTCAACACTTGCATTCACTTCCCCAGAACAATAGTCAGATGAATACGCAATGAACTGGCCATCCGTAGACCAGGCAGGATTATAGTCATCGCATAGGGAAGTAGTCACTTGCTGAGCTAGTCCGCCTGAAGCGTCAATCCTCCAAATGTCACCGTTCCCGCTTCGGCTAGATTGGAAGGCAATTTCTACACCATCGGGAGACCAGGCAGAGATCAAGTCATTGGAGGGATGCGTTGTAATTTGAATCGGAGCACCTATTGGAGAACCATTCGATGCTACATGTATTTTCCATATATCCGAGTTGCCACCCTGGTTCGAGTTGTAAGCGATCCACTGTCCATCCGGCGACCAAAATGGGTAACTATCCGTTGGGCCAGTAGTTAGTTGGGTTGGCGTGCCTCCGGAAGAAGGGATTGTCCAAAGGACACCAGGCGCTGTATAATAGACTATTCTGGAACCATCCGAAGACCAACTTGGATGCCTCGCATCTTCCACAAGCAGTGTTGGTGTTCCTCCACTTGCAGGGACAATCCAAATACCGTCCCAATCGAAAGCTATTTGACTTCCATCTGGTGACCAACTACAGTCATTGCCCCATTCCGCTCCAACCAGGGGCGAACTGATACCCGTGGCAACATCGGTGATATAGATACCATGAGAAACCATGAATCCGCCGCTAAAGGTTAAGACATCATGGCCAATCTTCGCCCCATCAGGTGACCAACAAGGATTCCATAAATCCATATCAGGTAGATTTGTTACTCGAGTGGGCACACCTCCAGTAGGAGGAATGATGTATATTTCAAATCCCAAAAGTCCTTGTTGAGATTGAATGGTGAAAGGCCCATTGCTAACATCTGAGGGATCCTCATCAATGGAGTCTGAAATGTGTATCAAGCAGTCGTTGGAAGGATCGTCTGGCACTGTCCATGTATAAGGGCTATCATTTGGGATACTGGCTTCAATGATTTCCCAACTGGTGCCCCCATTGGTAGAATACTCAAGCTTAACATCGCTAATTGATTTCGTCGAGGTCCAAGCAATGTCATAATCATATCCCACAGGTAAAGTCTCACCGCCATTCGGAAAAATGACAATGATAGAATCGTTCAAAACATCTCGGATGGAGAAATCGTCAAACCATGCGGTGCCTGTAGGAAATCTAGTAAATCTTGCACGCATTGATACTCCGGCTGCTCCAGCAGGTGCTTTCCAGATCACCTCGTACTTACGCCAATCGTGGGAAGAAACTGTCTGATCGATGTAAAAAAATAGATCACCAGGAGGAACAAGATTCCATGAGGTCTCAATCGGTGGTTCGTGAAAATTGAAGCAAATCCCCATCCTTTCGTCTATTTGATAGGTGGTAACACTTGTTGCCGTAAAACTGGGATCGGTGTTTACCCCTTGTGTTTTAATCCAGGCTGATACATGATAATATTTATCTGGTACAACGGGCACGGGTATGGAATAGAAGACTATTTGATCATCGTTGCTGTCATTCTCTTCCAGTTTAGCCGAATAGGCGCCGCTGTGGGAATCCGAATCGTCATACTCTGCTACCCCCACTAACGATGGGCTCGTCCAATACATCCAACCTTGCGGGGTTTCAACCTCATCACCAAATATCATCGCAATCCAGGGATCAGACCATAAATCCATCATATCAAACCAGGCTGTCCCCATAGCATCCTTACCAAACCGGACGATGCAGATCATTGAGTCCGGCACTGAACCGGCTGGAATGTACACAGATCCGTTGACCTCATGCCAATCGCGACTCGCTACACTTTGATCCGCGGGCACGAACTTCTCAGCAATCAACGCTTTGCTGGCATCAAAGAACTTGTATAACAGCCCGACCCTCTCGTCATCGGTGGTCGGACTGGTATTCACTCCTAAGGTTTTTATATTACCCCACAGATTATAAGTGACGTCATCTGTCATTTGATTCCAATACACTTGAGCGTTGTTCTCCGAGATCCATCCTACAGCCGCCGAACTCACATTGGGTTTAAAAATTTTTAAAGAGCGAAAGTCTTGATATGATTCCAGGTCGGTCCAGGTGAGGACACTGTTCCCATCGCCAGCGTTCATCGGATGCCAGAAGAACGGTTCCGCTGTCTCCAGGTCTCCATTGATTATGATATTCTGCTGACCAAAAAGAGCCAAGGTAAAGAAGCATAGTATCGAGATGATAATTCTCCCGGTTAGAATATAAGATTTCTTTAATCGCGTATACATAACATTGTCTCCTTCATTCAGTTATTATTGTATATGTTCCAACTAAGTGCGGGAAACATCAATGACCCTAACAGAACCGGACTTGCGGATTTCCCACATCCGGCTCTTCATTATACGCAAAGTTCCGTTCAGACCTGGTGGTTAGCCTTTGATCTGTCCCATTTTTCGGGATTGCTCACATTAGCTTTGCCTGGTTTACTCATTTGAAAATCTCCTCTGTTTATTACTCACATCCCGGACACGGCGTAACCCCCTGCGGACACCCGGGTTCTTCGACCGGAAAAGGAACGGGCATGCCTACATCATAGGACAAAATGATCAGGGCATCGGTGGAATTGATAAATCCGTCTCCATTGACATCACCGCAGTTCATCTGACAGAATTGAGAGGTGTTCATACCTACATCACAGGACAGGACTATTAAGGCATCGGTGGAGTTCGCGATACCGTCGCTGTTGACATCACCCAGAATGCCGTCAACCGAAATCGTAAAAACAGCATCACTCTGATCCGATGGGCTGCCATCCGTGTCGGTAATCTTTACCAGACAATTTTCCGAAGGCGTGTCAGGAATCATCCAGGGATGGTTGCCGTCATCCGGTGTGCCGGCTGCAACCGTCGTCCAATCCGTACCGTTATTAATCGAATACTCGACCTTCACATTCCCGCTCGTACCGATTGAAGCCCAGGTGATATCATGACTTCTGTCGATTTGCCACCACTCTCCGCCGTTGGGGGAGGTGACGGTGATATCCGGCTCAAGGCCGGTCCCTTGTATTGCAAA
>Ga0114922_10000169_pt1 | contig 60584 bp, 52 predicted proteins | sample AartaG_FD_100975 | JGI IMG/M metagenome (GOLD analysis project Ga0114922, IMG submission 100975) | Deep subsurface microbial communities from Aarhus Bay to uncover new lineages of life (NeLLi) - Aarhus_00045 metaG | ecosystem: Environmental > Aquatic > Marine > Oceanic > Sediment | place...
CCATGCTGATATCATCGCTGGTGAGGTTCCCTGCCAAGATTGTCGCCGTCCCATTCGCTAAGGTGTAATCCACCCCTCCGCCTGTCGCCGTCCCCCCTGTAACTGTATAATCCACCGTCACATCCACAGCCTGGACTACGTCCAGTGTTACCTGCAATACAACTGGGGTGACGTTCTCTCCATCACTGGATGCCGTCGAAGTGAATTGCACAGTCTGTGCGAAGGCAATTCCCATGGAAACAAGAATAAAGAAGGAAAGAAAAATTATTGCCTTGAAAACTCTAGCTACTTTTGTTTTTAAAAAGCAAAAATGATAAGTCAAGTTTATCTCTCCCTATCTATTAATGGAGAGGTTAACAAAAAAAGAGGCCTCCCCGTAAACTTCCTTTTCTCCTTCCCGGCCTTTATATCCCCTAAAAGGTGGCTTTAGGAAAGATTATATAATAGTATATGATTTATCTTATCTTTCGACAACCCAATTTTCTTCTATTTTCTGCTTTTTTTATTCTATCATAAAACGACTACGTTTTTAAAATGTGATTGCGTTTGAATTAGGCGTATCTATTCAATCAAAACCTTGAAGATTTCCTCGAACTGTTCGCTCCGCAAAGGAAATCCATACATGTGGATAATCCGCCTTGCCCCATCAAACAGGACGACGCACGATCCCTCCCCTGCCATCTCCCTAAACACCTGGAGTCGGTCCACCAGAAAGGGAGATATTATTTGGTTGGCTCGAACGAATCCCTTGAGCTTCTTCTCTGCAATCCTAGTCCTGTCGATGTCCTCCTCTCGGCCGGCCGGTACAACCAAAACCCCCCACGAATTCTGGATTTTTAGCCGAAGAGGAAGCCTTCGAAAAAGCTCCAGGAATGACTCGAGACAGACCGGGCAGAAAAAATCTTGAAAATCGAGAATGAATAGGAGTAACTTCCTTTCATCGTCCGGCATGAAAGCCGTCGAATCCCAGAAAGACAGTATTTTTTCTCCCAAAAAAACTCTTCCTGATCCCGCATGAAAACCTCGGAAGTGGAAAATACCCAGACAGCCAAAAACCAGGAATATCAGCCAGTCCCAAAATTTCAGTTTCATCTCTCCGGACTGCAATAGTTTCTCTGAATTCGTCGTTTTCTCTACTCCTGAGGCTTAGCCACCATCCTGAATTTTTTCAGGGTGATACCTTCGTTGGCCCTGGAGTACAGGAAATTTTCCCCATCTGGACTCCGGTTCTCGGAAAATTTCCCGCCCAAAACATACAGATTCCCAGACTGATCCAACGCAACATCTTTGTAGACAAGGCCTTTTTCGACCAGTTCCTGTGCCTTTTGCCGGTAGAGGGATAATCGCTGGGATTGAAAGGAAGGACCTTTGATAATCCCTTCGGTCATCTCTTCCGAAGACCTGGCCATGTCGGTATCTTCGATGCGAAGGATGAATGTCCCCTTTTGATTGCGGGCATACAACCAGTTAAAAAAACAGGTTCTTGCCGCTTCGATGATCACAACAAATTTGTAAAAATTTTTAAAAAAAAAGATTAAAAAAGTGTTGACTCTGAAGAAAAAAATATATAAGATTTAATTGAGTTTTTTGCCAGGATTAGAAACGGGATTCATTCCTTACGGGATTCATTCCTTATGTATAGAGGAGTGCTGAGGTTTAATAACGTCTCAATTAAGATATTTTTCTGTGAAATGTGCATAAACGCATGAGTCAAAAAAAAATCCTTATCCTGAATAACAACACCAAGGAATCCGATATACTCGAAAAAATATGCAGCCGCAGAGGAGCCGTATCAACAACTCCCGATATCGAAGAGGCAAAAATTCTTTCAGAAAGCCATGCTTTCGACGTGCTTGTCGTAGACTACCGTTTGGCCCACTTTTCACAATTCAAAGACATTCTCAAAAATAACCCGACTGTCATCATCACTGGGGACAAGATAGAAGAAATCAGAAAAGTCGCCTTATCATGGCCACTCATGTATTTCTTGGATCTGCAACTAACTCCCTCGAATGAGTATGACAACCATGATCTTTTGCGCACACTTTCATTGGCTTTCGAATACACTTCCGCAAAATCAGAGGTCGAGAGCTTGAAGAAACAAATCGAGCAAAAGGGAATCAAAATTCAAGAGGCTTTCTCCGAAATAAAAGGGATCAAGAGTTTCCTGAGCAATAGTGTTGTCAAAGAGGTCGAAAAACGTGTGGCGGCCGAAGCGAAGTACGTGGGATTTAAAAAAGAAAAACAAAAAATCGAAGATATTCTGAAAAAACTTTATATGGCCAATGATGTAACGAGCCTATTGGACATCGTCTGTGACATAAAAGATATCGTACGTGCTCAGGGCATATCCATCTACATCCTGGATGAAAATGAAACGCTCGGAAAATTTCTCAAACCTGCTGTTTGGGATAATTCCTTCCTCACCCACCCCGAATTCTCGAAACATTTTGTTCTGATCGATGCCCAGGATTTTGCGGCATACGCAACGCACAATGCGGAAGAAATTAACTCTAGAGATGTAGATTCCGACAAACGACTCTCGAGAAGATACGTGGACCAGTTGAAATATCCCCTGAAAAATATCCTGTGTGTTCCCATTATGCATGACAAAAAAGTTATAGGCGTCGTCGAAGTTTACAATAAAACCCAAAGGGATAAATCCGAGGAGGAAAGATTTACGATCGATGATCAAAGAATGCTCCGACGATTATCAGAACACATATCTATAGCCATCACTAAGCTCAATCTTATCCAATTCGATGCTCTCACAGGGCTACTGCGTCCTGATTTCTTTTTCGAGAATGTCATTCAAATGTTAAATTTGGAGAAAAAACGACAAATGGAAGGGTCTTTTTATGGGATAGTGATGGGGGATGTGGACTGGTTCAAATACTACAACGATAGAAACGGGCATGAGGCAGGCAATAAGCTTCTCCGTGAACTGGCTTCCGTTCTCAAATCCTCTAAACGGGATGAAGACCTTTTGTGCCGGTATGGAGGCGAAGAATTCCTGACCTTCCTTTCAGGACTGAACAGCAAAGATGAAGCCCATGCCTTTACCGAAAGAATTCGGAAGAATGTCGAAGAGAATCACTTTGAATTCCAAGAATTCCAGCCTAATAATAACCTGACCATGAGTTTCGGTCTCTCTTTTTTCCCGAGAGAAAGAATCAAATCTTGGGATGCCATCAACAAGCGGAACTTGAAGAAAATCGTCAATGAGGCAGATATCGCGCTGGCCCTTGCCAAAGGAAAAAAGACCTCTGCCCTCAGACCTTTCGAATATAGGAGCAGAACTTCCGGGAAAAACAAAGTGTGCATCTACGACACGATCAAACAGGATGAAATGAAAAAGCCTGACCAAAAAAAACAAGTCATCTATGATATCGACAAGGAGAGAAGAAAACACAAAAGATTTCAAACCTCGACACTCCTCATCTACAAAAAGCAAGATTTCCAACGAGTGACAAAAACGATTAATCTGAGTTTAGGCGGTGCGAAAATCCCGACAGACTCTGAGCTCGATTCCGACCAGATCCTCGACCTTACCCTGATTTTAGGGAATAACGCCTTTCAGCTCAAAGGAGATGTGGTCTACTCGAAGATGCTTGGAGAGGAATATATGCCTTATCATACAGGAATCAAATTCAAAGAACTATCCGATAAGGACAAGAAAATTTTGGAAGAATTCTTCACGTTTAGCAGCGCTGAGGAAAAACCTCTCACTCACTGAGGATTATTTCTCCTCTAATTCCAGCTGTTTAATTATCGACTGAATGTATTCGAAAGGAGGAGTGATCCGTGAATAAAAAGATTCCTTCAAAGATTTTATAAAATTGTCAAAGGTTGCGAAATCTTTTTGATTGCTCCAATTCTGCATGCTAACCATTTCAAGAACGTTCTTCAGCACATCCACATTCAAAATCTCTAAGGAATAGTCAGGAAGTGAACAATTTTCTTTTTCAATCATCCGGATGCTTCTCAGCATAGTTTTGCGCAGAGTTTCCTGATGCCTGATGATTTCCTGTTTGTTAAAGAATTGATCCTTGGGCGATTTTGTCTGAGACAATTTGAGAAAAAGTTTTTTTGTTTCTTCAAAGCTGTTGTTCATTGTGGAGACTAAACACTCCCCATCCAAAACAATTTTCTCATTGTTCTCAAAATAGCTGACATCGCCGTTGCATGTGCCTTTCCTGCAACTTTCCAACTTTTCGAACGCAGCTTGAAACGATGATTTTGTCTTTTCATTCTCTCCGGCTTCTGCGGTTTCGTTCGAAGCTGGTTCTTCCTTTTCAGAAACCTCTCCTTCTGCTTGAGCTTTCTCTTCGTCAGAAGTATCCTCTGCGTCACTCTCCTCTTTTTGTTCCGGCTCTAGGGCTTTTTCTATCGCAATCTCATTCTTAGGTTCCTCTTGAGGCTCTTCCTCAGATACCTCTTCGGGCATTCCTAGTTCCGGTTCAACGCCTTCTGTTGTTCCTTCTCCCGTGTTTTCCGCTCCTCCTTCATCCACATCTTCCAAACTCAGCAGCTCTTTAATCTTTTTGAGCCTGGTGAGTTCTCTATCCAGATTTATTTCCTCTTCATCCTTGTCAACGCTCTCGAGGACTTCTGCAACGATCCCAAATTTTTCCTCAAGATTCTTCTTCAAGGACGACACCTTTTCTCCTGTTTCCAGTTGGAGCTCTTCAAGTCTTTGATTCAATTCTCGGACCTTTCTGAGCTCTTCGAGGGTATTTACTGTTATGTTTTCAATGTCTGTTTGGAATTGAATCGCTTTATCTAAATGTTCTTTTAATTGCTTCTTTAATTCCTCTTGATTCGTTTCAAACTCAGAAAGTGTCTTTTTAAAATCAGAAAGGGCTTCCCTTTCCTCTGTCATCTCCTTGTCAAGGTCTTCAAGTCTCTTTTGCGCCTCTTCTCTTTCTCTTCTGATCCTCTCTTCTAGCTCTCTTTCTACCTCCTGTTTCTTTTTGCTGAAAACTTCCCGCAGCTGGTCCTCGATCTCATTGATCATCGAGAAGGAACCGCTTTTTTCGTCATTCTTTTTGCCCATTTTAAATCTTCCTCGGCGATTATTTTTATTCTATATTGAATCCTGAACACAGTCAAGGAACAGGCGTTTTCGTTCTTCTGTGCGTCCCGGGGATAATATTCTCATTTATAAATTTTCTGTGCAATCGCCTTTTGAGACGATTCAAGGGGGTAATTTTTCTTTGCTTCTCTCATCTATATGGGTGAAACCCAACTCCCTCAGAAGGTACTGGCATGAACAATGCAGGATTACTATAGAAAGCGCTTGAACATTTGTTACAAAATCCGGAAAAAGCCATTTCCCTCCTCAAACAAGGATTAATCAATCACCTTGTCGATCCCGATAATCCCGCTTCCATTTTTTCACCCGTTGTCAATGAGTTGAATCGGGATAAGGGAAGGCCTCTCGGCCTTCGCCCTCCCACACCACCGTACATATGGAAGTACTTGACATTTAGAATAGCTGGTTCGCTATTTACATGGGTTCTGCCTCATGCTTCCTTCGGACGCCCCATCTCTGGAAACTGCCCTTGCCTTGTTGGCGTTGTCCTTTCGTCCGGTAACGGCAGGCGTTTTACTTCCCGCATTTCCACCAGAAGGACAGCGTCTGCGGCATGCCAGGCGCACATAAAAAAAACGACAGCTATTTTTTTAAAGACGTTTATTTCGAACACTCTTCCACCCTAGCACAGAACTTATCCAGGAGCAAAAGTCACGCAGAACATCGAGAGAACATAAAAAAAAGCCCGTTGATGAACGGGCTTTTAGGAGTTTGTACTGGTCTTATTTTTTAAAAGGTGAAGCAGCGATCGGCTCGTCCAGGACGGTCACCACATCTTGCATGACGGATGAATTTCTGGAAACGATGGTGGCCACTCCGTCGGGACCGAGAAAAAGGGGCAAAACTCTTCTCTTCGAAACCACGTATATTCCGTCATCTGGGGAAGTCTTTTGCTTTAAAAGGATGTCCGCATCCTGACCCGCAAGAACAATCTTGACAGGGTTCCCCTCTTTCCTGAGAAGGAGCAAATCCTGGTAAAAATCTGTTTTACGGCCTTGGGTATGGATACGGTCATTCATCATCAGTAATCCCTTAGTCACTGCAATTTTTGCTATCCCGGTCTTTGGATTATAATCCAGGACCCTTCCCACCAGGGCTTCCCCTTTGAGTTTCTGTTCTTGGTATACATCGTGAATAGCCGACGCCACCTTCTGTTCATAAGGGCGGAGGGAGAACGACATTTCAGCCACAGTATCTTCCTGGATTCTCAGTCCAATCAGGCCATGGGTGTTATAAACCCCATCCGGACTCTCAACTCCCACCAGATAGGCTCCTCCTTCCATATTTTCAATCAGATAGGCTCCATCACCACCCGACTTGCTGCTTTCATAAAGCATCCCGGACACAATGTTTTTGGCTTTGACAACCACGCCCTCGAGCGCAGTCGTTCCATCCCGGTCATAAACGTGGCCGGTGAGATCTCTCTTCGTTGCATTTACGGACAACAGATGAATAGGAGATAAAAGAAGTGTGAAAAAAAGAACAAATGATACTGGTATCTGAGCTGCCATCGGCACCTTCATCGTGGAATCCTCCTCAAAAAACAAACAATAATATTCTAGGTTTTTTTTGTCAAGCCAGAATTCCCTTTTTTCCTGAACAGGCTGGGAATTTTTATTTTGAACGTTTTTTCCATAGATTTTGGATCAACAGGATTATCCAGATAGGGAAGTTCCCGATCGTCCAGAACGGCCTTGGGATTATCCCTAACGAGAGCTTTCGCTTTAGCCTCCCCTATCAACGAAACGGCTGTTTTCAAGGCTTCTGAAAGACGTGGCGAAACCAATCGTGTGTTGTGTCCATCACTGGCGATGAAATGAATCAAATTCCATGCCAGGAAATTTGCCAGAGATTCCCTGGCATGATCTCCGTATAAACCATGGAAACTTCCGCTGTTTCCCTGTGCAAGGGCTCCCATCTGGATCAAATCGAAAAGAATAGAGGGATTGTGGGTGAAGACCGAATTTCTCTCCGGATGGGCGATGATCGGGATGATTCCCTCGCTCATCAATTCAAAGAATAGATTCTTCACATCCCGAAAAATATGGTCGGAAGGAAACTCCACAAACATGTAAGAACTGCCGTTCAATACCAGCATTTCTCTGTTTTTCCTGACCTTTTCCACCAAATCGTGAGAGATATGGACCTCAGCCCCAAGCAGGATTTCGACGTCGATCTTGTTTTTCCTTAAAAGCCGGTTGAGCCTCTCCAGCTTGTCCCGGACTTTCCCAAAATCCTCGTATCGGTAATCCTCTCTAAAAAGATGGGGAGTGGCCACAATTTTTTCGATCCCATCTTTCTGTGCAATTCTTGCCATCTCCAGAGCCTCTTCGAGGTCCTTGGCTCCATCATCTAAACCGGGAAGGATGTGACAATGCAAGTCAATCATTTTTTTTCCTGAATTATTCATAAAAAATACCGATGCTAACATCCATATTCAACAAAATCAAAACAAAATCAAATTAAAATTTATATAGATTATTTGCGGGAGATAACTCCAGCTTCATGGGCCACTTCCTCGCCACCACCTTAATGCTTGGGTGGGGCGGGTCGGCTCGTGAATAATTCAGGTGATTTTATTGACAAAGATTTTTAGAGGAACGGATTAACGCCTAAAAGATGGTTTCGGGCACATAAATGATGTCTCCCTCTTTCAGGATGATATCCTTTTTCTTCCCTTTTATAATACTCTTGACGTTCACTTTTAGCTTGCGTATGTTCCCATCTTCATCTGTTGTTGTGTACCGGACACGTGTCTTTGATGCCCTCTCAGCGAATCCTCCCGCTGCAGCGATTGCCTGTTGAAAGGTAAATTTACCGATCTGCGACTTTTTCACTTCAATAGCCCCTGGTTGTTTCACCGCACCATGGACATACACATGGACCACTTTATCGATAGGCACGATGATTTCGTCATCGGGTTGGAGGGAGATATTCAACTTGACATTCCCATTTAAGTATAAATCATCGACAGATATGGTAAAAGACGTGCTTTCCCCATTCGGTTCGTCCCGATACACAATAATCTTATCCCCAGCCTCCTGGGTTAGCCCTCCCGCTTGGCCAATAATCGACATCAATGTCTGCTTGCCAAGAAGCGGATACGGGCCCGGAGTTGTCACAGCCCCCGTCACATTCACCCTATTGCTCCCATACTCCGACATGAAGACCGTCACTTGAGGATCATTGACATATTGTTCCGCAAGGAGTGCTTTTAATTTTTTTTCCACACCGATCTTGGTTAAGCCATTCACATCGACCATTCCCAGAAGGGGAAGTGTAACAGATCCGTCTTCATCCACCCGGGCTTTAAAGTTATTGAACTCAGGAACGCCGTAAACGCTGATTTCCAACACATCTTTGGGCCCGATTTTATACTCGGAGATAACCCTTTCTTGAGAGTTCAGGAGAAGAGAGAATAAAATCAAAGTTAGTCCTGTGAATATCCGTCCATTTCTTTTCACGGGGATATCTCCATGCTTTTTATTTTCCCGTTTATCCCTGGTATAATTCCGATTATTGCTATCGGGATACCTGGCTTCCCCCATCATTTAACTCCACGTTTTTTATTATATGCGACTGCCAAATTATAGTCAAACATCAATTGATTTTGACGACAAATTTTCATATTTTTTTCTGCCTTGATTCCCACTTCCCTCTAAAAGTGATCCAGAAAGACAGGAAGATGAGTTTCAAATCCCAGCAAAAAGCCTGTTTTTTGGTATACAACAAATCATACCGGAACTTTTTGCTGTTTGGGGCATCTCTTGGAAGATAGACTTGAGCCAACCCTGTCAATCCGGGTGTAACGGTGTGTCTTTTCTCGAAGCCGGGAAGTTGGGCCAGAGTATTTGCATTTGGATTTCCATGAAGTTCAATCTCTCTTGGCCTTAGTGCCCGGGGCCCGACAAAACTCATCTCTCCTTTAAAAATGTTGATGAGCTGAGGGAGTTCGTCCATAGCCGCTGCTCTCAATTTTGCCCCAATTTTTGTAACCCGAGGATCATTCTCCTTGGCTTGAACAGGAACATCATCCTTTTCTGCTCCCACGATCATAGAACGGAATTTAATGGCCTTAAAGTGCCGGCCGTTTTTCCCCACCCGCTCCTGTTTGTAAAACACAGGACCTCTGTCTTCAAACCATATCAAAAACGAAATAACGAGCCATATTGGGGAAGAGATCAACATGCCAAAAAATGACAGAGCGATGTCGAAAGGCCTTTTCAAAAACAGAGCTTTTCTCATTTGAACACTTCACATACATTATGCCACAGAAGATCCATAAGAAAATGCCCTTCGTGGATGAATTGCGGGGTGAATTTAGCTTTTGCATGATCACCCCTAACGGTGATACGAAAAACAAATCAAGGCACCCGAAGTTCATATCGGAGAAGGGCCAGAGTGGCGGGTCTGTCAATGACTCTCAATAGAAGCGTATTCTCGCCAATTTTAGTATTCAGCAGGATAGAAACGATTTCATAATTTAAAAAATTTTCCCAGACAACATGATCGTTAAACTCGATAAAAACCAAAGGAGGATGGTTTTCCCAGTCGTTTTGAAATTGCAATTGGAGAAGGATATCCCGTCCCTCGAGGACAATGGAGCGGGTGTATTCTTGTCCTTTTTTTATCGGGACTTCGGCTCTCAGATCTATCTGGTTCGGAGATAAGAGCTCTTCGATAGTGGAATTGATCCCAGTCACCTGGACGTCTTCACCCAACCTTTCATAGTTTTGACGAGCTCTAAGGAGGGTCTGCAAATTATCCGGATCCGCCTCGAGCGCCTTTATATAGAATTCAGAGGCATCATATAGCTGATTGACTCTTTGGTAAGCATCTCCAATGATCTGCATGGTTTCCACATACCTTTCCTTCTGTGTTTGAGGGACAACCACAAAGCTTTGCTGAAGAAGATTCCCGACCCGGACGATATCCCTGTACCTGTTTTGCTTGAAGTAGAGGAGAAGCTGGAAAGAGAGCTGATCCAAATCCTTAAAGTTTGTGGCCAATTCCTCGTCGATCACACCCAGGTAGATCAGAAAGGTCTCCAGATCATTGAGCGATGCCACTTTATCTTCTATGGACAGAAATTTCCTCAATGATTCATTCGCTTCTTTCAGCCCACCCCCTTTTCCCAAGATACTTTTGGCCAAATTAAAATAGGTGGACTTCAACAATCTCCTGAATTCCGATTGATCGATCAGATTCTGTTGTGTTAAACCCTGATAGAATTTGATGCGCTGGAGGATTTTCAGACAAGATTGAAAATGATCCCAGGCCTGATTGACTTGTGAATAAAATAGGTTATTTGCTCCAAGGCTGTGTTCATAGCTGGCACTTTCGAAATCCATGTATTCGGCCAGAGCCAAAATCCTATGCCTTTCTTCCAGAGAAAGCGATCTCTCGCCAAGGAAGTCCGCATATTCTCTGTAAATATCTGCATCCTCAGGCAAGAGTGCATTCATGACCTCATAGTTTTTGACATTCGTTTCCCAAATGTGCAATACGATATGGAGTTTCTCTATTTCTTTTTTGCTCAAAACTTTTCTCAAAATGTCGATGGTGAAAGTCCTGTCTTCATCGGAAATCTGTGACCAGCGGGATAGAAAAATCTTGCCCACCTCGTAAAATATTTGACTGTTGTTCCCGGCAAGAATCGCTGACTTTTTAAATTCTTCAAAAGTGCTCAAATCTGATGGAAGAGAAGAATAAAGAAAACTCTGGTAAAGAAGGGATTGCCCCAAAAAAAAATGGCTGAACTGAGAGGCAGGATTGATCTTTATCGACTTTTCAAAACTCTGTATAGACTTCTGAAGAGAAGCGTTGTCGAAGCCTTCCTCCTGGATATCGCTCACGGCTTTATCTAAGTTGGCTTTCCCCCTTTCGTAGTATACAAGGTCATTGGATGGGAAAAAGGGAAGGGCTCTGTCGAGAATCCTGATTTTTTTTGCCACATCTTCCTGTTTTTTCGCTCGATAGTAGACATGGCTATTCCAATAGATAAATATTTCGACAATCCCGACGACCGATAAAATGCTTATCAGACAGATAAATTTGAATTTGTCTCCGATTTTGAGGCCTGACTTGTTTTTAAGGAAATTGTCAAGTTTTTGCTTCATTTTTCTTCTGTGTATTCGTGGTCTTTTTGGCCTTGGTGGTCTTTTTATCTTTGGGTGTCTTTTTCGTTCTTTTTTTTCCCTTTTTCTTTTTTTTCTTTTCTTTGGGCTCCTTTTCCTGGAATCGAAATGTCGCTGTAACCATGGTGAGAGATAACACCACGGAAAAAAGCAGCATATTAGCAGGTATATGAAGGTTGAAATCGGAAATGCTATGAATAAGGATGCAGGCGATGCCCACGATCCCTCCGAGAGCAAGCCCCTTTACTTCCAGGTGTCTTCTAACCCACCAGATCATAATCGAATAGACAAACAGGAAAAGAACACCGCCTAGAAGCAGCACCATTCCCACAATCCCCAATTCGGACAAATACTCAAGGTAATCGTTATGGGCGTGGAAAAGCTGCACGGGATTCTCTTCGACACGAAGGTCGGGATAGATCGAGGAAAAAGTACCTAATCCTGTCCCAAAAAGGGGGAAATCTGAAAAAATCTTAACAGTATTGGCCCAAAAAATCGGCCGGTCTTCCTGCAACACCTTGTCTAAGGAAAATCTGTCGATGGTCGAACCGATTCCAATAAAAAACAAAACAACGAGCACCACGGCTAAAACGACTTTTATGGCATTCTTTATTTCCCTTCTCTGATAGAGGGGGCTTTCAAAGCTAATGGTTATCAATCCCAAGAAAAGAATAAAGGTAAAAATCAGCAGAAATATTCCTGAGCGTGACTTGGAAAAGATAACGGCGAGGGCCATGATCACGATTCCCAGAGAAAGAAGCAAATTCTTCGAAAGATTTTTCTCCGATAAACGGAGAATTTTCTCTCGCCATCGTAAGCCGGACAGAGAATACAATCCTACTCTCGCAATCAACAATCCCAGAGCAAGCGGAATGATCATTTCCAGATATCCGGACAGATGATTGCGGTTGATAAAAGTCCCTGTCACAGAATCAAGACCGTGGGCTTTTTGATAGAAGAGAATGCGAGGATTTTTATTGGTGAGTTCGAACAATCCGTAGAAGGCTTCAAACACTCCCACTCCGATAATCACCTTGAAGATCCGCAGTATTTGCTCCCGGCTGGTAACGGTCTTAACAATGAGAAAACCGAGGAAAAAGTAGGTGAGCAGTTCGAGCCCCTCACGAAAGCTATGCCACGAGATCAAAGAGAAACTGGTGAGTTTTGCATCGGAAAATCCGATTTTGAAAATATCTTTAAAGCTGGCGGCCTTGGGGGAAAAAATTTTAACCATAAATTTCGGAAACGGGAATATCTGGAAGACCAAAAAAGCGAAAAAAGCGAGATACAAGTACTTCGCTTTCTGCGTCGAAAAAAGAAGGATCTTATTATTCTTTGGCTTTCCTTTCATCCAGATATAGGCCCCCGTCATGACCAAAACAGTGAGCTGGATCAAAAGAATGGACCACTCATTCACCGACCCGGCCGGAAGGGGACTGAATATAATTAATCCCAGTATTCCATACTCGATGATCTTTCCGCATATCTTGTCCCTCTCCCCTTTCTTTATGCTTTCCCAGGCTTTATGCAAGACATCTCTGATCTTCTCTTTAGACTTCAAGATGTCGCGCAGCTTCTCTAACATTTTGGACTGCATTCCTTTTTTATTTTCCCTGGTCATTAACGTATGAATGTTCAGCGTATAGGAGTGAATAATCGGATTTGTTTTTTAGGCCCCTCTTCTGTTGTCATCCCTTCCGTTGCCATACTTGTGATAGTCATATTGATAATACCTGTAATAGTCCATGAAATAGTAATCTCCTTTCTTCACTTTCAGTCCGTTAAACAGCACTCCGATAACTTTTGCCCTGGCGCGGTTAAGCTCACCGATGGCATTCACAAAAGGCCTTCGTGTTGTCTTGCCGGCTCTGATGATAAAAACTATGGCATCGGCCATGGAAGAAACAATCATCGAATCGATGACAGCCAGTACGGGAGGAGTATCAATCAGGATAAAATCAAACCCGTTTTTCACCTCTTCCATCATGTCCTTCATCTTGATGGAATTGAGGAGCTCAGAAGGATTGGGAGGGATAAGCCCGGTCGGCAAGACATAAATGTTCTCGATGGACGTCTTTTGGATGGCATCTTTAAGGGAAATTTTTCCGGTCAGATACTTGCTCAATCCTCCAGACTTTTTGATCCCGAAGATATTGTGAAGCCGAGGTTTCCTCAAATCTGAATCGATCACCAAAACTCTCTCCCCCAGTTGGGCAAAGGCAACACCCATGTTCGCAACAGTCGCACTTTTCCCTTCCATCGGCAATGAGCTGGTAAAAACAAGGGTTTTGGGAGGGCTCTCAGCATAGGAGAGAAGAATCGAGGTCCTGATCGTTTTATAATCTTCTGATATCGGAATTTTGGGGAAAAGATGGTTGACGAGTTCGATCTTCTTTACTTCCGGCGGATTCGTCCTTTTCCCCTCCTCTTGCCCGCCGTAAGAATATCGGATATTGAATCGGCTTTTCTTTTTGGTTTTGACTCCATCCGTGTCTAGATAAGGGATCACACCCAGTGAGGGGAGGCCGGTTATTTTTTCCACATCCTCAGGCCCTTTGACGGTATTATCTAAATATTCAACCAGAAAACAAAGGGCCGTTCCGCCAAAAAGTCCTATGATCAGGGCCAACATGAGATTTAACTTCTTTTTAGGAAAAACCGGTCTTTTGGGAACCTCTGCGGGATCGATGATATGGACATTGCTCATCTTCAGGCTTTCCAGTCTTGCGGAAACCAACGTTTCGTTTTGTCTTTCGGTCAGAGAATCGATGAGTTTTCTTTTGTTATCCACGTCGATCCTCAAGCTTCTGTAGTGAATAGCATCGGAATTCATTCTTGCTGCATCCCCTTTTTGTCTCTCGAGCATCCTTGCCATGGCCCACTCTTCCGTTTGTGCGCCTTCAAATTCTGTCTTGGCAGAATCGACGGCTTTTTGCAGTTCACTCTGGAGGTCTTCTCTGAGGTTATCCAGGCTGGCCTTGAGCTGAATCATTTGCGGGTAACTTTCTTTGTAAAATTCCTTCGTTTCTTCGTACTCATTCTTTTTCCTCATGTAATCTGATCTGATTTGTTGAATCGCCGGATTGCTCAGGAATTGAGGGAGAGGATCCACTTCCACATTCAAGTTCGAAAGCTGCCTGTACCTGGATTCGGCTCTCACTCGGTTTATCGTGGCTTGGGTATGGGCTTCCTGGAGCCGCTGCAACTCCCTCACGATAGAGCTTTCTGTCTCGGTCAGCATATCCAATTCCTTCTCTTGGCCATATTTTTGCAGCTCTCTCTCTTTGCCGACAAGCTCTTCTTTAAGATTGGCTATTTGCTCGCCCAAAAAATCTGCCGCCTGCTGGGTCGATGAGGAGCGTTTTTCAATAGAAAAATTGATGAATTCCTCAGCGAGTGCATTCACTATCTCGGTCGCTAAAACAGGGTATGGGGAAGGATAGCTCAATTCCACCAGTTTTGTTTCTCGAATGGGTTTGATATTGAGACTGCTCCTGATGGAATCAGCGATTCTGGAATAAGGATCGGACGCGGCCGTGGGCCTCGCCTTCGAAGAATCAGAGTCTTTATTGGAAGATAACCACCGGAAGGTGAGGATCTGCTTGGATGTATCGATCAGGCTTCTTCCCTGTTTTTTCCCTCCACCGAATTCTGGGCGTATCATGAGGTTCAATTTCTTGGCCATGCGCTCGGACAGAGATTTGCTCTTGAGAAGATTAACCTGGGTATTGAAGGATCTCAAATCCCGCATGACTTGGGGTTGATAATTGAGCGCCTCCGTGATACTGAATAATTTGGATGTATCCTCTTCAATCAACAGGGTTGTTCTGGCTTGATAAATGGGAGTGGCAAGAAAAGAAAAGACAAGAGTGAAAAAGACTATTGCGCCCGTAAATGTCGCAATCACCCATTTCCTTTTGAGAATGACTTTCCAGTATTCCATCAAATCTATTTCTTTTCTTTTTTCTTGATAAGCCATCTTCCTTCTCCCAAAAAATCTATTTATCGTTTGATTTTTTTCCCTTTCTAATAAAACTCGTAAGTGATGAATCCCCCCACAAACCACCGGCTCCGATTTTGTCTGAAATCCGTGGAGTCTCTTCTCCAGTAGTTGACCGTCAGCCCAATCCCCGTATTCCTGACAAGCCGAACGACAAAACCAGCCGTATGAGAGTAGTGTTTGTCCGTTCTGAAAAATTCCACATAGCCCTCATCCGGCAACCGGATGACCTCCGCTTCTGGATATCGGCTCTTCCCGTAGAAGAAATTATAGTCCAATCTGATGAACTGGTTTAGATAAAAAGATAATCCGGGTGTGTACCGATTTTCGATAAAGTAGGCATTGTTGGTCCAATACGAAAAATGCACATCCTTGTTGTAACCGAACCGCAAAGCGAAGCGTCCTACCCTGTAGTCGATAAAGGTGTTTCCAACAATACCCGAAAACTTTTTTTTGTACTCGGCTCTCGGATTGAGCTGTTTGTAGCCGAGGGCAATCGTTCCCCTCATCCTTCCAAGAAGGGGAAAGCGGAGACCGGAATAAACTTGATAGGAATAGGAATCCCGCCACTTCGATTCCGGATAGTCAAACACATATTCTGAAAAACCACCGCTTAAAAAAAATAAGGTTTGGGAGTGAATGCGGTAATAAATTTCAAGGACACCGCTTGTCTCCTCCCGGTCCAGTTGGCGCGATACATAAATCTCTTCGCCCGGAGCAAAGATATCCTCGAATTTATAGTCCCTCACTTGACCGGTGAACCCGAAAGAGAGCCTGCTGGCTGATTCATAGAAAAAATTGAATGTGGATGTTCTGGCCTTCATATCGGCCCGAACATCGAATTCACTCGTGGCCCGCCTCCTTGCATTCAGATATCCATATCCCCCGGAGAGAACGAATCGTCGAAAAAGAAGGACTTTCAAATCGGCATTGAACTCATTGTTAAAAGACCTTTCTCTCGTCTCCTTTGCAAAGAAAACGTACTCCGGGTTCTCCGTAAAGGTGAAGATCATCCAATCCCTATAAAGGAGGTACGCCTTTATCTCTGGACTTATGGTGGCCCGAAAATCGGCAATGGGTTCGTCATTTTCTCTCATCCTGTAGATATTGTTATCATAACCAATATCTCGGAATTGAATCGTGGGATACAACCGGAAAGGCCCGACTCGCCACCTTGCTTTGGTCAAAGCCAGATCGAGCTCCTGTTGGAAGGGCTGGTAGAATTGGGCATGGGAGAGAGTCGTCAGGACAAAACACAAAAAGAGAACAAAAACAACAAAAAAAATAAATCGTCCTCTGGTGCTCATCGTCTTATCAATTAATCCCGCAAGTGGGCTCAATTTTACTTCTAAAAATCTGCCACAACGGAATTCTTTTTATAAGCAGAAAAATTAACTCGCTATGCCAGTCGAAATTCCCCTCTTTTTTAATCAGAGGAAACACACCATCATTCTGCACGATTTGAAAAAGTTTTTCAATCTGAATATCACTAAGTTTGGCGCAAAGTTTCCTTGCGTAGTATCCGGTCACGATTTCTTTTTGGAGGACCTTCTTCCAACATTTTTCGTACTCCGCCATCGCATGGACGGAGAAAGATCCTTCCTCAAACCTCTTCTTGATGATCTGGATAGCGATATCCGAGCACAGCAGACCGTAGTAGATCCCTCCGCCTGTTGTGGTTTTCACCTGCCCAGCAGCTTCCCCCACAGCCAACACTCTATCTCCATAGGTCTTGGAGACCAAACCTTGGGCTATGGCTTTGAATTGGATAAGCTCTTTTCCCAAATCCTTGACGATTGCCGGATAATATTTTTCGATCAGTTTTTCAAAATACCTTCTTGGCTCCTTCTCTGTCATCAAGCCGATTCGAACCCTTTCATTTCCCACAGGAACTTGCCAGGCAAAAGCACCGGGCGCAACATCCCGTCCGATGAAAACTTTGGTACAGCCCCCATTGCTGAGGCTGAGTTCTGCCTGAATCCCGTACAAAAAATCCTTCGGAAGATCCAAACCCAGTTTCTTGTGGAGGCTAAAGTTGATCCCGGTGGCGATCAGGACCATTTTAGCCTTGAAACTCTCCGTACGTTTCCCTCTCCTGGCAACAACCTCGACACAATTTTTATCCACTGTGATGTCCAAAACTTCGGTCTCGAGTTTGACCTCTCCGTTTGTGGCTTGAATCTTTTCACTCAAATATTTGTCGAACTTTTCTCTGTCGACCACGTAGGCAAAAGGAAAGGGATGTTCATATGAGAGAGTCGTGTTATGGGGAGAAGCCAGTTTAACCCTATCGATTTTGGTCAATACCGACCCTTCTGAAAGATCGTATTCCTCAAAAGCCTGCTGGCTCACGATCCCCGTGCAAACCACATGCTTCCCGATTTCTGTCTTTTTCTCCAGAAGCACCACATCCAACCCATGACTTTTCAGCTTCAAAGTCGCATGGAGCCCACTCGGCCCCGCCCCTACAACAATCACGTCATGCATAGCAACTCTTTCCTTTCACACCAAAAGAAAAACGAGAACTCCAAAACAAGTTCCCTGGCAAACGGTGCTGGGACTTATGTATCTCTCGAAACCTCGGCATTCCTCACTTAGAAATTGAAATTCGGTACAATCCTATTATATATCGAACAAAAATCATATCAAGCCATTATCCATATTGAAGTCGAATCATATCAAAATGTCTGGATCAAAACCTTCGCTATCCTTTGGGCCGCTCTCCCGTTCCAATATTTGGGCGTGTTTTTTGCCGGGATTTCTTCTTTCAAAAAGTCGTGGGCACCCTCACATTTCCCACAAAATGTATTTTTTTCTTATCTATGCCCTCCCTGATCAAATTCCTTTGGGCATCTTCACAGGTCGTGAACAGATAGTCAGAAATTTGGTCGGTAAGGATCCGGTTGATCTCCTTGGGCATCGTCCTGTCGAAACTCCTTAGCCCCGCTTCCACATGAGCCACGGGGATACCGAGCTTGACGGCCACCAACGCACAGGCAATCGTGGAGCTCACATCACCAACTACCATGACCAAATCGGGCAAATTCTCATAACAGGCCTTTTCGAAGGCGATCATGATTTTACCTGTCTGTACGGCGTGTGTTCCTGAGCCGACATCTCTCTGTCGTAGTGCTGTCCGGTGTGAATGATCCTGTAATCAAGATCCACTTTCTCGAACTCCTGTGCGAGCGGAGCGATTTTCATAAAGTTTGGACGCGCCCCGGCTACGAGATAAATCATGTTTTTCCTATAAGGTCATCACCGGCACTTCATCCCAATCGATCATCCGGTCTGCCGATGCGATATCGACAAAATCGAATCTTTCGACATATCGGCTAAATTTTTTTAGGGAACCCTTCAAACCGGTATAGCTTTTCAATCGCCTCATCAGCGGCAATCCCTCCAGGACGGGCTGCTCCGGGTCAAAGTCCCTGGGATGGAAGTATGTGATCAGGTAATCGCTGATGCGGCTAAAAAACTGGATAGCCGGAAAGGGCAAAATCCTGAAATAACCTCCCCCGCTGAAGGGAATTCTCAATTTGGCAAATTTTGCGATATTTAACGGAAACTCCTTTATGAGATGCCCGCCAGCATCTATCCGGAAAGGGTGGTCATAGACAAAATCCTTGATTCCGCCGTGTCCTCTGGAAGCTGGAAAGATGCTGGAGTCGATCTCAATGCCCTCCTCGGCAAGGATATCAAAAGCCCAGAATGTCTCCCTGGTCATCGAAAAACCGGGAGCCCGATAAGCCTTCACTTTTTCACCGGTGATGTCTTCGAGAATGGCGATGGACTCTCTTAAATCCTGGTGAAAAACTTTGGGCGACATTTTGTAGATCAGGATGTGATGCAAGGAATGCGTGCCTATCTGGTGTCCCTGCTCAGAAATGGCCCGGACAAGTTCCGGATATTTTTTTGCCGCCCAACTCAGAATAAAAAATGTCGCCTTCAGGCCATGTCTGTCCAGAAGTTCCAGGATCCTGTAGGTGTTGTTAAAAATCCTCACCTCGAACCGGTCCCATTTCTCATGCGATTCCAAATCGTCGATATCCAGGATATGGAACCACTCTTCCAAGTCAAAGGTCAGAATGAACAGCTTTTTGTTGTCCTTCACCCTATTCCTCTCTTCCTACATTCGCTTTTTCCTGACTTTGGAAAAGATATCCTCCAAAATTCCAAAAACCTCCTGCTGGACCCTCCGGCTTCTCGCCAAATCGGGCTGTTTTTTCTGGCTTGACAAGACATACTCGAGGATTTCTTCCGGATGCCGGGAGTGAACACTCCATCCCCTCTCGACCATCTCCTGATCCACAGCAATCAGGCGTTCGTTGGGAAAAAAGGATACCGCCGGAGTCCCCAAACAGGCCGCCTCTCTTCCAAATGTTCCTGATCCAGTCAGAACAGCATCGGAAAAGTAACAGACATCCAATCCCTTCAACGGCTTTGCGGGAATGTAGATATTATCATAACCCTCAGCGTATTCCCAATCCTCAGGATAACGGGGAAAATACAGAATGTTTTTGCGTTTTTTCGTAAACAACCGGAACAGCTCCGGTACAATGGTTTTGGCCTCTTTAGTCACATAATAGGCCTTCAACGCTTCCGGTCTGATGGTGATAAAACGTTCAAAAGGAAGGTCATTCAAAAAGTTTTCGTCCGGGACATAATCCGCCACATACACATCTTCTTTGAACCCGTCGTACTTGATGATTTTTTTCCGGATGGTGCCCTCATCGACGTAATTTTCCACAAGAATGGCCTTGGGCATAACGATGTAATCGACCAGCCGCGTATAAAAGGGTTTTGTCTCAAGGGAATGCTCGTTGTCGTCGAAGGAGACGCTCGTCTTCCCTCTTAACTTGCTCAGGTGAAAGGCACTGTTACTCCCGCAACTGATGCTCACGTCAAAGGGTTTCAGACTCCTCATCAGCCGGAGATCCCTGAGAAGGATGGCCATGATTTTTTTAATTCTTTTTTTCCCGGAGTGCCGGCCGACAATCTGAAAATCAATCCCCAGGGACGTGAGAAAATCGACATTTTCGGCAAGCTCCCTGGTGGTACAGATAACCTGGGATTTTTCCTGAAAGCGCTTGACGAACGGGTACAAAAACTGCACTTGTGAGACGTTCATGATGTCAAACCAAATGCAAGCGTTTTTCATTTTTTCCAGCCTATTCAAAAAACCTCTTCGCGGTGCTATCAAAAGGGATGACCTTTTCCGTGTTCAGGCTCTCGTGGACCATAAAGGTGGCGATCGTTGAATTCACACTCTCGGCAAACGGAACAGGGGCTCCTTTTCCTTCTATCAAGCTCTGGATCCACAATTCCATCTGCTTTTTGTGTCCTTTATCCTGACGGCCTTTCACGACGTTGGATTTTCCGCCCCGCACGAGGTGGAGCAGCCTGAAATCATCCACGACGGCGATGGCGTTTTCGCAGAAGATTTCCATCCGTTCTTTGGGAAAGCTCTTGTCTCCGTTGGCAAGATAATTGACGGTGGCTATCGATCCATCCTTAAACTTCACCGTGATCGCCACATTATCTCTCAAAACGTCGTTCCCGATATTTTGGGCGAAAACGGACTGGTATTCCGACTGGCACAGAAACTGACACAGATCGATAAAATGGCAGACTTCGCCTATGATTCTTCCCCCTCCCTCTTCCTTGTTTTGCATCCAGTGGTCGGGAGGGACATATCCCGCATTTATCCTGTAACTGATGAACATCGGGCCATGTCTTTGGGTAAAAAACGCTTTGCTCCGTTCGATATGGGGGGCAAACCTCCGGTTAAAGCCCACCAAAACATCCCGATCCGATTGCTCATAAACCCGGACGACCTCTCGGAGTTGGCCCGGATTTATGGCTAGAGGTTTTTCCACGTAGATGTGCTTGTTGTTTTTTAATCCCTTTATCGCGTAGGACGTGTGAAAATCATGCCGTGTGGCTATCACGACGGCATCGACGCTGGCATCGGCAAAAACATCCTCCGAATGCGCATAACACTTTGCGAATCCAAATTTTTTGGCCACATTTTGGGAAAGATGGCTCTCCGCAGCCAGGATTCCGACCAAGTCGGCATCCTCTTTCCTCTGAAGGAAGGGGAGTATGGTCGCCTGGGCAAAACTCCCGGCGCCGATTACCCCGATGTTCACCCTTTCTGCAGTCTCCGGAATCGCTTTTTTGAGTGTGACATCCGGCAGGATGTCTTTTTCTTGATCATATTCCATCAACACACCGATGAACTTCTCCTCCGTTTTTCCCATGATCAGGTCATAGGCCTCTTTGGCGTCCTCGATTTTAAACCGATGGGTGGTGATTTTGCCCAAATCCACTTTTTTCTGGGCTACCATCTGGAGAAAAGCCTGCATGTTGCGCTTCTCCGTCCATCTGACATATCCCACAGGGTAATCTATTCCGTGCTCTTCATAAGAGGGATCGTAACGTCCTGGTCCATAAGAACAGGAAATCCTGAAATCCAGCTCCTTGGCGTAATAGACGTTCCGCGGGATATTCATGCCCACAACTCCCACCACCACAACCCTTCCCTTTTTCCTGCAGATCTCGCCGGCTAGTTCGACCGGCTGGTTGGTGCGGGTCGCCGCAGTGATCAGAGCCGCATCGACTCCGATCCCCTGTGTGACGGACTCGATAGAGGAGGAGATATTCTTTTGACCGGAATGGAACACAAAATCGGCTCCACATTTTTTTGCGTTATCTAAGGCATGCGGGTCGATATCCATCCCGATAACCAGACACCCTGCCGCCTTCAAAAGCTGAACGGTCAGCAAACCGATAAGCCCCAACCCGACCACAGCAACAACCTCCCCCAGGCGCACATCTGCCTGCCTTATGCCTTGAAGGGCTATGGAACCCATGGTGGTGTAGGCGGCCTCTTCAAATGCCACCTCAGCAGGCATTTTCACACACAGGTTTTTCGGAACAAACACAACCTCTGCGTGACTGGCATAGCCGGCTCCTGCACAGGCAACCCTGTCGCCGACATGAAATTCATAAGCATCCTCTCCCAGCTCGATGACGGTCCCCGCACTGCTGTACCCCATCGACACCGGTGTATTCAGCCGATTCATGACCAGCTCATATGTTCTTTTGAGGCCCTGGTTTTTGGCCGTTTGGAAGACCCGTTTCAACTGTTCCGGCCTTTCTTTAGCCTTGCCGATATATCCTTTTTTCGAAACTTCAATCGTCGACCGCTCCGTCCCTGCACTGATGACAGAACGGTTATTCCGGACAAGAACACCCCCTCTTTTTACGAGCGGGAGCGGGACTTCTTCAATTTTCAATTCACCCGTTTTATAGTTTTGCGTGACTTGTTTCATCGTGAATCATCTCTCTTCAGATAGGGTCTGGTAGAGCCGGTGCCACAGGATCGAAATCTTTTCTTTCTTGAAGTTTTTCGCCATCGCTCTGCTTCTTTCCCCGAAATTTTTTCGCAGCGATGGATCCCGGACAAGTTTGGTGAGCCTTTCCGCATATCCATCTATGTCTCCCGGAGCCAGCAGGTATCCATTTTCCCCATCCACCACCATATCCGGTATGCCAGCGATGTTGGACGAGACGATGGGCAATCCAAAACTCATCCCCTCCAGGATAACCATCGGCATCCCTTCTTTATAAGATGGGAGCAAAAGCAGATCGCTGCCTTTAAAGAGATTTATTTTTTGCTCTCCTTTCACCCATCCAAGATATTCCAGATTATTGAGATTCTCATCTTTTATTTTCTGGAGGAATTTTTTTTCCTCCTCCCCTTTTCCGCCTACGATGATCTTTATCGGCAGAGTGTCTCTGTCCAGCTTTTTGGCGATCTCGATCATATCGTAGATGCCTTTGGTTTTGATCAAAAACCCTAAAAACAAGGCTGTCACGAGATCTCCGTTACTGGCTCCAACGTCATCGGTCGACTCGATGTCAATGGGCACGGGATTGTGAATGACAGCGGTATTCCGGACGTGGTAGCTCTCTTCGATCTTTTCTTTCCAATCTCGGCACAGCAAAATCAGGGTATGCGGTTTGGACAAGAAAAACTTGATCACCCGTCTTTGGAATCCCTCTGCCTGTATGAAAAAATCATCGAATCTGCTGGAATGAAAATGCAGGACAGTCTTCACGCCGAACAATGAGGATAAAAAAATGAAAAAAGTTTTCCGGTAGAAACTTAACCCGTAGGAGGTATGGATGTGTGCCACATCGATTTTGCGTGTTATCAGTTTTATCTTGAACCGCAGCAAGGCCCAAAGGAAAACGAAAAGATTGCCCAACGCACTGCTATCCTTGTAATTGGAGGAATTGAAGAACAACAGATCATATTCATCATTGATGATCTTGCATGCCGAAATAACGTTGATGACCGTGGCAATGCCTCCTTGGCAGTGAATCGGTCCGATCAAAGCAATCCTTTTTTTCATCTTTTTTTAGGCTGGTATGTCAAAAACCGAGCTAAATTCCTGAGTCAGAAGGTTTCTCCGAATTCTCCATCTTTTTCATCATGAACGCCACGAGCAAAAAATACACCAGCGGAAGCATATCATCGAGGTGAACCGTCCAATAGGTCATATTGATCCACAGCATCACAAAAGTAAAACCCACCATTCCCAATCCGAACGCTTTCCAGTAGGGCCGTTTTTCCGCCTTATAATACCTGGAGGCGACGATCAAAACGAAAAAGAATATGGAGAAATAGATCAACGCTCCGAGGTAGCCCGTCTGAAGGGCTGTCCACGTGAATCCCGTGGTCCCATATATGATGGGCAAAGCGCCGGTCTGTTTGTTGGTGGATTGGAGATCTTCGAAACGGGTTTTGATGTAACTTCCGGGTCCAAGGCCCAAAAAGAGTCCCCTTGCGCCTTGTGCGCTTAAAATGCGAAAGACATTTATGGTCGTGGAAATCCTCCCCCTAGACTGTCCTTCCTCCACTGCCGTCGTGTAGTTCGTTATGTAATTCGCGACAAACCCCAAATCGACCGTGACATTTCCGTACCCGCCTTCAGGATTCAAGCTCCTGAGAAATCGAAAGGAAAAATATCCTGTGAGCAAGATAATCAAGCTGCCTATGAAGGCATATTTAATGACCTCCTTGAATCCGATTTTCATGAAAAAGGCAAGAAAAAGAATGATCAAAGGAACAAAAAAGAGGACCGCTCTTTTGCCTCCGATGATGCCGAAGGCAATAAATCCGAACGCCAGAAGAATATACCACTTGGAAGGCTTATTCAGGAAATACAGACTGAGAAGAAAGCTGATGGCAATGAGCGGGATGACGGTAGAGGGTCCTCCTCCCCATGGCGCATACGTTCCGATCGCTTTCTCTCCTGGGCCGTAAACAAACATCTTCCCGACAGCAGTTGGAATCTGGATGATAAACAAAAGGATAAGGAGCTTGATGATCCGGTTCATCTCCTTTTCTGTGATATCGGTGTTGATAACGGCAAGAAACAGGATATAGTGCCTGAAAAGAAGCCTCAGGTAAAGGAGCATATGTATCAAGGAAGCACCGGTGAATTTAAAAGAAAGATAGGTGACAACAAGAAAGGATATCAGTATCCACAGATACTTGAGCTTTATTCTTTCCTTTCGGAGCATTTTCGCCGCAATCGCCTTACAAAAGAGCAAAACAATCAAGACCTCTGCCAGCCAACTGAATTGAGGAGGCATCAGGCCGAGTTCCTGGATCCAGTTGCCGAAAAAAACGACGAAGAGAATGATGATGAGCGGGGTGGTGTTGGAGCGGAAGATAAAAATCCCGATGACGAGCGTCGTCACTCCGAACATGATGTAGTAATTTTCCTGGACTATGGCCATGCCGAGAATGAGCCCGGACAGGACAAGGCAAAAGGAAACGATCAAATACAGATTGCGGCGAGACAGAAGTGAAGCGATCATGACAGGCTTCCTAAAAATCGCTCCAGTCTCGACAATTGTCTCTCCCAGGAGTGGTTCATTTTAACAAATTCCCTGGCTTGTGTACTTAATTCTTTGAAATTTTTTTTATTTTTGTAGGCCGCCGATATGGCTGAGGCGATATCTTCGGCGCTTGAATTTTCGGCCCAGAATGCAAAGTTCCTCCCCCCAAGAACATCGGTGTGGGCTGGAATTTTGGTGACGATAACGGGTTTGCCGCAGGCGAGATATTCAAAGAGTTTGATCGGCGAGCTGACGTTCCATCCTGGCCACAACGGAAAGGGAAGAATCCCTGCGTCGGCCTCGTTGATGTATCGGGGAACTTCGTGGTGTGGGACAGCAGGATGGAAAAAAACCCTGTCCTCCAAATGGAATTTGTGGATCAATTCTTTCACCTCCTGAACTCCTTCTCCGCCCCCCATCAAAAAAACCTCGATATCCTTTTCCTCGATTTTTTCCAGGGCCCTCACGATGTTTCCTATCCCTCTGTTTCTGTTGATCACTCCATGGTAGAGCAACCGGAATCTGTCGTTTTTCCTCGGTGAGTTCGAGGGCTTGAACACGTCCAAATTCACACCCGAACTCCACACCTCGCTCCTGTGATCTGGCAGATGATATTTGGTCTTGCAGTATCGCCTCATCTCATCCGTGATGTAGGTCAGACCATCGAATTTTTCGGCGGCCAACCTCAGGTTTTTTCCGAACAACACTTCGCTGATTCTTTTTTTCAGGCGGCTCGGGTCAACAGGCAATGTCCTGATATCAAAGACCAGCTTGAAGTCATGGGATTTCCTGATCTTCGACAATTTCTTCAAAAGGAAGTAATTCTTAGAATTGATGTAAATCACATCCACTTTGTGCAGGTCCATTCCCTTTTTTAAAAAATCGAGAACCTGTTTATACAGATGCCACGTCTTCAAAAGAGGGTATTTCCCCCTGGTCAGATAAACTAGCCTGCTTCGGATATCATAATCATATCTTTTTTTCCGGCGGTAGCTGGTGATAACCGTTACCTCGTGATTTTTCTCAAGGTGCCTGATGGTGGCCAACCGGGCAGACACATCGAGGGCCACGTCAAAATCTTTGGCTAAAAACCACAGGATGTTCATGACTGATGGATAAATTTTTTGTGCCACAGGGCAAAAATGAGCACAGAAAACAATCGCGGCCCGTGATTGATGTTTTTTTGTTTCCTGTAGCTGTTCAGCATCTCCCTGACATATTGGGTGTTCAAGTACTCGGAGAGCGATTTGTTGCGCAACTCTTCCTCGAGCATATCCCCCATCCTATTCCTCATCCACTGGCTTATCGGGATACAGAAGCCCTGTTTTCTTTCCACCGGAAAATCCTTGGGCAGAACTTTCTCGGCTAATTTTTTCGGCAAATATTTCTTCCTCCCGTTACGGATCTTCAGGTCCGAGGGAATGGAATAAGCAAACTCGACCAGCCTGTGGTCAAGCCAGGGTACCCTGGTTTCCAACGACACCGCCATGCTGGCCCGGTCGACCTTGGTCAGAATATCTTCGGGCAGATAATAGTGGAAATCCGTGATGCACATCTTATCGATTAGATCTCCATGCGTGCCGTTGAAAAAACTCAAAAATCTATCTCGGGGATGCCTTTCGGACCAGACCGGCCTGAGATCGTTTTCATACAAGCGGTCCTTCTGCCGGTCGTTAAAAAACAGGACCCTCTCTAAAAACGAATCAGGCTGGTCCAAACGAAGAACAGATAACAGATGTTTGTGTTTGATCCGATCGGGAAGGATGTCCCCCAGATTGGACAGCATGCCCGAAGCGAATCCCAGCTTCCTTTTGAGTCGTTCCACAAGAAGAACCCAGGAATACCAGTTGTATCCCCCGAACAGTTCATCTCCGCCGTCCCCGGATAAGATGACCGTCACGTTCTCTTTGGCAACTTTGGAGATATAATAGGTCGGGATCAGGGATGAGTCCGCAAAGGGCTCATCAAAATGGTAGATCAATTTGTCGAGGGTATCGATGGCATCCAACTCGACAGGATGCTCCCTGTGAATCGAACCGATATCATCGGCGATGAGTCGCGCATAGGCGGTTTCATTGTACTCATCGGATTCAAAGCCAATCGTGAAGGTGTTGATCGGATGGCTTGCAGCCTGGGCCATAAAAGAGGTGACAAGGCTGGAATCCAATCCCCCGGAAAGAAACGTGCCGATGGGAACATCGCTCACCATCCGGATTTTAACCGCATCCTTCAATTTCTCTTCCAGCATATCCACCAAATCCGTCTCACTGGTGGAACTCAGGTCGATTTTCTTGGATTCCAGACGCCAGTATCTCTCGATCCTTATTTGATGGCCGTCGTAATGGAGGTAGTGGCCCGGCCGCAATTTCTTGATGTCCCGGAAAATGGACAGGTCTTCGGGGATATAACCGAGGGTGAAATAATAATCCAATCCTATCAAGTCGAGGTCTTTTTTAACCTGAGGCAATGTCAGGAGAGCCTTCAATTCTGAGGAAAAGGCAAACATCCCGTTTTTGAAGCAGTAATACAGGGGCTTTATACCGACCCTGTCTCTGGCGATGTAAAATTCGTTTTTCTTCTCGTCAAACAGACAAAAGGCGAACATCCCGTTTAAATCCTCAAGCAGGTCGATCCCCTTTTCCTCGTAAAGGTGCAAGATGACTTCCGGGTCGCTTTTTGACCGGAAGCGGTGCCCTCTTTCCTGGAGAGATGCTCTCAGGTCTCGAAAATTGTAAATCTCTCCGTTAAACACCAGCCACACACTGGCGTCTTCGTTGCGCATGGGCTGGTTGGCGGATTCGGAAAGATCAATGATCGAGAGTCTGTCGTGAGCTAGTCCCGATTTTTTATCTTTGGAAACATAGATACCGGTTGAATTCGGCCCCCGGTATCCCATGGTCCTGGCCATCTTGACCAGGCAATCCATGCTTACCTTGGACCGTTTTTTAGATACTCCGGCTATTCCGCACATACGCTTTATTTTCAGGCTGATATTTCTCGGTAAATCTGGAACTCTTTTTCGATCCGGGATTTTAGGCTGAATCGAGAGACCACCTTTTCCCTATTGTATGCACCCATGGTTTTTCTGAGCCCTTCGTCTGAAAGGATTTCCACCTTTTCGAGGAGCGAGGGGCTTTGTCCAAAATCGATCAGATATCCTCCCCGTCCTTCCTCCACCAACTCTCTGTTGGGGGGAATATCCGAAGCTACCACGGGCAGGCCGGTGGCCATGGCTTCGAGTATGGAATTGCTCATGCCTTCGGCTTTTGAGGGAAGGCAGAAGATATCCAGGGCAGAATAAAGACGGGAAATATCTTCCCTATGCCCCAAAAAACTGATCCTGTCGTCCAGCCGAAGAGCATGGGCCAAGCTCTTCAAGTCACTTCTTTCCGGTCCATCCCCGGCCACCAGCAATTTCACGTCAGAGCATGATTGGCTGAGAACGCCGAAGGCTTGGATCAATCTCTCGATTCTTTTGACCAGAACCAATCGAGAAAACACACCTAGAACCAGGGTTCGTTCATCGATGCGGAGCTCCTCTCTCATTTTTTCCCTCTGTGGGGAGCGAAACAGGTATTCCTCTGTATCCACTCCACCTGGAACCACAGCAATTTTTTTTGCTGAAACGCCCAATTCTTGGAATTCCTTTTTCACTCCTTCTGAGCGGCACAGGATTTTCTTCACGGCCATCGCAAGCCACTTGTGCCTGAGGGACAGATAAATCTTCGAGCGGCGGTTCAATCTTTTTTTGTCTCTTCCAAGGGAGACGGGCAAATTGGCTGCCGTCCTCACCACTTGGCGGAAACCTCTCAAAGCGAGGAAAAAGTTCACATAGTGGCAAGTCGGAGTGAAATAGGTGTGGACCAACCCGATATCCTGTTTTTTCATCAATCGGTAAATCATTCCGAAAGAGGAAAAATCAAACGGGCCGTTCACTTTGTTTTGGCTCAAATATCCGCCGCCGGTCGAAAAATCCTGGACAAACGCCTCGCTTTTTGGGGTGTTCTCATAGGTGAGAAATAACTTCGAATCATGGCTGGAGAGATAATTGGCCTTTTCGACCAGATATCGCTCCATCGAGGCGTATTGATCGGATGTGCATCCCATGACTTGCAGCACATTCATGCCTGATTTCCCTCTGCCGACCGATTGACCAATTCCCATATCTGCCGGGCCATTTTTTTCATATCGTGATGTTCGGCCGCATATTTGTAAGAATTCTGCGAGTAACGGCGGTAAAGCTCACGATCCTCACACAGCCGCAACAAATCCTTTTCCATCTGTTCGATGCTCTGGGAGTGGAAACCGATTTCTTCCGTGGCTAACAGATTGTCTGGATTGACCTTAAGACTTATGACAGGAACCCCCCGCATCCAGGCCTCGATGAATGTGTTGGAAAATCCTTCGTATTCGCTCGTGTTGATCAGAACATGCGTCTCGTCCAACTTCTTTTCCACACCATCGTGGGAAAGCTCCCCGATAAATTTGAAATTCGCCACTTCCCTCTCCATTCGAGAAAAGGGCCGGGCGTCTTTTTCCGGGAATATCCCGATCATCCAGAATTGCATGTCGTTTTTTCCGGAAAACTTCCTGGCCAAATCGGAAAATATTTCCGGATTTTTCCAGTATTTTCCGACCCAGACAACGCGAAATTCCTTTTCCGGCTTATCCGGAAAGCGGGGAGGCAGAGGCTGTCCGCTTCTTATCAATATCCCCTCCCGCTCAAAATTCTTTTCGAGCATCTGCACCTGTTCATGTGTCTGGCACACCATGGCACTGGCAAACCGGCTGTTAAAGACATAAAAATTCTGCTTGACCATTTTTTTCAGATATTTCAGCCAGTGCTTATCCCGGGTCCAAGTGTGGAATTCGTGCCAGGTCAAATACTGGCAGTGTGTGATCGAGGAAACGTGGTATAGGGTTGGGATTTTCAGGACCTTGCCGATCAGATTGATCCACCAGAAAGAATAAAGAGTCCGGACATAGATCACACCGGGTTTTTGCTTTTTCAACAGCCTGTAGAAATCCCACATGCGGGAAAGGAGGATTTTTTTGCTGTTCAAACTGATGTATTCCAATCCTCCTTCGATGGTCTCTGCGGTTTCATAATCCGAGTCGACCGCGCAGAAAATCGTGTTATCTTCCAACTCCTTCAGGCCTCTGGCGATGAAATAGGCTTGAACTTCGGCGCCTCCCATCCCGTCCTTGGGATGCCGGCCTGTGATGACCAAAATTTTTTTACCCATTTATCTTAATCTTTTTTTTATGCGAAACAACCCCTTGCCGACAGGTCCAAAAAGACTCATCATGATCCCCACTCCGGCTGCCCAGTTTCCCTTTCTAAAGGAGCGAAAAAACCACCGCAAAGCCTTCCGATATCGACCATAGACCAGATAGTCGTGGCCCCAGGAGAAATAAGCTTTGTGCCAGATCCGATTCATAAACGAAGGTGCCAGCAATGGTTCTTTCAGGTGCTTCTTCAGGATGGCCAAGTGGTTGTGGATCCGGAATTCGAGGTATTTTACCGAAGTTTCCTTGTGAACTCTTCGTCGGACCAGAGGCTTATCGATAGCTAAGACCTTGTATTTCCTGGCGATCCTCAGGGTTAGTTCCCAATCCTCCAGGGAATTCTTCAAAGATTCATCCGTCAGCCCCACATCGTCGAATACCGACCTCCGGACCAGCACGGTCTGGAGGCTGCAGTAAAATTTCCGCTGGAGCAGATCCTTGAAGATATCCCCGGACTTCAGAACGCCTCGAGGATAACGGACCCGGCCTTCATCCGAATCATCCGTGAACATCATTTGATTGGAGAAGACCATCCCCACCTCGGGGTGCTCATCCAGAGCCTTCACCTGGAGATCCAATTTCTCTGGATACCAGAGGTCGTCTGAATCCAGGAAGCCCACGTATTCTCCCCTGGAACGGAGAACCCCGTTGTTTCGGGCAGCGGCCTGTTTTTGATTCTCCTGGTAGATGTACTGAATATTGGGTTTGGCCAGATAGGGTTCCAACACGTCTCTGGTATTATCGGTCGAACCATCATCCACGATGATGATTTCAAAATCCGTATGGGTCTGTGCCAAAATGCTGTCGATGGCCGGGGGAAGCACGTCTGCCCGGTTGTATGTGGGGATAATGACGCTTGTTTTGTATGGATAAGTCATGGTGTAACTTCAGGATCTGATAAAAATCTCAGTCTTCGGGTTCCAGTTTCTGGACCACCCGGGCCGGATTTCCCATCACGACGACATTCGGGGGCACATCTTTCATCACCACGGCTCCGGCGCTGACAACAGAGTTTTCCCCGATCCTTATTCCAGGAAAAATGATGGATCGGACAAAAATTCTGGCATTGTCTTCGATGACGGTCTTTTGTCCCTCTTTGGTATCATGGAAACCGATGTGGCCCAGGATATAGGCACCACTGGCAATGGAAACCTTGTTTCCGATGTGGATTTCTCCCCTGCGGACATCGATGCGGGCCCGCCGGCTGATCCAGCATCCCTTGCCGATCTTGATCCCCATCAATCGGTAATAGGCGATCTTGTACTGACCCCTTAATAAAGACAATTTGTGCCGGATTCTTCTCAAATTCATTGATGGTTCGATCCTTGAGGCATTTCCCTAGGCGCATCCGTGCTTTCAGACTGGATGTTCCAGTCGACTTTGTCCAGGGTCTGGATCAGAGTCTGATCCAAAATACCATAGGCTTTGCTGTTGATGTGAAGGCCATCCAACCTTGCCAGGTCTTCCCTCAGATATCTGTTCTTGATCCTGTAGCATAGAGAAATCTCAAGGTCAAGATAGACCAATCCGTGACTTTCACAATACTCGCGGATCCAGTCATTGAACTCGCAAATGTAGTTGTTTCTATTGGGCTTGAAGGGACACCCGAACTTCAAGGGATTCCTTCCCTTCAGAAGATAGCCGGCAAAAACTTTGTAGGAATGGAGTCTGGTCACAGGAACGACCGTGGCGGGAATAGGAATCACACCTTTTTCTTGGCATTCCGCAATCCATTCCTTCATTTTGGTCTTGTAGTGATCCAGATCGCCCGGAAAATAGGCCGCACACTCCTTGATGATCACGGCATCCGGTCTGTTGTCTTCCCGGTTGAGGACCATTCGAAGCTTGTTGGTTTTATCGAACGAGGATCCTTGGTACTCAAAAATATATTCGCTAGTGGCCAACCTTTCCGGGAGTTGCGGGACATTCCAAGCCCTGCCGATTGATGCGCCCAACAATACGACTAATTTGGGATTTCTGTTTCCTTTATGTTCTCCTGAATCTCCGAACGAGAGAAGCAGCAAGAAAGACAAAAGGATCAAAACACAAAGGAACTTCGGCATGCAAACCTCCACCATATACACAAACATTCTAACCTATATTGGATGATTATTATAAAATAGTTTTTGAAATATTCAAAAGATAGGCTACCGCCGTTGGATAAAATGAACTTTTTTCATGTAAAAATCTTATTTGGGCAAAAAATCTACTATGCCATTACCGATTCTAAAGGAATAAACCTCCAGGTCAATAGCCATTCAAGATGATTGGCGGGGTGATATATCCCCACCGATAGAAAGGATATGTTCCTCCTTCTTATCTTCCGATCTTGAACGTCTATACCTATTGCCGTAACAAGAATAATCCGGCAGCCAAAGAAAGGATTAGAAGGTTAGAATTACCCCTAATGAAGGAGTCAGTTTTCGAGCTCTCGCTTCCTTTCCTTAACAAACCCGGCTAAACCGCTAAAAATTCTAATATTTCCGAGCGGAATTGTCAAGGACTAAAAGTTTCCTTCTACTGACCAATTCCACCCTTATTATACTCCCTTTCTCATTATTATCAAGGACGGATAAAATATGGAGTCAATGCTTTGTCGTGTTGGGGTGGATTATTTTTTGACATTGCATATGGCCTGTGCTATTAGTTTTCCTGAAGCGAAAAATGAAAAGCCCGGTCGATCCCTCCGAAATTGTGTTGCGCTCTTACGAGGACACAGACGATGATAAGCTCCTGGAATTCCTCAATCTCAGCTACGGTCATTGGGGGGAACGGCAGAGGTGGGACTATGTGTACAAAAACCAGCCCCTGTTCACCCCTCAGGATGTGGCGATCATGGAAGTCAAAGGACAAATCACCGGCTTCGGAGGCATGCTCTCCCGCCACTTGACATTTCAAAACAGAAGGCTGACTGTCGTGCTGTTCGGTGACGGGGCAATCCATCCGGAATTCAGAGGCATGAGGCTCCATTCCAAACTCCTTAAAGAAAGATTTCGCAGGGCATCGGAACGGAATTCCTGTCTTTGTATCGGATGGGCCATGAAAAATTCGGATGCCTACAAAAGCGACAAAAGAGTCGGTTTTGTGGATGTCAAACAACACCACACCTACCTGAAGATCATCAATCCTGCCAACGTCCTGAAGGCAGGGCTTTACGACCTTTTATCCAAAAACAAAAGGCTCCGCACGGCGCTGCTTGCCCTCGAATACCCCATTTTTTTTAAAACCGACGACCAGTCGTTCGCCCTATCAGAACTTGCCGATGAAACGGTGGAAATCCCGAAAAAAAGCATAGTCATCACATTGAAAGAGGAAGGGATTAAATTCATGTACAGCTTCAGGAGCATCAGCCAATTCAAGAGGGCATCTCTCCTCGCATATCTCTTTTTCACCCTGAAGATCAAAGTGTCTTTTCCCTCGTTCAAGGCCTTTTGGCACATGGTCAAAAATGTCAAAAAGATAGGAGGCTCCCTCTAAAAAATGAACGAGACATCTGTCCGGAGGTATGCGCCCCAAGACTTGGACTCCGTCCTCCAACTGCACGAAAAGTGTCTCGGAGAAATGATCCACCTCGCGGTCGATGAAAATTTCCTCAGATATTTTATGACGTACCCGGGCGTTCAGGAGGAGGGTGTTCTCGTTGCTGAAAGAAACGGAGAGGTCGTCGGGTTCGAAATCATCTCCACTCATGAACAAAAACACATGCACGCCGGAAAGATCATCCTGTTTGCCGCCGAAGACATCGACGGGGCACAACGGCTTCTATCAGAGGCAGAAGAATATTGTCTCGAAAAAGGAGTGGACCTGTTGATGGCCGTTCCTCCACCCCAACTGGCATCTGCCTTCAGACAGGGGAACTGGGACAGGTATATTCACAGCTCTCTCGTCGCCAGAGGGGTGCGCCTCGTTCCCCTGCTTCAAGCCATCCTCGATACCGGAAAAGAGCAGAGGAGGCTACGCGGGACAAGAAACTTCATCCTTGCCTTGGAGGATGAAGCCATCCAGGTCGCAAATCAGAATAACCGTTGGATTGTGGAGAGAATCGATCAAGCTCCAGAAGGTGTGCCCACATTGACAACGGAAACAAAGACTCTCTTAAACATCCTTTTCGGAAACAATAATCCTTTCCTGGAATACCTAAAGAGAAACATCAAGATCAAATCCTTTCAGCAAGGCTTTTCGATCCTCAGGTTCCTGCGGAATATCAGGCTAAAAATCCCCATCTTCACATCCCTTGCAGACAAAATTTAAAATCGATGCAAAGAAACAACAAGGCAAAGGATGTGGCTGATTGTTTTACTCCGTTTTAAAATCCCTATCTTCTTCCCCGATTTTCTGCACATCCCTGTTCACAAATGTATCGATGTAATAGTGGTACAAAAAAACACCGCTCATACAGCCCAACCCGGCAAGGATGACATCCGTCACATCCACCGTGTGAGCCCTCAAAAACATCTGCCCTGCTTCGATGACACTCCCCAACAACGCTCCCGCCATAGCCGAAGAAAACAATGTTTCTCGAACTCTGCCGGGACCGTGTTGGCTCGCTGCCAAAAACGCCCCCAGCGGCATTGTGATAAAAAAGGCTCTTAAGATATTGTATGTGTTGCTCCAGGACGTCACCCCAAAATAAAGATAAAAAGGCAATATATTTCTCAGTCTCAATCCTATGCCGAGAACTTCGGGATTCAAAGAGAATGTGAACGGTTTCCAGCTTATGTAGAAGACGAACAGAAGATAAACCGGAATAAGCACGATGAAATGTTCCATGGGAAGGCCATCCCTTTCCCGGAACCAATCCGGTTTTTTTGCCAGAAAAAAGAGCGCCACCCCAAAGGTAACTCCCAGATAACCGCTGATGATGTGGTTGATATCGCAGGTCTGGAACTCGACAAAAAGCTTCAGAATTTCGAGAGCCGGAAAATAGACCACAAGCAGAAGGAACAGCTTGAACCGAGCGCCCTTTAGCCAGTACCGCTTATAAGCATAAAAAACCAGATAACCATACAAGGTGCAAAAAAGGATATTTTCGAAAAAATTCAACCAGGAAAAACCCGGCATGACACCTTCCCTTATGAATGTCCCCCAGAGTGTGCCGAAAGGCACCGCTCCAAACGGCATTATATTGCAGTATTTCAGATTCTCTTTCAGCTCGGGCACCGAGGTCGCCATATGGAAGGGGATCAGCGAGGCAAAAACTTGGCAGAAAATCATGAACAGGATAATGATCGTAATAGGTTCGTTTTTAAGCACGGCATGCATGGTGCGGCTTAACCGCTTTTCAAACACACCCCGATAGAAATAAGCTGTCGTCCCCCCGATGAATGCCCCCATCGAGTTAAAAATGAAATCGAATGTCGAAGTGACACGGTCTCGGAAAAAAACCTGCGCCATTTCGACACTTAAGCTCATGAAGATTCCGAATAGAAGCGTTTTCAGAAGGAGAAATTTTCTTTTTTTGATTGAATCGAAATACAGATAAAAGAAAAGCCCCAAAGGCATGAAGAGGATGATGTTCCGCACCATCTCGCTTACGGAGAGCCATCTTCTCCCCCACAAAGGATGCGTCGTGATGCGCCAGATGATCCGTATGATCCGGCGGGGATGGATATAGAAGTCGAAGGGGATCAGGCAGCTATAGAGGATGAACAGAACGCTGAATAGCAAGGCATATTTATAGATCTGACTCTTTTGCGGGTAAGCTCTCATTTCCATCCCCAACGCCATACCATAGCCCAGACAGACGTGTCAACAGCAAAAAATCCTTAACAAACCATAGAAAAATCTTGACAACAAAATCTTATCCGAATATATCTATAATGCGTCTTGGATACAGTGTGAAGCATCCTATCCGATACTCCATTCCCGATCGGCAAGGTGTTGCATGATTGCCAAAGTGAAATGGACCAAAAATATGGATAACGAATTGCATGAGATGGGATTGGAAATTGTGGATACTTTCAAGGAAACGATCCAGATTCTTATGGGACATCTCTACGGAAAAGAGATTTAAATTATCCTCAAATTATGGAAAAAGAGGATTTTAAAGAGGCCTTCCTGAGGCTGCACCACTACCTCCAAGAGTGCCGCTACAAGGGATACGAATTCGATGATCTGTTGAGTTCACCCGTCGTCAAACACTTCACCTTCAACATCCTCAAATTGCAGCGCGTGGCCATTCAGGTCGGGCAGCGTTTTCCTTTGCCCATCCGCCCTCTCCTGGGCGTGAAAAAACGGGAAAGCACCAAAGCCCGAGGTTTTATCACCCGGGGGTACCTGTATTGTTATCTCGCCGACCGTGATTCCCGGTGGCTCAAGCTGGCCGCGGAATCCCTGGACTGGCTGCTCCGAAATTCCTCCCCAGGATTTCGAGGCATGTCCTGGGGCAACAACTTCGACTTTGCCACCGGAATGGGACTTTATCCCGAGGGATGGCCCACCATCGTCTGGACCTCCCACATCGCCGCCACCTTCGAGATGGCCTATCTGATCACCAAAAACGAGAAATACCTCACGGCCCTCGAATCGGCCGCAGAATTCATCGTCTCCTCGCTCGAGCGCACCGAAGACGAGGACGGCATTTGTTTTGCCTATGCGCCCGGAATCCGGGTCCTGGTCCACAACTCAAACCTGCTTGGCGCAGCGACACTGCTGCGGTGCTGGAGGTACACCAAAAACAGATCCCTCTACGACCTGGCCAAGTCCGCCTACCAGTGGTCGATTTCCCGCATCAATCCCGATGGAAGCTGGTACTACCGGTTCGCTCCACGGGGCGCACGAAACTGGATCGACAACTTCCACACCGCCTACAACATCGACTGCTTCGCGGTCGGGCACGAGATTGCCGGGGATGATATCGTCCCGTTCGAAATCCTGAAAAGATCCTATGACTTCTGGGTCCAGAATTTCTTTCTCCCCGATGGAAGGCCCCGTTACTATCATGACAAAACATTTCCACTCAATATCCAGTGCGCATCCCAGGCTATCGAGTCTTTTGCAAAACTGTCGGTAAAAGACTTTCCCCAGGCTCTGCAGATGGCCGAGAAGGTCCTGGAATGGACTCTCCCAAACATGCAAAAACCCAACGGCGCCTTCCTTTACAAAATAAACCGGTTGTGGAAAAACAACTTGGAGTCCATCCATTGGGGGGAATCGACGATGCTGGCAGCCCTGGGCGCCTATCTTTTTTATTCTTCCCATGAGGCCAAAAAAAACGAGATCCCTTATATATAACCTTGCGCGTCACACACTACATGATAGATAATACAGAGGAATCACCATGAGAATTGTCATACTGAGCGCGTTCCCTCTTGTCGACGGACTGGACTACAAAAAGTTTCTCCTCGAGGAATTGCTCAAGAGGGTGAACGACCCGAAGAATTTGGCCATTGTATATTCTCATGGGCGGCTCACCGACTATTACGAGGTCGGTATCAAAAGATTGGGACTCTCCAGGAGCCTCGAAAAAATCAAAAAACCAACAGCCCCTTCAACCGCGACATCCCCTGCTCCTTCCGCGGGGAACCTGTCCAGCTACGCCAGGAGTTTCGGTATTCCGGTCAAGCGGTTTCACCGTTTCAAAGACCAGGCCTGCACAGATTTCCTCCAGGATTTCGCACCCGACGCCCTGCTCAATGTCAGCGGGCAGTACATCCCAAAAAAAATACTGAACACAACTCGCCTCGGAGTGGTGGGCGGGCACTATGGCCTGCTTCCTCAAATGAGAGGCGGAGACACTCTGCGGTGGAGCATTCTTCTCGATGTTCCGATTTATGTGTGCCACATGTTCTTAAAGACCGCCCTGGATATGGGAGACATTCTGTCCAAGCAACCGGTCCCTGTTTTCAGGAGCGACACCATGGGCACGCTCAGGAGGAGATGTCAGTTCCAGAGCGCCAGAGGATTTATCCACCTGTTCGACCTGATGAGGGGAAACAAGATCCAGCACACCCCCCAGCGAAAGAACGAGGGCAGCACCTATTACCGAATGGGGAAATTCTTGAGAGAGAAAGTCGATACCATCATGGCAGAGGAGCAGTACGCCCATTATGCCGACGATGGATAGAGGATGGATGCAAAGATGCCAAAACTTGTCGAAAAAACTGAACAACTTTTGATGCAGATGTACGACAAAAAGAATGCGCTCTTTTCGTACTCCTCGCGCCTGGATGAAAACGGAATGAAAAATGACTTTGTCCATTCTTCCACCCTCCGTTACACAATAAACTCGCTTGTAGGAATACAAAAAGCCCAACTCTTCCACAAAACGGAAATGGACTTCAACAGAATGATCAACCGATTTCTCGACCTTCATGCGCCGCATATCACCAACGCGGGTGATGAGGGGCTGCTCCTGTACCTACTGGCATCCTCTCACCATCATAAGCAGCACGATTGGTTCGAAAAACTCGAGAAAATAGTCCGCCAAAAAGACACGGTGTTGAGCCTGACCCTTCAAGAAGTCTGCTGGATATTTCTCGGGCTGGTCAGGTATGCCTACGTGAACAAGGCCGACCAAGGCGCCAGTGCCTCGGAAAAGTTCTTCAAGGACATCAACAGGCATTTTTTGAATAAAGACACACTCCTCCCCTTTCACTGCTTAAAGACATGGCGGAAGCCTTTTGTGTCGTTCGGTGCCATCGTTTATTTCCTGTGGTCCTTGTACGAGTACAGCCAGGTTTTTGGCGACAAATACGCCGGGTCTCTATTCAAAGAATCCTGCCTGCGTGTCATCGGCTTGCAACAAGATATGGGAGAATGGCCCTGGTTTATCAATGCCGACACATTCCGGATTATGGACCTGTATCAAATCTACAGCGTGCATCAGGATTCGATGGCCATGCTCTTCCTGCTTCCTGCCAAGGACGCAGGAATCGGCGAAGCCGGCAGTGCTATCACGAAAGGCTATCGCTGGTTGTTCGGGGCAAACGAGCTAAGTGAGAAAATGATCGTTCCCGAACCGTTTTTTATATACAGGTCTATTCGGAGGAAAGGAATTCTCGAAACCAGGAAACGGTATCTTCGTTCCCTTCGGCTCAGTCTCTCCAAACAACAGGGGAAAAAGGCCCGCTCCACCTCTCTGGAAATCAACAGGGAGTGCCGTTCCTATCATTTGGGCTGGATCCTGTTCGTTTGGTCTGGGCGGGAGGATTTCGAAGAATTCACCGAACTCAAAGACCTGGGATCAAATTTACATAACAATTAAGGGGGAACACATGGAATATAAAGGAATGGAAAGAAGGGAATGTGAAAGGTTCAAGGTGCCGAATGCCACCGTGACTTACGAGACAAAAAAGGGCCTGTTCAAGAAAAAAGTCTCCGAGAAAGACTGCCCTTTTCATGAAATGAGCCGCGGGGGGGTTCGCTTTTTGTGCCAAAACCAGTTGAAAATGGGCAGCGAAATCTCGCTCGATATCTTCATCCCCCATGAGGACGATCCTATGCAGATCAACGGCGAGGTAATCTGGGTCTCTATGTATGCAACCAGGGGGTACAAATACCAGATCGGTGTTCAATTCTATCCATTTATGATGAAAAAAGGAGAAAATACACCGGAAACTTTGGAGAGAATAATCGCTCTGGAAAAAAATACACCCAATGAATAGACTTGCAGCCTGTTTGCTCCTGCCCTTTTTTTTGATTCATCCACTTCGATTCATCCCCCACCAATCCACGTCTCCTTCGCTCCCCATCATCATCGACCACACGTGTACCGACATCGATCAGGTTCCGGCGTATTGGATAGATGAGGCAAAAACTCGCTTTCGGATCTCCTACGGCCACACCTCCCACGGAAGCCAGGTCATAAGCGGGATGGAGGTTCTGATGCTCCAATCGGGGCTGTATGCGTTCGACCATGACGGCACAGATGGAGCCCTCTCTCTCCATGACCGAACGCCAAGCGGAGACCTGGGTAATCCGAACAGGACCGAATGGTACTACAGGACGCGGAATCTGCTGAATGATCACGGCAGCGACAGGAACATGATCATGTGGTCCTGGTGCGGCCAGGTCTCAACCGCCAGCAAAAACGACATCGACACCTACCTCAACCTGATGAGCTCGCTCGAGCAGGAATTTTCCACCGTCACTTTCGTGTACATGACCGGGCACTTGGACGGGACAGGAGAGAATGGAAATCTCCACCAGAGGAATAACCAGATCCGGGAGTATTGTCGCCAAAACAACAAGGTGCTGTTCGACTTTGCGGATATCGAAAGCTACGATCCCGACGGGAATTACTTTCTGGACAAATACGCCAACGATGAGTGCTATTACGACAGCGACGGAGATGGGGTATGGGATGCGAACTGGGCCGATGAGTGGTGTGCCGCCCATCCCGGGGAGTGCTCGGACTGTGTCTGCGCTCACTCCAGGCCTCTGAACTGTGACCTCAAAGGCAGGGCCTTCTGGTGGATGATGGCCAGGCTGGCCGGCTGGGAAGCCGAGAGGTGCGACTACAACAACGATGGTGTCGTGGATAGGCTGGATCTGATCGCCAAGCACACGGATTTGTCCGAGGAAATGGACGCCTGGGTGAAGGACTGTTGGGACAGGAATGATGACTGTGCGGATCTAAACGGCGACGGCCTTGTCGACGAAAACGACCTGAAGGAAAAACAAAAACAAATCTCTCAGAAGCTTGCCGAATGGATGGAAGGCTGTGGGTTCACCAAAAAAGGGAGGATCAAAAGGTAAGGGAGAAAAGATTAGGGAATCATGCGCGAAATATTGGAAGCCTGGGTGGGATTGATGATGGTGATGGCCTTCCTGGGTGTCCTTCTGGCCTGCCTCCTGCTGTGGGTTGCCGCCAAATTGTCCCGATCGAGACTGGTCAACCAGACAGGATTCAAAAAAATCTTTTGGGCGGCGGTCGGGGCCACGGCCCTGATCTATTGCGCCACCGGCCTGTTCCTGCTTTTGCCGCAACTCGGTGCCATCTATGGCTTTTTTCTGGGCCTACTTTTGACGTTATTCCTGTTCAAAGGCTTGTTTCGCGCCCCGTGGACCCAGGCCTTTGTTCTCTGGGCGTTTAATGGGGTGGCTCAGGGGCTGGCGGTATTTATAGGATCTATGCTGTTTGTGGGCGGAATCGGAGACCTGATGAAAATACTCTGAAGATTGCTCTTATCGTCTAATTTTGCCCTTCTTGGTCTCGAATTCGTACTCATAAAGCCCGATTTCAGGGAAATAACCGAACCGGATGAGGCTTATCCCCTTCCCCGATTCCCAGTCCAGATTGGTGTCGATGGTGAGAATATTGTTGTCGTAATCGGCGTGAAGGATTATGGCCTTTTGCCTGCTCCCCTCCAGCATGATCGTGTCCCCTTCGACAATCCCATAGCCGTCGGTGAAATAGGAGGCGTCCTGGACGGTGATACTGGACCCGGAGCCGGCAGAGGACGTGTAAGTCAAAAAGGTCCCGGCTTCGATCATCCTGGAGTCGGGCTGAAGGTGGAAATCCGGCAGACGCCTGAGAGAAACTTCATCAAGGTATAATGAGCTCGAGGGGGCGTTGCCATTCTGGAATTGAATCTTGATCGTGATTGCGTTTGAGGGCGTCCGGAAAAGTATGCCGTTTCCGGTCATATATCCTCCGCTCCGGCCGATACAGTTTCGGATCTTGATACTCCGGACTGAAGACGACCAGTTGCCCCTCTCATCCAGATGATAGCCGTCCGTCTCGTTTATGAACCGGAATTCATAATCGGTCCCGTAAAGGTCAACTTCGGTGTTCCGGTATTTGAAACAGAGATAATATTCTGTGTCGGGATCGACCTGGACTCCCGGCTGGCTCAAGATGACGCGGCTGTTGCCGGAATCCACGGTCAGTTTGGCGCAGGCATTTCCCTTGTAAGCCTCCTGAGAATCGCGGGTGATGCTGCTCCCCCCGTTGGCGCTTTCTGTCCACTGGGCCAGATCGTTGGGAGAATTCCAGGATTCCAAACCTCCGTTTAAAATGAGTTCTGTGTTGCTCCCCTCGACAAACCGCGGGTCCACTTCGAGATTGTCCTTGACCAGGCTGGAATAGCTCGACTGCATGCCGGAAAGTGACCGGGCCGTATTGTGGGTCCAGAACACCTGGGCCCCCGGACCTTGATAGATGATATTGTTATTTAGCCAACTGCTGCCGCAAGGTCCACATCCTGTGTCATAGGCGTTGATGATGGTGCAGGCTACCTCGTTGGTGTTTCCCCACAAGATGTTGTTTTTGAACGTGTTGCCGATATCCGAGGAACCGCCCCATGTGTTCTCCAGCAGAAGATGGGTCATCCATTTCATCGGCTCCCCATACAGTCCGTTGGCGAAAAACACGTTGTGGTAGACCTTGTTGCCGTAGGCTCCGTAATCGGCGGCGCCTATCCGCATCCCGATACCGTAAGACCAGAAGAATTTGTTATGCCTGATGATATTTTTGCTGGTCCGGATGTCCATGTTTTCGTTGATTCGGGTGTATTGATCGTTCCATCCGGCCGATCCGAAAAATTCGTTGTCCTCGATCAGGTTGTGGGTGGCGGCCTCCCCTTTTCCCAGCACGCCTCCCCCTTCCCAGGGGTTGTAAAAGCGGTTGTTCCGGATGACGTTGTAATGGACATCATTCAGGAAATGGATGATCCGGTGCCCGGACAACCAGCAGGTATTGCCTTCGATCAGGCAGTAATGGAAGTAGCGCATATTGATCAAATCGCCGGCATCCCCTCGCACCTCGCCGCTCGCAAAATACTGCGGGATCCCGATATCGTACATGATGTTGTCTTTGATGGTGATGTTGTTGCAGTGCCAGGCATACACGGCCCCAGGATAGCTGCCTTTCATATGGGATATGACACAATCCTGGACGGTGATGTGGGAGGCATTTTCGGCGTTTACCCCGACGGCAGCATTGGTCAAGACCAAACCCTGTATCCTGATGTAGTGCCGGTTGTCCAGGTTAACGGCCCTTTCGCTCCCTCCCATGTTGATGGTGACCCCTTCATTGCTGTATCTTGTAAAAGTGATGGGCTCTCCTTGGGTTCCCGACTGCGCGGGCCGTATGGTTTCCTTGTAGTTCCCTTCTCTGATGTAGATGGTGTTCCCAGGCTGAGCGGAGGAATTGGCTTTGCCGATGGTGCTCCAGGGCTGGTTTATCGTGCCGGGATTCGAATCCGAGCTCGGTCCGCCCACGGAATTTTTATCCACGTAAAAAGTGCTTCCTTGTGCAATAACCTGGGGATTCTTGAAAAACTTGTTGAGAAAATTGGATAAGGGGAAGAACTGCATGCTGAGGACGACCAGAACCCCGGCTAGAATGGCGATGAGTAGAATCCTGAGCGGAGTCGAGAGATTGAGAAGTCTCATCGGATGAATCGTGTTTTCTTTCGTTATTTGCATCCCACACCTCCTAAGCAAAAAATCCTTCCACTTCCATAGCCCATATTTATAACTTATATAATAAAAAAATTCTTTACAACCGTTTTCTGAAAAAATTCAAATTTCCTCCTCCCAAAACCTGTCAATCTCCCTTTTTTTTTCGGTTCTCTTGTTTCCTAGAACATCAAGATATATAATGATTCTACTTCCCCCATCAGTTTTATTAAGAAGTTAAATCAAATTTAAATCATCGCCTATCAGGAAGGTCTGCAGTGAGTCTTGTCCAGGTCCCTGTTGGACCGTAGTAATACCAAAGTCCATCAAAAACACAAACTAAATTCTTCAATTCCCCTTCTCCAAGAATCAGACCGTATTGCCAATCTTGCAATATTCTGGCTTGTTAACTGCATCCATGCCTTTGAATCATAACCATATCTCCAGAGGCCAATCTCACTGAAATCTGCATGAAGTTCGTCTATTCCATCGCCGTCATCGTCCACTGCGCATAGACTACCACCGGGAACATCAGAGGTAAGTCTGGACCATCCTCCTGGATAATCCCACAACCATACTCCGTGTAACTGGAAGCAACCTACAATCTCATGGTCTCCTGGTGTTAATTGGATACCGATAATCCATTCAGGATCATTACTTGTAAGCCTGCGCCAGCCTAACTCATTATCGTATAACCAGATCCCCAGTCCACTAGTGCCGAAATCGCAGATAAGTTCGTGAGCCGCATCCCCATCTCCGATATCTATAGAGACTACACCTCTATAATTGGCTGACGTCGTAGGATAGTTGGGATTGAAGTCAGGATCATTCTTATCCCAGTCTTCCTGCGTGAAACTTATCAATTAGATTGTCTTTATATACATAGAAATTAGAAAAGTCAATCCCAGCCAGGCTCTGTTACAAAAAGTGGAGGAAGAGAGATGTGGTCCATATATTTTAAACTACTTCGACAACCGTACGACCAATGCCTACACCGAAGGTATTCATACCAAAATCAAGATGATAAAAAGAGTGAGTTTTAGATTCCGTAATGTGGACGTCTATGTACGCAAAGTGCTGCTCTCTCTATTCCCATTGACCACTACCCCAATTTTTGTCATAGAGCCGAGAATTTGGGAAATATATTTAAAGCCTTGTACGTAGGGCAAATTTGCTATATATTGTTTTCCTAAAGTTAGAGTCATATTGAGTAAAAGGGCATAACCTTGAAGAAAATTATAATAAAAATGATAAAGATACTATTTGGCGTTTTTGGATTTGAAATTTATAGGAAACGTGATAGATACCGAAAAAGAGAAAATCTGTATGATGTGCTTGATCAATTATTAAGAAAAGGATTCACTCCCCATACTGTCATTGATGTGGGAGTGGCTTATGGCACGCATGTTTTATATGAAGAATTCCCGAGTGCAAAACATCTGCTCATAGAACCATTGAGAGAGTACAAGGAGTATCTGAAAAAGATTTCTAAAAAGTACGATGCAGAATATGTCCTTGCCGCTGCTGGGGCTAAATCAGGAAAAGTCTTCATTAATGTCCATCCTGATCTCGTCGGTTCCTCACTTTTTAAAGAAGAAGAAGGTCCTCTGGTGGATGGCACACCTCGAGAAGTTCCGGTCGTGACACTCGATGAGCTGTGCATGGAGAAAAATCTGCAGGGCCCTTATCTTATAAAAATTGATACACAAGGATCTGAACTCGAAGTCTTAGACGGTTCTCGGAAAATACTCGAGGACACAGAGTTTATAGTCCTAGAAGTGCAACTTTTTCAATTTTTCATAAATGGCCCACAGTTCTATGATGTCGTAAGCTACATGAAAAAATATGGATTTGTCGTTTATGATATCTCTGGTATCTATTATCGGCCATTAGACAATGCATTAGCCGGAGTAGACGTATCGTTCGTCAAAGAACATGGACAATTTAGAGAGTCCCATTCATTTGCTACAGAAGAACAACGCAAGCACTTGACAAGGGAGCTCTTGACCGATAAGAGTTAGGTTCTTAGGTGGGAAAAATGGAAAGGATTGGGCCCATATATTTTAAACTACTTCGACGACCGTACGACCAATGCCTATACCGAAGGTATTCATACCAAAATCAAGATGATAAAAAGAGTGAGTTTTGGATTCCGTAATGTGGACGTCTATGTACGCAAAGTGCTGCTCTCTCTATTCCCATTGACCACTACCCCAATTTTTGTCATAGAGCCTCCCAGCCAAGGAATATCCCTCTAAGAAATTCTATAAAGTAAAATAGCTATTTAAACCCATATTCTCCATATTAAACGCAAAAAACACTTAACAAAATCACTCTAACTTGTTATTATATAACAAGATAGAGGATAATAATGGCATCAAAAATGGAGTACGCAAAGGGTGAAAGATTAAATATTCGTTTCGACAGAAAAATAAAGCTTGAATTTCATGGTGCAAGATTGACATCTGATGGGGGCCTGCTTGTTTATAGGGAGCTTGATGATGCGTTAGGATTATTTAATTCAGCTTCTACCGTAATGAACGATAAACGAACCGGGCGCAATATTCAGCATGATATGACCAACCTCTTGCGACAATCTGTATACAGTCGTCTTGCAGGATATGAAGACGTCAATGATGCTCAGCGTTTATCATTAGATCCTGTCATGAGAGCAGTGACGGGAAAGAAAAAGAGGAAGAATGCCGCGAGCGTTAACACGGTAGGTCGATTCGAGACAGAGATTCTTCCGCAGAAGAAAAACCTTGAAGGTTTGTCTGAAATTAGCGGAAGATGGGTTGAAAAAGCGATGGAGAAAATGCCCCATCATCGAATCATTCTTGATATGGACAGTTCAGAGAGTCCGGTACATGGAGAACAGGAAGGTTCTGCATACAACGGTCATTTCAGATGCAATTGCTATCATCCTCTGTTTTGCTTCAACCAGTATGGCGATTGTGAGGGAGCGATGCTTCGTCCAGGCAATGTCCACAGCGCTGATTGCTGGAAAGAGCTACTGGAACCAATCGTTCGACGGTACAAAAACAAAAAAGTACGGAAGTACTTTCGAGGTGATGCTGCCTTTGCGAAGCCTGAGATCTATGAATACCTTGAAGAAAAAGGTCTCTTGTATGCTATCCGCCTCCCGGCGAATGATGTCTTGTATGATGAAATTAAGCATCTTCTAACTCGTCCTGTTGGACGTCCGTCGAGAAAGCCTGTAATTAAGCTTTACGATTTTAAGTATAAAGCAGCAAGTTGGAAAAAACGGCGTCGTGTTGTGGCGAAAGTTGAATGGTACCAGGGAGATTTATTTCCGAGAGTAGGTTTTATCGTGACTAATATGAGTGCCAAGGCAGAGGGTGTGGTTCGATTCTACAATAAACGAGGGATTGCAGAACAGTGGATAAAAGAAGGAAAGTATGCACTTAATTGGACCCGTCTTTCATGCAAACATTTCGTCTCGAATCAGGTGAGATTAGGGTTGTTTGTACTGGCCTATAATCTGGGCAACTTTCTGCGGCGACTGGTTCTTCCAGGTAAAATAAAACATTGGTCACTTCGAAGCCTGCTTGTGAAACTTATAAAGATCGGGGCTAAGGTTCTCAGACACAGCCGTTACGTTATTTTCCAAATGGCAGAGGTTGCTATAAGCAAGGAGATGTTTTCTGAGATATTGTCTCGGGTGAATCGATTAAGACATTGTTTGTTATAATGCAGCAATTTCTAAGAGAAATGGATGGCCAAGTATCCCTAATTCTCGGATTTGTGAAAGAAAATTGCAAAGATCAAAGAAAATAGTGATATTTTTATTACAACAGACTGATAAAATGTTGTATTATATAAAAAAAGTGATTAACGGGGTTTTTAAATCAAAATGATACCCAATATTCTCTTTCGTAAAGTTGATATGGGGAATATTGGTTTAATAGACATATTTTTCAGGGTTTTCATAACAAAATGGAGGTAAGGGATGAAAAAACTACTCATGATTTTGCCTTTGGCTCTGATTTTATGTCTTTCAGTAAGCAGCCAGGTCAAAGAAGCAGAGACTAGCTCTGAGGAGTTAGAAATAGAACTCAGGGCAACAATTGAGACGTTGTTAAAAGCTGGGAAAGAACATGATTTAGATACAATAATTGAAATTACTGGGGGTGCCATTGGTTACGGTTACAGGTCTAAAACTCTAAGGACTCCTGATGAAAAGTTATTAAGGGCTGGACATAAGATGTTTTGGGATTCTATTGAGAGTTACGAGATAATCCCTAACGAAGAAGATGTTATTTACCGTATTGTGGGCAATGTTGGCTTTGTATTAGGGACATTCATAGAAAAAATTAAGCCTAAAGGTGGTGAATTGCAGACAATCGAGGTTCGAACTTCAATGACTTTATTAAGAGTTGATGGTAAGTGGAAAAATGTTCTTTACCATCGAGATACTCAGTTTGCTAAATAAACTTAAATGGAGGTAAGGGATGAAAAAACTACTTATGATTTTGCCTTTGGTGTTGGTGCTTTGTTTTGCTTTTAGCTGCCAGAAGGGTGAAGAGGTGGCTGAGGAAGGACTCACAGAAGAAGAAGTAAATGCCATAATGGGAGATGTATTAAAAGTCTGGAATAATTTTGACATGGAAGCATGTGATAGGGTCTTTTCTGCTGATTATGTAGAGCATGACCCTATGAGAGGGGATACGATAGGTCTTGATGCCTTCAAAAAGCTTCTTACTTCGTATTCTGAAAATTATTCCAGTATGGACCTCTCCATTAATGAGACTTTCATAAAGAATGACAAAGTTGCCTCACTATCGACTTGGAAAGCCACACACATCAGTGGGGCAGAAATAGAACTTTCTGTTGTTGTTATATTTCGTGTTGTTGATGGAAAAATTGCTGAATTGACATATTATTACGATTCATTAAAAGAGATGAAGCAGATGGGTTATAAGATAATCCCTCCTGAACAAGAAAAAAAAGAAGGACCAGAAAAGAAATAAAAAATAACTAAAAATATTAAAGAAGCCACGGGGCTTTTTTAAGGGTTAATATTGTTTTTTTTCAGTTGCTCTGAACTACTCCCCAAAAACTGGACAATGCAATTTAAAATGAAATGATTAATAAGAGGATTTTAAAGTTGATGGGATAAAAGCCTTACAGATTGAGTTTTTTGCGGGCCATCTCCACGGTTTTGGGATTTTCTGGCTCTGTGATCTTCTTCAGGGCTTTGTCCCGGGTCAGATGCCCTTCTCTCACCAATTTGGCCATTTCGAACACATAGGGATGATAGCCGTAGCGGTCCTTGTGGACGATGTTGGCAAAGGAATTGAGAAGACAGTTGGTCGTGTTGGCGTCTATGTCTTGAGGAACATTCCATCCCATTGCAAAGACCTTTGCGAATATCTTCTCCTCGTCGTATTCCGAAAAGGCGAGCGGGCTGATATTGAACGGGAATCGATCTTCTCCCTTGAAATGCTCCTCCTCCAGAAAATAAGGCTTTATGTCATCTCCCACCAGCTCATGGAGCGGGTCAAAGACAGCTTTTTGCATCATGCGGATGATCTTGGGATTGTTCTTCATGACAGAAGAGGTGATCGGAATCTGGCCGGGCGACCATCCGAAAACGATAAACGGAATCCTTTTTTCGATGGCCATCCGCAGCGAACCGAACTTCACAATGTTCATGCAGGAATTGCATATGGTGCTGGCCCGGGTCAATGTTTGGGCCGAATAGATATTCCGTCTGGATGATTCCCTGAAAATCTTTTTCATCATATCGAAACGGGGTTTGAACAGGATATGGTCGATCCCCAGCTCATCGGTTACGGTCTGGATATTCTGGATAGTTTGTGGGGGCAGAAATCCGTTGTCGAAAGTGACGGCTAGCGGATTCAACCCGTATTCTTTTTTGAGGAGAAACAGGGTATAGGTGCTGTCCTTTCCCCCGCTGTAACCCATCAGGGCATCGTAGCTGTATTTTCCCTTGTGTTCGGCCACCAGGTCTTCGAATCTCTTCCGGTACTCCTGTTTTTTCTTGTCCAGATTTTCCACCCCTTTGAAGTTCAAGCAGTGGTTGCAAATTCCATTCTCATCGAACTTGACACCCGGAAAATTCTCGGGCAGAAGGCAGTTACGGCACCTTTTGATTTCTTGATTCATAGACTCATTCCTTAAAGGAGCGAAGGCGGCAGGATCCTGAGATGCTCTGAGGCCCTGTACTTGGCATTGAAATCCCGGAACGCACGCTCCACCTGGTCTTTGGTCAGTCCCATGGCTTCACCCACCTCGTTGCTCGCCAGCTTGTTCTCCCAGGCATAAAGCAGCAGGTCCAGCGTGTTGTAAGGCATGCGGAAGAAAAACTCCTCATCGCTCACCACAAAACTGAACGTGTCGGGACTGGGAGGCCTGTTAATGATCTCCTCGATCACACCCAAATGTTCGGCGAGCTGGTACACCTGGGTTTTATACAAATGCGCGATGGATTCGATGTCCACTCCTCCATCCCCAAACTTCACGAAAAAGCCCTGGATGGTCTCGCTCCGGTTGGTGGTGCCGCACACGCAGTAATTCATTTTTTCGGCGTAATAGTAGAGATGCATCATCCTTGTCCGCTGCTTGGTGTCGGTGGCCGCCACAATCCCGTTCAGAACATCCTTTTTCAGCCGGGCCGACTTGGTGTTGCCCTTGCCGTCATCGATGGTGAGCGTAAAAAAGTTGAAGGCATCCCGGGCCAGCAAATCCGCCGGCAGGGTGATTTTCATCTTGTATCCTTCCCCGTACTCGGGAAAAACATTTTTCACCACATCGTCCCGTCTCCTGTAGGTTCCGAAACCCTCGAGCGTGGACGTGATATCCACCAATTCTGTGGCGATACCCAGCTTTTGGGCATGTTTTGCTGCATACTCTTTGCTCACCGGGTTGGACTCTTTTTCGGGAAGGATCAGCCCGAACACCCTGTCCTTGCCGAGTGCTCTCACACACAGCTCGGAGCACACGGCCGAATCGATCCCTCCACTGATCCCGATCACGATTCCTTCCCAGCGCATCGCTCGTGTTTGCTCCCGGATAAAGTCGCAGACTCTTTCGGCTTCTTTCTCCGGATCTATTTTGAGGACATCTTTATGAAACGTCATTTTTTCGCTCCTCTAACAGGGCTTTGAGTTTTTTCTTGTTCACTTTTCCATGGGAGCTTTTGGGCAGCTCTTCCATGATCTCGACATATTTGGGGACCATGAAGCGCTCCATTCTCTGAGAGCTCCGCTTTATGATGTCTTTGGCCGACAATCCCACATCGTCCTTTAAGGTAACAAATGCCTTGATCGCCTGACCCAGGATTTCGTCGTTCACTCCCACGACGGCCGCTTCGGCAATCCCATCGATCTGGTGGAGCACATTCTCGATCTCCTTTGGGCTGACCCTCTCTCCTGCGGTTTTGATCAGGTCGTCTTTTCGTGAAACAAAATACAGGAAGCCCTCCTCGTCCATTTTGAATAGATCCCCGGTGTAGAGCATCATCTCACCGGGAATCGGCCCGGCTTTGAGGACTTGTGCCGTCTCCTCGGGCAGGTTCCAGTATCCTTTCATTACGTTGGCTCCCCGGACCACGAGTTCGCCGATCTGACCGGCTGTGGTCACCCTCTGCCCTTTTCCATCTACGATAAAAGCCTCTGTGTTGGGCATGGCAATCCCTACCGATGTGGGCCTTCGCTCCAACTCGGCTGGAGGAAGGTAGGAGACCCTTTTGCATTCGGTCAGCCCGTACATGGAGTAGATCCGGGCGTTGGGAAAGATTTTCTGGAGCCTGAAGATGTGTTCCGGAGGGAAGGCCTGGGCTGTGTTAGAAATATACCTCACGTGGCTGAAATCGAACTTGTCCAGGTTCTTGAGTTTCAACAGGATGGCGGCGATCGTGGGGACAAGAGGGAATCCGGTGACCTTTTCCTTGATGATCAGGTCGATCAGCTTGTAAGGGTAAAGAAAAGAACACTCCAGGACAACCGTTCCACCGAACTTGAAGACCATCAGGACCTGGTACAGGCCGTAGTCGAACGAAAGGGGCAGCACATCGATGATGATATCGTCATGCTGGTTTTCCAGATACTCGATGATGGATGAGGCGGCTGTGACCATGTTCAGATGGGTCAGCGTGACTCCTTTGGGAATGCCGGTGGATCCCGAGGTGTAGATCAGGCTGGCCAGGTCGATGTCGATGCGACATTTTGGCGGGTGGTCGCTCGGGAAATCGGCGAGCAGATCGGAAAAATCGAAAAATTCGATTTTGTCTAAATTATCCCATTTATTTTTTTTGTACTCCTCATCGACAACGATGATGGATGAAAGGTCCGGGCAGTTCGGGAGGTGCGCTGCAATGGACTGAAGGTGCCTTGAATCGGTTATCAGGCACCTGACTTGGCAGTCGTTCAGGATGTATTCCACCTTGTCCGGTTTGACCTGGGGATTGATGACCAGGAACACGGCGCCAGCTTTCAGGATGCCGAAAATGCCGAGCACGGTCTCGATCGATGTCTCCAGGTAGACGGCCGCCCGTTCCCCTTTGGATAATCCCTGATGGGCCAGGGCATGGGAAAGGCGGTTGGCCTGATTTTCCACTTCCTGGTAGGTCAAGCGCCTGTTTTCGTGAACGAGCGCCACCTTTTCGGGGTAGAGATCGGCACTGTGCTCCAGAAACTCGTTAACCAGCATGTCCCTTTTTCCTGTCGATAAAGGAGGTTAACTTATTCAATGAATCCAGATTATCCGGGATGACCTCTTCGTCTTCGAGCTTGATTGCGAACTTCTCCTCGATAAATTCCAACAGCTCCAGAACCCCAGTCGAATCGATGATCCCCTTGTCCAAGAAGGAATCCGCGTCCTCGAAGGAATCCAGTCCGGCCGATGGAAGAAAACTCTCGGTGATGAACTCTCTCAAAATGGACTTAGTGTTGTTCTCCATTGCAAATGCACCTCTTCCCATTATTTAAAAATCCAGACGAATATTATACAAAAATTTTCCCGCATCCTAGAAAAATCTTCTAAAAAAAAAGCCCGATCTAAAATCGAGCCAAGGAAATCCGGCTTTCTCCTCTTTTACAAACCTGTTTTAATCACGCTGACCGAGTATCATTTATAGGCAGATGCTTCAGTGTCAGCTCCGGTCGGGCCGGTTGTGCCGATAATGAAACCCGCAGTGCTAGCCGAGATGAGCGCAAGTCCAACAGGCGTGAGAAGGAGGCCTAGCAGGCCGCGTCTCTTTTTCTTTTCTTCCTGGACCTGCTGCATTTCAACCTCGTTTTCTGCCTGTTGCAGTGAAAAGGAAACCTTGGTTGTCTGGTCTCCCTTGATTCCGACCAGGTGCTTCACCAGAAAATCACCATCGGTCGTGCTGACCACGAGTTCATAAATACCGACATTCAGCCCCTTCATGGTGACCACTCCCAGGTTGTCTGTCTGGGTGCTCTGGACGACATCGCCGGTCAGGACATTTCGGGCCTTGACAACGGCCCCATCGAGCGGAGTTGTTTTGTCCTCTCCGTAGACAAATCCGATAAGATTCCCTTTCGCGTCCTTTTTAGCAGCAACAAGGTATGGTGAATAAAAGAGAATAAAAGAAAAAATCAGAACTACTGCAACAAATTTTGATCTCATGACACTCTTCCTACTTCCTCTCCATACCACTAATAATATAGTAATAATATCCCCCAAAGTCAAGACCTTAATTAGGTGACGGGATACCTGATTACTTAATTCTATACAGACAGCGCTTACCACCAAATTAATTGGGTAATCAGGTATCCCGTCACCTAATTATACACCTAATTATAAATTATACACCTAATTATAACGAATGAGGATCAGGTCGATGTCTGTGTTCAGAGGCACGATGCGGAGGGTGTTCTCCCCGACCAATGTCTGAACAGGGATGGAAATGATGTTGTTCTCCAGATAATTCTCCCACACCACGCGGCCGTTGAACACAACCGACAAAAACGGCGCCTGCTCTTCTCCCCACTCCCCTAACTCTAGCTCCAACGTCGTCTCCCGGCCGTCGAGAATCAGCCTCCTTGTCACAGGTTCCTCCTTCTCGAGCCTCGGATTTTCGAGCTCTATCTCGTTTGCAGAAAGCAGCTCCTCTATCCTCCTGTTGATGTTCCGAAGCTCGCCCTCGTCGTTTATCCTCTGATACACGGCACGAATCCCCAGAAGGCTCATCAAATTATCCGGATCTATCTCCAGGGCTTCGTTGTAAAAATCGATCGCCCCGTACAATGACCCCGACCTCTGGTAGGAATTGCCGATCAGTTGCAGGATCCTGACATAGGCTTCCGTCTGTTCCTCGGGAACGGCGACAAAACTCTGCTTGAGCAACTTCTCGAAACTGGCGATCTCTCTGTGCCGCGCCTGTTGGGTATAGAGGAAAACCTGGAAGGCCAAAAAGTCCAGGTTGTCGACTTTGAGCTCCAACCGTTCTGTGATCACTCCCCGGTCTTGCAGAAAATTCTCCAGGACGTTTAATTCGGAAATCTTATCTTCCAACACCAGATATTCGCGCAGGTAGTCTTCCACCTCGCTCAACGGGCTTCCCTGCCGGATCAAGACTTTTGCCAGCCTGAGATTGACATTCTTGTTCAGGTCTCGGAACTCTTGAGGATCGATAAGGTTCTCTTCACCCAGGTCTTGATACAACCGGATCCTCCCCAACCTTCTCAAACATTCTTTATAATACCCCGATGCGGCATTCAACTGGAAATACGCCAACTCCTTGTTTCCCTCTGCACATTCCATGTCTGCCTTCTGGAACTCCATCTGCTCGGCCATCATCATATACCGGACCCTCTCATCCCGGGAAAGGGATTTCTCTCCCAGAAACTCGGCATAAATCCGGAAAAACCGGGTTTCCTCCGGGATAATCGCCTCGATAACTGCGTAGTCTTTTACATTCATTTCCCAGATATGAAGGAGGGCTTCGAACTTCCCCCCATCCTCGTGTATCAGGGCTTCGCTCAGAACCTCCTGCGTGAATTCTTTATCATCCTCGGAAAGGTCCTTCCACTTGGATAGGAAAACTTTCCCCACCTCATAAAACACTTCATTATCATGGCCGGCCAGCAACGCCGACTTTTTGTACTGCTCGTAAAAATCGATCTCAGAAGGTGGAGAGACATAGTCCATCAGATAATGTGACTGGGCATAATAAAAATGGTTCAGGTAGGAGGCCGGATTGATTCGGATGGCCTGCTCCAGATTTGCAATGGACCCCCGGAAATGTTCCACTTTGGGTCCCCCTTCCTCATCGAGAGTCTGGATCCCCAAGTCAAAATACGCCTTTCCCAGCTCGAAGAAAACAAGGTCGTTCAAAGGATAAATCAACTTTGCCCTAGACAGCAGTTCGACTTTGCTCTCATTATCCTCGATTTTTATCGCGCTATAATACAGATGTTGGTTCCAGTAGACCAGGATGGCCAGAATCCCAGCCAAAACCATCACCACGATCAAACCTGCTTTTTTTGCATCAATCATTTTGATCCTGTTCTTTTTCCGTCTCTCTCTCTGTTCTTTTGTAAAAAACAATCACCAGGGTCAGCGACAGGACCACCGAAAACAGCAGCATATTGGCCGGGATCTGCATGTTGAAGTCCGTGATGCTGTGGATCAAAATCGCCACCAGCGCAATGATTCCTCCCAGGCCCAACCCCTTGACCTCGGAGCGCTGCCTCTCCTTCCAGACAAGAAAACAGGTCACGAGAATAAACAGAATCCCTCCCAGCATAAGAACCATCCCCACAATTCCCAGCTCGGATAGATACTGCAAATAATCATTATGGGCATGGGAATACCGTACCTGCATCTTGACTTGTTCGTAGGCGGGATACAGGGAGGTGAACGTGCCCAATCCCGAACCTAAGAGAGGGAAATCCGATATGATACCCACCGTGTTACCCCAGACAGTGGGCCTTCCTTCCTGGAGAATCCTGTCCAGAGCGAATCGTTCGATCGTGGCATCTATCCCGACGTAAAGGGAGATGAGGATGATGACCAAAAAAACGGCCCAGATAAAACGCCTCATCCAAATTTGTTGAAGCCGGCCCCGCCGGTAGAACATCACAGAGAAGATCAGAAAAAGGATAAACGTGAACACTAGAAGGAAAACACCGGACCGGGACTTGGACAGGACGATGCCCAAGGCCATGATGACAACACCGATAGAAAGGAGCATATTCTGATAGGCTCCCTTTTCCGACAGGCGGAGCAGCCGCTCCTTCCACTTCATGGTGGCCGTGGAGAGGATGTCGGTGCGCGCCAGGATCAATCCGATGGCCAGAGGAATGACCATCTCCAGATAGCCCGACAGGTGGTTCCGGTTGACAAAGGTGCCGGTGACGGCATCCAGGTAGTGTACCTTTTCGTAGAACAGGAGCCGGGGATTTTTGTTGTAAAGCTCGAAGAGCCCATAAAAGGCCTGGAAAACACCCATGCCCACGAGGACATAGAGGATTCTGTAGATCTGCCTCTGTTTGGTAACGGTCTTGACGATCAGAAAACCCAGCAGGACATAGGCCAGGAGTTCGAGCCCGTCGCGGATAGTGTGGTGGGCTATCATCGAGAAGCTCATCAACACTGGTGTGGGCTGTCCGGCCGAAAATGCCTGGCGGAAGGAATAAACATTGGGCGAGAAAATCTTCACCAGAAACGCCGGCAGGGGAAGGATCTGTACAAAAAGGAAAATGAAAAAAGCCATAAAGAGCTTTTTTGGCCAGATCAATGACCGGGAAAGGAACTTGTTGTTTTGAGGTTTTTGGCCCATTAGGAAATAGGCGATCATCATGCCGAAAACGGCAAGTTCGACCAGCATGATCGACCATTCGTTGACCGATGCCTTGGGAATCGGGCTCAGGATGAGGAGCGCCAATATCCCGTAATCGATGACCTTCTGCAGCAGACCGTCGCGTTCTGCCGCCTTTTCTGTGAGCTTGGTTCTGACCAGGGGCCTTTTGACTCGATGTCTTTTGACCCGGGTTTTTTTAACCTTGGGTTTTTTCTCGTCGGCCCATTCAAAAATCGTAGGTGCGGTCTTTTCTTCGACGACAGTCCTGATTTTCTCTTCAACCACAGCTTCATCCTCTGCAGCAGGCTCCTCCGTAGCAACAGGCTCTATCATCTCCGGGGCATCGAATTCATCCCTCCCCTTCTCCTCTTTTTGTTCTTCTTCATCCCTCTTTTGTAAATATCCTTCGACTTCTCCGACAACGGCCTCCACAACCTCCTTATCGGATACATGCTCTACCGGTTCGACTTCCGCCATCACCACATCATCAGGGAGAGCCTCTTGTTCTGCTTCAACGACTTCTGTTTCTCTCTTTTCCTCTTCTCCATTCTCTCCATGGGAACCCCTCTGCCTGGCTGCTTCAAGCTCCTCCATCTTCCTCCGCTTTTGAGGAGAGAGTTCTACACCGCTCTCCTCCCAATCGAGAAGTCCTCGTCTTTTTTGGTCTTTTTTGATCTTTATCTTTAACTTCATTGCTTAATATATAAGTCTAGCCTTGATCTTCAAGTTTGTATAATTTTTTGCCGAAAATGTAAAGAAAGAATTTATCGGCGAGGCTCTGAAGCCTCCCCCCCCTCGCCTGAATGATAATGAGGTCCATAATGGCGGTAATAATCCAAATAATAGAGGTAGTCTTTCCGGCTCCCCTTTACCTGGTTAAAAAGCACGCCCAGAATCCTGGCCTTGCCCTTTCTTAATTCCCCCACAGCTTTCAGGAAAGGCTTTTGAGTCGTCTTCTCGGGCTGGACGATCAAAATCACACTGTCTGCCACAGAGCCTAACACAAGGGCATCCACCACGGCCCAGAGAGGAGGAGAATCGATAAACACATAATCGAATCCTTTTTTGACCGCCTCCATAAAAACCCCCATTTTTGTCGACCCGAGCAGTTCCACAGGATTGGGGGGGATTAATCCGCTGGGCATTAGCCAGACGTTTTCGATACCGGTGTTCTGGATGGCCTCCTCGATCGGCACCTTCCCGGTCAAATAGCCGCTCAATCCCCTGTTCATCCGGGCCCGGAATATCTGGTGGAGCCGGGGTTTCCTCATGTCCGCATCGATCATCAGGACCCGCTTCCCCATGTGGGCAAAGGATACGGCCAGGTTGGCTACGGTGGCACTCTTTCCCTCCCCGGGCAGGCTGCTTGTGAACACAATGGTCCTTGGGGGTCTATCCGCATTGGAGAGCATGATGGAAGTCCGCACGGTCCTGTAGTCCTCGGATATCGAGAACTTGGGATGAAGAAGGTTGACAAGCTCGATCTGTTTTATCTTGGGCCCGCTCTCTTCCTTTGTTGTGTTTTTCGCCTCATAAGAATAGGAGTAGCTGAATCTTTTGGAATAGCCTTTCTTTTTCTCCTGATAGGGCTCAAGATAAGGAATCACCCCGATGGAGGGAATCCCGGCCAGTTTTTCCACATCCTCCGGCCCTTTGATCGTGTTGTCAAAATACTCGAAGATAAAACAAAGACCAACTCCCCCGAATATCCCCATCAGAAGCGCAAGGACCAAATTCAGCTTTTTCTTGGGCCAGACAGGACGAAGGGGAACTTTGGCCTCATCGACAATCCGGATGCTGCTTGTCTTGAGCCCCTCTAGTCTGGATGACACCTGAGTCTCGTTCAATTTCATATTCAGAGAGTCGAGCTGCTGCCTCTTGTTATCCACTTCGATTTCCAGGCTCTTGTACAGGATAGAGGCAGAATCCATCCGGCCCACTTCACCCCTCTGGTTTTCCAACAGAGCCTTCAGAGAATTTTCTTTTTCCCAAGCCGACCGGTATTCCGACTCGGCCAATCCCACAGCTTTATCGATTTCGCTTTGAAGCTCTTCCCTCATGCTGTTTATCTTCTCCTGGAGCTGAGCCATCTCTGGATAGTCGGATTTATAAGCCTTGCTTTTTTGCCGGTACTCATTTTTCAGTCTGGAGTATTCCCGCTCCAGGTCCTGGATAATCCGATTCTCCAAAGTTCGGGGAAGGGAGTCCACATCAAGATCCCGCAACCGCCTGTAATTGGCTTCGGAATCGATCCTGTCGATCCGAGCCTTGGTGTATTCCTTGGAGATATCTGCAAATTGGGTGAGGGCGATATTCTCCTTCTCGTTGCGGAAAACGAGCTCTTGTTCCTTGCTGTACCTCTGCAGCTCCTCCTCCTTCTGCGCCAATTCGGCGCCGATCACTTTGATCTGCTCGCTGAGGAAATCTGAGGCCTGTTTGGTCGATTCGTATTTTATTTCGATGGAATAATTGATGAATTCTTCGGCAAAGGTGTTGACGATGTTGGTGGCAAGGATAGGATAACGGGAAGTGTAGCTGACTTTTACAGCCTTGCTGTCCCGGACCGGAGAAACATCCAATACCTTTTTTAGCTTTTCGATCAGTTTGAGAAGGGGATCAGGTTGAGCTGATCCTTCTTCTGATTTATTCCCTCCGGATATCCACTTGAGGGTAATTAAATCCTTTATTTTTCTCAATACGCCCCTTTTCTCGTGTTCTCCAAGACCAAACTCGGGCCTGTCAAGTAGTTCCATCTTTTTTGCCACTCTCTCAGCAAGGGAATCGCTTTGAAGAAGAATGAGCTGGGTGTTGAGATTGATCATATCCTTCATTGTGCTTCGATATCCAGGATATCCGAATTCATCCTCGATGCTCAAAAGCCTCGAAGTATCTTCCTCGATCAACAAAGTGACTGTGGGTTTGTATTTGGGAGGGGCAATGAAGGAATAGATTCCGATAAGAAAAATAAGGACTCCGGCAAAGATGAAGATTATATTTCTTCTTTTTTTGATGATCTTCCAGTACTTGATAAGATCAATCTGGAGAGTCTCTTCCCGATAATCCATTTCCATCATTTTATTGTGTCTACCCGGATCCCTATGACGTGCTAACGATTGTACTCCTGCTTGGAAACGATTTCAATAAGTCGAATCTCAAAAGATGAATATTTTAATAATTTCAATAACATCCAATTTTATCAATCACTTAACCTATTTTTCTGCTATTTTGGATTTTACTTTTTAATTGTAGCAATATAATGTTTTTTTAGACAAAATAATTTGGACAAAAACTAAGAAAAAAGAAAAAAATATCAAATTTATTATCAAATACAGAAATTTTTTTTTACAATTCATATCACTAGTATCCCATCATAACTCAAATAGTTTCAATTGTTTAGAGTAGTCATCCTCGTGAGTTGTGTAATCAAATTTTGTAAGTAGTTGTAAAATAGAGATTTTCTCAAAAGAGGTCACGCTCAAAATCTGCAAAAAAGTGTAGAGACTCATCTCTAGATTAAGACGTTTTTTAATTATCGCCACAAGCAAATATACTGAAACAGCAATCCATATCTGGGTTTTCACCGCGTTCTCCGATGTCCCATAAAAGGATTTTATTCGTAAATGCTGCTTGATCCATTTGAAAAACAACTCGATCTGCCAGCGGCATTTGTAAAGTTGGGCAATAACATATGCTGGAAGAATAAAATTATTGGATAAAAAGATCAAATTTTTATTGGTTTCTTTATCGAAAAAGCGAACACGGCGCAGTTGTTCTGGATAATATTCAGCTGAATTAATCCCCCTCAGAGCAATTGTTTGATCGCATCGCAACCCTGTGGACTTATCGATAGGATGAGAATAAAGCCTGCGAAATTGAAGGTTGGATTTAGCCCGAATGATAAAGAAGGCATGAAACAAGTTCAGGAGATAAAGGCGATCAAAATCAAGATAACCGCGATCCATGATATAGAAACACCCAGGTTCAGGA